>Ga0335394_10001981_pt1 | contig 23022 bp, 26 predicted proteins | sample MAT03_FD_205741 | JGI IMG/M metagenome (GOLD analysis project Ga0335394, IMG submission 205741) | Freshwater microbial communities from Lake Fryxell liftoff mats and glacier meltwater in Antarctica - MAT-03 (spades assembly) (version 2) ...
AGGTTCCCCAGCCAAACAAAATCAAACACTTAGGTTAGACACTCATACCTTGCCAAAAGAGCTGCGCGACGATTTCCTTGCGACCGGTTCGAGTTTACTTGGCGCAGCGTCAGGACGGCACACTGCCGCCGATGCCCATCGCCGGAAAATCAACGTTGCGAGATCGTATCGGGGCGCGCCTCGCACGGCAGGTCTATCGCTGTTCATCTCCCGACCGAACTGTCCTGATGAAGGGCAAGCCTAGCGACCAAGCCAACTTCGATGGGCGGTCGTCCCGGTAATCGCTGAGGCCGATGGACATTGCGTCATGGCCCGCCTGCGGTTGGTCCAAATAGGTGCCGAAGATGCGATCCCACACAGGCATGTTGAAGCCGTAGTTGGAATCCGTTTCCCGACTTAGTGTAGAGTGGTGGACCCTGTGCATATCGGGCGTCACGAGAACGAGACGAACCAGTCTGTCCAGCCCCAACGGCAGTCGCAGGTTGGAATGATTGAACATCGCTGTGGCATTGAGCACCACCTCGAATACGAGCACCGCCAAGACGGGTGCGCCGAGCGCGACGACCACGGCCATCTTCCACAGCATGGACAGGACGATCTCGAGCGGGTGAAAACGCAGCCCCGTAGTAACGTCGAAGGCCGTGTCCGCGTGATGCATCCTGTGGATCCGCCACAGCAGCGGAATCTTGTGGCTGGCGACGTGTTCCACCCATACGGCGAAGTCCAGAACAACGAAGGCTATGACCCCCGCCAGCAAGGGTTCGACGTCGAACTGGTGGAAGAGGCCCCATTGCTTTTGCTCGGCGATAATCGCGATACCGAGTGCCGTGACCGGCAGCACGATCCTGAGGACGACCGATGACAGCACGACGAGCGACAGGTTCGTGAACCAGCGCTTCGCCTTGAAGGCGCCAACGAGTTCGGCGCGCTCAAGCCGCGGAGACCAGAGTTCGAGGAGCGCAATCGATACGAACACCAGCCCGAAAGCACCAAGACGTAACGTGCCCTCCCACTCGCTGACTGCTTGCAACGCCGCTTGTCCTGTTATCTTGTCTCAGGTGTGATGAGCACGTCGCTGCACTGTCCAGTCAAGTCCCTCGCCATCACAAATCAGCGAGTGTCTGCGCGTCGCGTCACCGTGCATCACGCGCCACTCAACACTGCGTGACGCAGCCTCCGGTCGATTGCCGTGACTGGGGCAATGAGCGATCCATGCAGGCTCCGGCATTGGACAATTAGGGGTGGGTGGGTTTGCAGATGAGACAATTTTCGCGGAGAGCGTTGCTTCTCGGGCTCGGGGCAAGCCTGGTTTTGCAAGGCGCGACAAGCGGATCGGATGCGGCGGCGCCGCTCGCGGCTTTCGCGCCGACCGGAACTGCCAGTGTTGGGCACGAACAATTCGATGCACTCCTGCAGCGTTACGTCAAACCGGATACGCAAGGCTACAACCGGGTGGACTACCGATCGTTTCACGGGTCAGGGCGAGGAGAACTCAGTTCGTACATTGCCGAGCTTGTCAGCCGGAATCCCGTCGTGCTGTCGGCGAACGAGGCGCATGCCTACTGGATCAACCTCTACAACGCCAAGACCCTGGATGTGGTGCTTGAGCGCTATCCCGTCACCTCGATCAAGGCGATCGACCTCGGCGGCGGCGGTTTCTTCAAAGGCGGCCCATGGTCGAAGAAAATCGTCACCGTGAATGGCACGGATTTGTCCCTGGACGACATCGAGCACCGTATCGTGCGTTCGCTTTTTGCCGATAGTTTGAGCCACTACGGACTGAACTGCGCGTCCTATTCATGCCCCAACCTCGCGGTTCGCGCCTATACCGGGGATAACCTGACTGCTTTGCTGAAGCAGGGCGCACGCGAATACGTCAACCACTCGCGCGGCATTACCATCTCGGGAGACGGCATGACCGTGTCGAAGATCTATTCCTGGTATGCCGACGATTTCGGAGGAAAGAAGCGGCTGAAGGCTCACTGGAAGGCATTCGCGACGCCTGAACTGGGTAGACGGATCGACACGGCCGAGATCGCAGGCTACTCCTACGACTGGTCGCTCAACGATGTTTGAGCCTTTGGACAAGGACGCGCCTGTGGGCGAGGGCGAACGGAAATCCTTGTTGCGCTTTGCACCTGCAGCGGTCGTCGTTGCTGGCCTTGCCGCGGGGTATGCCCTAGGGGTCCAGGACTATCTGACGCTCGGCTATTTGGCGGATCAGCGCGATGCGCTAAAGGCCGCTGTGGCTGAACATTATGCGCTTTCGCTGATTGCCTTTCTTCTTGCTTACATCCTTGCTGTGGCGTTTTCGTTCCCCGCTGCCTCGATCCTGACCATTTTCGGAGGGTTCCTGTTCGGATGGGTGGTCGGTGGTGCGACCGTCGCGGTGGGCGCAACCATCGGAGCATCCGCGCTCTTCCTCGCCACGCGCTCCGCCTTCGGAGGATTCCTCAGGCAGCGCGTCGGCGGCTTTGTGAAGCGCCTTGCCGACGGCTTCCGCGAAAACGCCTTCGGCTATCTGCTGGTGATCAGGCTCGCGCCGATATTTCCGTTTTTCGTGGTCAACATCGCAGCCGCGCTTTTCGACATCAGCCTCGGGCGCTTCGCCGCCGCAACTTTCTTTGGGATATTGCCTGGTACGTTCGCCTACGCCTATCTCGGGCAGGGCGTCGACAGCGTGCTGGTTGCGGCGAGCAATGCGGGTCGAGAGGCGACCTTATCGGACTTGGTGACAAGGGACATCACGCTGTCATTCGTCGCCCTTGCCATCGTGGCGGCCATTCCCACCATCGTTTCCCGCGTTCGCCGTCGGCCACATGCCGAATGAGTATTCGTCACAAGGCTAGGACTTAGGCTCCGAAAGGGCGAATTGTGTCCAGCCCCACCACCATCGGGTGGCTGTGGTCACAAAGGCCATGGCAGCAAAAACATAGGCGATTACCGGGAAGGCGGACGGGAACATGCACATCGCGACAAATATGGCGATCGTTTCGGCGCCCTCGGTGAGGCCGCCCACGAACTGGATGCCTTTTCCGGGAAAAGGCTTGAGCGCTTGGCCGCGCTTGTGACTGATCGCGGCGAAGGCGAGAAAACTGCTCCCCGTGCCGATGAACGAAAGCAGCAGGAACGCCGCGGGCAGAGCGTTCGTCCCAGGATCGGCAAGCGCGAAGCCGACTGGCACGGCGCCATAGAAGAAGAAATCGAGTGCGATGTCGAGGAAGGCGCCCCGGTCGGTTGGTCCGTTCAGACGGGCCACCGCGCCGTCGAGGCCGTCGAGCAGCCGGTTGAGCACAATGCAGGCAAGCGCCGGCAAGTAGGCCGATGCCGCAAGAAGTGGCACTGCGGCGAGCCCAATGCCGAAGCCTGCAACGCTTATCGTATCAGCGTTGACCCCGCGCGCCGCCAGCCAACGCGCGGTCGGCGCCAGCATTTTTTCCTGCACGGCAACGAGACGTCGGTCGAACATCGTATTCCCGCTCTCCCGGCGGAGTTCAAGCGCCGATCCATTGTCCGTCTAGCATCGTGGCGCGACCCGCACTTGCTCACATATCTGTTACGAGGTGTAACGATCATTCGCCACACGCGAATCGACCTGTAATCCCGTGCCCCAGCCCAGCTCACCAGAAGCGAACCTCCGTGACACAGACAGGAACCGAACTGATCGAATGCGACATATGCGTCATCGGCGGAGGGTCGGCCGGCCTGAGCACCGCTGCCGCTGCCGCGCAGCTGGGCGCGACTACGGTCCTGGTCGAGCGCGGCGAGATGGGCGGCGATTGCCTCAACACCGGGTGCGTACCATCCAAATCGCTAATTGCGGCGGCTCACCGTGCTCATTCTGCGTCTGACGGTGCGCGGTTCGGGGTCCGGTTTGCCGCTCCCGAAATCGATTTCGGCAGGGTCAAACAGCATATAGATGATGTCATCGCCGCCATAGCACCGCATGACAGCGTAGAGCGTTTCAAGGGATTGGGCGTCCGGGTGCTCCGCGAAACGGCACGGTTCGAGGGTCCCGATCTTCTCTCGGCCGGTAGGTTCCGCATCCGCGCGAGGCGCTATGTCGTCGCCACCGGCTCCCGTGCCGCAATCCCTCCCGTGGCAGGTCTGGCAGCCGCGTCTCCACTAACCAACGAGTCGATCTTCGAGCTGCAAGAGCGGCCGGACCATTTGATCGTCGTCGGGGGCGGACCGATAGGTCTGGAACTGGCGCAGGCCTACCGGCGTCTCGGCGCCGAGGTCACCGTGCTGGAACGGACGGTCATCCTTCCGCGCGACGAACCGGAAGCAGCCGCGCTTGTCCGCGCAACTTTGCAGGATGAAGGCATCGCTCTTCACGAGCGCAGCGTGATCTCGTCAGTCCGGCGGCACCCGGGATCGGTGGAAGTTGCCTTCGCCGTTGATGGACTGCAACAAACGGTAATCGGCACGCACATCCTCGTCGCCGCGGGACGGCTCCCGAACGTGGAAGATCTTGGCCTCGACAAGGCTGGCGTGGATTTCGGGCCGCGCGGCATTATCGTTGATAAGCGGCTCAGAACCTCGAACCGCAAGATATTCGCGATCGGGGACGTGGCCGGTGGCCCGCAATTCACTCACGTTGCCGCCTATCATGCCGGCATAGTCATAAGGAATGCCTTGTTCGGAATCCCAGCCAAGGTCGACTACAGCGCCTTGCCGTGGGTCACCTACCTCGACCCGGAGATAGCCCATGTCGGTCTGACTGAGACCGAAGCACGAAAAGCGCACCGTTCCGTGGAGACCGTGCTTCTGTCGCTCGAAGAGAATGATCGCGCTCAAGCCGAACGAGCGACGAAGGGTTTCTTGAAGCTCGTGTTGGGACGCCGCGGTAAAGTGCTCGGTGCAACGATGGTTGGTCCAAACGCGGGCGAGGCGATCGGATTCTGGTGCCTGGCGATTTCGCAGAGTTTGCCTCTTTCTGCGGTCGCGAAAACAATCCTGCCTTATCCAACCATTTCCGAAATTTCGAAACGCGCCGCTGGCTCCTATTTCACCACAAGGCTGTTCAGCGGCCGCGTTCGCCTGCTGGTGCGCACGATTCAGAAATGGCTCCCATGACGGCGTGGCGCCCGGCCCCGGCGAGCCCGCATCAGGGAAAGCCTCGATGGGCGACCTTACGGGCGATTGCGAGCACCCTGCTGAAATCCGCGGACTTGAAGTCTCTGCCCGTCCAGGTGCAGGAAAAAATCAGGCAACGCGAGTGGTTCAACGAAATCGTCCTGAGATCGATTCAGTTGACCGTAATTTCCATTTTCATCGCAATATATACGATATCGCCAAAAACAACTTCTGACGATTTTCTAGTTTTTACGCCGTATTTTCTTGGGGGTTATTTTCTAGTCTCATTGATTGGCCTTACGTGGGCGCTGTTCAAGGAGCCAAAGGACTGGACAAGCTACATATCCATCGTGTTCGATTTTGCGTTTCTGTACGGATTGATGATCGGTTTTCATATTCAATATGAGCAGCCCGCATCGTTCATCCTGAAGGCTCCAGCCCTTTTGTACGTGTTCATTTTCATTGGCATACGCTCGCTAAGATTGAACCCGAAGTTTGTCATCCTATCGGGCATCGTCGCGATAGCCGGATGGGCTTGCGTCATCGTTTACGTCACCCAGGTCGACCCGGGCGACAACATGCTGACGCGGTCGTATGTCCAATATCTCACGTCCAATTCGATCCTGATCGGAGCCGAGGTCGACAAGATAATTTCGATTGTCTTCGTAACGGCCATCCTGGCGCTCGCGGTCAACGGGGCCCGCAATCTCTTGGTGACGGCGGTCTCGGAAGGCGCCGCGGCCGCCAGTTTCGCGCGCTTTTTCGACACATCCGTCAGTGACAACATCCGGACCGTTGGCGATCGCGGTTTGCATCACGCCGAAAAGCGTCTTGCGACCGTGTTGATGCTGGATATCCGGGGCTTCTCGGCTTTGGCGGCGGCGATGGATGGCGACGCGGTGCTGCAGATACTCACTGCCTACCGAGGCAGCGTCGTACCGGTGATCGAGAAGCACAATGGGATTGTGGACAAATTCATGGGCGATGGCATCATGACGGTATTCGGCGTTGCAAAAAGCCGGGATCGCCACGCTGCCGATTCCATCCGGGCAGCTGAAGCAATCCTGCTGTTGTTCGCCGACACAGCGTCAAACAATGCACTGGTGACACCGCAAGGGCCACTCGAAATCGGGATTGGAATTGCATCCGGCGTCGTCAACTGGGGAGTGGTCGGCGTGGGCGACCGTCTCGAGATGACTGTGATCGGCCCTGCCGTCAATCTGGCGGCCAAGCTGGAAAAGCATAACAAGGTCGTAGCGAGTTCCTGTGTTGTCGATGAAGAAACCTGGAAGTTGGCCTTGTCCCAAGGCTACCGGGGTGGGGTGACTCCGAGATTGTCGAAGGCCGCAATCCCGGGGATCGACGGGCCGGTAGCGCTTGTTTCGCTGTCGGTGGAATTCTCGGGCGGCAGCTCCTTTGAGGCCTGAGCTGGGGCCAGAGTTACAGTGGCTGGCCCAAGGGCCGCATCCGCGTCGCTCGTGTCGTGCGTCACCATCAGCGCCGGAAGGGCGCGCTCGCGTACATGCTCGAAGACGAAGGCACGGATCTCAGCGCGCCGTTGCGTATCCAGTTTCGAGAACGGCTCGTCCAGCAGCAGCGCCAGCGGGTCGGACAGAAGCGTGCGCATCAGGGCCACCCGTGCCTGCTGACCGCCCGACAGCGTGGCGGGATCGCGATCTCTGAAACCCGACATGCCCGCGTGGTCAAGCGCCGCTTCCACGGCGGCGCGCCGTGCGGTGGCGCCCTTGAGTTGGCGCGGTAAGCCGAAAGCCAGGTTGTCGCCGACAGACAAATGCGGGAACAGCAGCGCGTCCTGGAAAAGAATGCCGATACGCCGCATCTCGGCGGGCAGGTGCGTCACGTCGCGCCCGTTCAACTGGACGCGGCCGGAACTGGCGAAACTGTGCGCCAGATGGCCGCCGATCATCGCAAGAAGCGTCGACTTGCCGACGCCAGAGGGTCCCATGACAGTGACGACGCGTCCGCACGGCACCGAAAGCGTGAGGGGCGCGAAAAGCGGTTGGTCCGCCTGCCGGAGCCGCACCGATACCGAGGCGAGTTCGAGACTCATGGGGCATGCTCTCCGAGAAGATCGCGTCGATTGCGATAGACGATAGCGGGCAGCACAATCGCCACCGCATACGCCACAAACGGCAGCGCGGCCTGCAAAGCAGCGTAGACTCCCACGACGCGCCGATCCGAGCCTGATGAAAGCGTCACCGCCTCGGTCGTCAGCGTCGCGACGCGTCCGGCGCCCATGAACAGGGTCGGCAGGTATTGCGCGACAGAAACGGAAAAACCGATAGCCGCGGCAGTTAGAAGCGGGCGCAGAAGGACCGGGAGCTTCACGGCGTAGAGGCGACGCAAGGGTGAGGCGCCGAGTGCGGCGGCGGTGTTCACAAAACGCCGATCGAGAGCGCGCCACGGGTCGGAAAGCGCAAGCATCACATAAGGAAAAACGAACAGCGCCTGGGCCCAGATGACCGCCGGCATACCGCCGCTGATGCCTGCGCGCAGGAAGGTTACGTTCAAGCCATAAAGGAACCCGATCTGCGGGACGAGCAGCGGCATGTAGATGACTGCGGTCGCCCACAGCGCACGCCCGCGCCGCGGCGCGCTGTCCTCTCCCTCCAGCCAGGCGATGGCGAGGACTATCGACAGGAGCGTGGACACAAGACCGATGGTCAGCGAGTTGGTCGCCGCCGCGCCCCAGCCAAGGGAGGGGGTCATCCAACTGTCAAAGGTCCATGTTGAAGGCAGTGCTTGGGGATAAGGCCATCGCCAGGCGAATGACCACAGAACCAGCGCCATGCCGGCCATGGCGCCAAGCATCATCAGGATCACGACCGCCGCCGATGCGGCCCGGAGCCCAGGTTCGCTCGAGAGGCCGCGGCCACCGCGCCGAACCCACCAGCGTCCGATGCGGATTGCAACGCGTTCGGCAAGCAGCCACAGGGCTACTCCCATTCCCACAATCATTGCCTGCAGCAGCGCCCCCGCGGAGGCGGGCAGGATCATCCCGACGTTCGGGGCGCCGAACCATCGCGTTACTGCCACGGCAAGTGTCGGCGGATTTGAGGGGCCGAGAATAATCGCCATGTCGACAACCGACAGAGAGAAAGCCAGCACCACAAAGATTGGCAATCGGATCATCGGATAGATTTGCGGCATGATCACTTTGATCCATGCGATGCCGCGCCCGTAGCCCAGCGCGCGGGCTGCCGCCAGATGCTTGTGGACCGGCAACTGGGCCAGCGCCGACAGGATGAGCAAGAGCAGGAACGGGACTTCCTTGATGAGCAGGCCGAGGATCAGCGCGGCGCCATAGGGATCATTGACGGTTCCGATATCAGGCGGGGTGGTCCAGCCGGTCGCCCATGGGCTGATCAGCCGCGCAATCCATCCCGAGGGGGCGATAAGGAAGACCATGCCGATCGCGATCGCCGCGTGAGGCGCCGCGAGGAACGGCGCCAGCATCCGCGCTCCACCCTGTGGGCCGACGCGACCATGCACGGCAGCGCAGAAGCCCACGGCAAGAAGCAATGCCAGCACCGTTGACCCGAAACCGGTGACCAGGGTCAGGCGCAGGCTAGTGGCGAAGCCGGGCATGTCCAGCAACCGCCGCCAGGGTTCCAGCGAAAACTCGTAGGCTCCAAGGGCAGGCAGAACGCCGAAACCGGCACGCGTCGTCTCCCATAGGCCGAGCAGGATGGGCAGGACCAGCCCGCTCATCACGACGATCTGTACGAACAGCCGCAGGGCGCGGCCCCGCGGCCTCATTTCGTGTAGCGCCGCGCCCATTCCTCGGTCAGCCGTGTCATCCAGCTGCCATGGGGTTCGAGAAGCGTGGGTCCGAGGTCAGCCAGCGCGGGAAGCGCCGGCGAGGATGGCAGCGCCGCAAAGGCTGCGACGCCTTCGGCGTCGAGCTTGGCAGGGTCGAGAACCGAGAAGCTGCCAAGCACCGTAACGTCTTGCTGACGTGCCTGGGTGGACGGCTCGAGCAGGAAATTGGCCACCACCATGGCGCCTTCGCGGTGGGCAGCGTTGTACGGGATCGCGACAAAGCTCATGTTGCCGATCGTCCCACCCACCGGCACGAAGACACGGGCGGTTTCGGGCAGCAGACCCTGCTCGATCGCAGCCGCCGCGCTTGCCGGATCGAACGAAATGGCGATGTCCACCTCGCTGTCGTTCAACAACTGCTGCTGGATCGACTCGTTCTCAGGAAAGGTTTCGCCGCCGCGCCAAAGGTTGGGTCGCAGCGCGTCATACCAGTCCCACAAGGGAGCCGTCGCCGTCTCGAAAGACGCGTCATCAACCGGCTCGCGAAGGACGCGCGGATCTGGCGCCAATTCGATCAGCGCCTGTTTGAGGAAGGTTGCGCCCATGAAGTTGGAAGGCGCGGGATGGGTCAGCCGGCCTGGATGCGCTTGGGCCCAGTCAGCGAAGCCGGCCATGTTCGTCGGCAGCGTCCTGACCCGCGCGCTGTCGTAGACAAAGACGAACTTGGCCAACCTCCAAGGCGCCTCGTACCCGTCGACCGGCACGGTGAAATCGACAGAGGCAGGGGACGAGGGTGACAGGTCCAGATACCTCGAATTGGGCAGATCGGCCACGAAGGGACCATGGAGCATGCCCTGGCTCTTCATGGACTCGAAATTCGGACCGTTTATCCAGATGAGGTCCACCGAGCCGTTCTGGTCTTGCCCGGCTGATTTTTCCGAGAGAACCCTGGTCACGGCCTCGGCCGTGTCGGTAAGCTTCACTTGTTCGACCTTCACGCCGTATAGCCGCTCGGTCTCCTGTCCCACCCACGTGATGAAGGCGTTGGTACGTGCATCACCGCCCCAGGCGTTCCAGTAGACAGTCTGGCCGCGCGCAGCCTGCAGCGTCGCCTGCCAGTCGGCCATCGCGGGTGTGAGCATTGACAGGACGGCAGCGACGATCATGGGCAAGCGCATTGACTATCCTTCTGAACTGGCGTGTGACGGGAACACATCGACTTGTTCCTGTACGCTGTAGGGAGGGGAACTGTTACACGACGCGGGTAAAGACTGGGTCATCCTCGTTCGTCCTCACAGTGATTTTACCCGCCTGGATCGTCATAGCCGCATTCGCGTCTGATATTGGTCCGTGACAATTTGCAGAGGGACCGAGCGGAGTATGCCGACCAAGCAACTTAAGACTTACCTGGTCACTGGAGCCTCTTCGGGTATCGGTCTGGACATTGTCAGGTTGCTCACGGCCCGCGGCCATCGAATCATCGCAACCGGGCGGCGCGGCAAGGCCGACCTTCCCGCTGACTTTCCCGATCTGGAATACCTGCCTGCCGATCTTGGCAGCGAAGCTGATCGCGCCAGGATCATCGACCGGCTACCCGGCGTTCTGAACCGCGCGATCCTCGCCGCAGGCGTCGGACACTACCGGCCTTTAAGCAAAGAAAATGCCTCGGGCATCCGGCGCACCGTCAATATCAATCTTACCGCCAATGTCTGCCTGGCGCATGCACTTCACGCGCCCCTGGCCAAGGCAGGCGGAAGGCTGGGATTCGTAGGGTCAACCGCCTATCGCGGAGCATCGACGATGCCGATCTACGCCGCGTCGAAAGCCGCAATCGACGGGTTCGCGCGCTCGCTTGCGATCGAGTGGTCCGGCAAAATCGTCGTAAAGGCGCTTCATCCGGGCCCTACCGCAACGGGCATGTCTGTCCGTGCCGGTCGGCCCGCTGACCTTCTGGACCGGCTTATGCTTCCGTCCCCGCGCGTGGCAAGCGCGCTCATTGCGGCTCTGGAGAAAGACGGAGGCTTCCGCCGCATCGTCTCCTACGCATCCGTCTGGAAAAGGGCGATTCTCGCCGGAAATGCGGCATGAATGTCCTGGTCGTCGGCGGCTCGGCTGGCCTCGGTAGGGCGCTTGTGGCGCGCTGCCAAGCGCGGGGCGACAAGGTGAGCGTGCTCGATATCGACACTGCAACCAACGTCGATGCAACGTTCTTCGACATCGCCGACGCCGACGCCGACAGCGTCCCGACCACCATTGTCACGCTTCGCGGCCATGCGCCTTTCGATCTGGTCGCCATCACCGCAGGCGTCAGCGCCGTCGGGCGCTTCGAAACCCTCGACATCGACCGCCTGTCGGAGGTCATCGCCGTCAATCTGACCGGACCCTTGTTGCTCACCACGGCGCTCCTCAAGGCAGGCCTGATCGCGAAAGGGGGACGACTGGTGCTCGTCTCGTCACTTTCCCATTTCGTCGGCTATCCCGGTGCCAGCGTATACGCCGCTACCAAGCAGGGCCTTGTGGGATTCGCCAAGAGCATTCGCCGCGTGGCGAGACGAGAATACGGCGTGACCGTGATGGTCGTGACGCCCGGTCCAATGGACACAGGCCATGCCGAGCGGTACGCCCCGCCGGGTTCCGGTCGCGGCCCCCGGACCAGCCCCGACGAGGTTGCTGCCGCGATCCTGCGACGCCGGTCTGGTGGCATCGTCATCCCTGGCCACGGATCCAAGCTTGCAGCCATTGCGGGCGTGTTGTTTCCGCGTTTCACGGGGCGGATGATGCGCCGGCTGATCTACGACCGCTTTTGATGGTTCTGGTGGAACGAATTTGACATTCGCATCCCATCTGACATCCTGCGGGCTAAGCGAATGTCAAATTCGTTCCACCGGATTCGTAGACGCCTTCTTCCCTAATTTCGAGGCAAGGCATGCCGGGCTCATCCGCCCCGAGCGGGACGGCAGCATCCTGCGCTACGTTGCCGACATGACCGGCTTCCGCGACCTGCTGGCCTACCTCATGGAAGACTGCTGCAACGGCTCGCCGCAGCTCTGCCGTCCCGTCATCAACGCCGTCCGTATGTCGAACCGCATCCCATGCAGCAGCTCGAATTTCAAGGACCCGAACAGCGTCTCGGCGACAGCATTCGCCATTCACTCGTTCCAGAAATCCGGAGCGTAAGTCGCCCTGTCTCTGTGGTGCCGGCAACGGGATAAATCAGGCTGCGTCATCCCGGTCCTGATCAAGGAATTTTCTCAGCGCCTCAAGGTCGAGCAACAATCTGGCGACGTGCTCGAGCGGAACTGCTGAGGCGATGCGCTCCAGATCCGGCGCAAGGGATTCGATTGCGGACTGACGGAATGCCCGCCCGTTCTTGGTGATATGAACCAGCTTTGAACGCCCATCCTTTGGGTTCTTGCGAAACTCGATCATATCCTCCCGCTCGAGTACGGCGAGGGAATGGGTCATCGAGGTCTTGGGCACCTGAAACGCGCGCGCTATCGCAATGGGCGTCCGTCCATCACCAACGCGAATCAGATGGTTCAGGACGGCAAATTGCGCGAGAACGAAGCCCGGCGGCAACCGGGCTTCGAACAGACTGCGGGACAATTGTTCGATAATTCCGATCTCGTTGAAGAGCCGGAAATAATCAGACAATGCGGTTTCAGACATTCATGATCCTGGTTTCCAGCGCCCAGCGTGGGCTTCTGCCCACTTCTGGCCCATAACCTATCCGCGCCAGCATTTGAACAGTACCCCCGGTCGGCGCCAGCCTTTCATGTACCTGGCCGTAGGGACCGGCCATTTCTGGGAACTCCTGCAAAGCCTGGCTGAGTGGCTGAAAGCCAAGCCCTTCTGCCGTTGCTGCAAGGTTCACACGAAGCCAGTCAGCGCCGGCTGCCATCTGCGTTTCGCGGCTGTTGTCGCCAGTGATCAGCCAGACATGACCCATCGCGGTATCGGTATTCGCGAAAATGGCGTCGAGGCCGGATTTGTATGCGAAACTGGAAGTGTCCGAGGCCGCCGCTCGGCTGAACTGCCCTGTCAGGCGCAACGTCTCGAACAACGGGCCGATGAAGTCGATGCCGTCGGGATTTGCATCAACCTCATGACGTCCAATGCGGAACAGATCCACGCTTTCCTGATAGGTACGTGGTGTTTCAACCTCGATGCGCAGGGCGGTGTGCGTCAACTCCCGCCATTGACCGACTTCTGTCGGGTCCACGGTTCCGCCAAACCTGGTACCGCTGCGAACAACTGCCCCCAGCCGCGCAGGTATTGCGGGGTCGACACGCCGGTTTGTGTCGAATGGCTCCTTGTTGGAGCGCCGATCAAGAACGCGCGCGAACAGTGGATCGGGCTCCACTTCGGGATCCGCCGTGAAGGCTACGCGCGCGCAGGGACGCTGATCCAGGCCCGCCACGTTGCTGCCCTGAGGAAAAAGCGTCATGTCGACCCGATAACCGTCCTCGGCCGCCGCCATGCGCAACAATTCCAGAAAACAACCCAAGCCAATGGTGATCTGTCGATTGTAGGGGTCTGTGTGCGGGAGCAGCCGCGCGGTATCTGCGTGCAGCGTCACAATGCCCGGTTCGGTCAGGTCAGCCAGCCAAGGCTGGCGATTGTGGGGATTCGGCGCGAGCAGGGCCCACGACAGTGCGCGCATGCGAGGATCAGCGTGGGAGCCTGCCTGTTCCCAAGGCAGATAGGCCGATTTTGGTGTGCGGGTGGCCGCATATCCGAAAGCGCCGCCCGCGGCGAGAATGGCACCGCCTCCAACCAGAAACATCATTTTCCGTCGTGTCACAGACATCGCGCTCTCCATTATGTACGATATCGAACTATTTAGTGCGATATCGTACTATAATCAAGCTGCATTTCGCGTGTGACCCGGAACCTGCGACCCGGCACAGCCACACGGCGCCAGCGTGAACGCGGCAGGTGCTTTCGGAGGCAGCTTGGCGCCCCACCCTGCACCCCGTCCGTCATCGTCCTGTCATGTTGCCCGCCGATAACCCGATCATTCGAGAAAGGCAGATATATGGACAAGAAGTCGTCGCTCGCCGCGCTGGCGGCGCTCGGGCAGGAAACGCGCCTCGACATCTTCCGCCTGCTGGTTCGGGCCGGGGCGGAAGGCATTCCGGCCGGTGAGATCGCGGCGGATCTGGGCGCGGTCCAGAACACCACGTCCTCGCATCTCAAGATCCTGTCGCATGCCGGGCTGATCCGCCCCGAGCGGGACGGCCGCATCGTGCGCTACGTCGCCGACATGACCGGCTTCCGCGACCTGCTGGCCTACCTCATGGAAGACTGCTGCAACGGCTCGGCGCAGCTCTGCCGTCCCGTCATCAACGCCGTCACCTGCGACTGCTAGGAGGAGATTTCCAATGAAAGACGAAGCTTTCAACGTCCTGTTTCTCTGCACGGGCAATTCCGCCCGTTCCATCCTTGCCGAGGCGATCCTGAATCGCGTCGGCCAGGGCCGCTTCAAGGCGTTCTCCGCCGGTTCGCAGCCGAAGGGCGAGGTCCACCCCTACGCGCTCGACCTCCTGAAGAGCCTGAACCACGATACCTCGTTCGCGCGCTCGAAGAACTGGGAGGAATTCGCCGTCCCCGGCGCGCCCGAGATGAACTTCGTGTTCACCGTCTGCGACAACGCGGCGAACGAAGCCTGCCCGGTCTGGCCCGGCCAGCCCATGACGGCGCATTGGGGCGTGCCGGATCCGGCCGTGGTCGAAGGCACCGAGGCCGAGAAGCGGCTCGCTTTCGCCGACACCTATCGCATGATGAACAACCGCATCTCGATCTTCATCAGCCTGCCGATGAACACGCTGGACAGGCTGGCGCTGCAGAAGCGGCTCGACGAGATCGGTCGCAACGAGCCGAAGGCCGGCTGAACATGCCCGCAGATCTGCCGCGCCGGCTTGCCGCCGAGGCGCTGGGCACGGGCATCCTTGTGGCAACAGTCGTCGGCTCGGGCATCATGGCCGACAGGCTGACCGATGATGTGGCGCTGGCGTTGCTCGGCAACACCTTGCCCACCGGCGCGATCTTGGTGGTGCTGATCACGATCCTCGGTCCGCTGTCCGGCGCGCATTTCAACCCGGCGGTCACGCTGGTCTTCGCACTGCGCCGCGAGATCGAGGTTTCCGCGGCGATCACCTACACGGCCGCGCAGGTCGCCGGCGGCATCGCAGGCGCGCTGCTTGCGCACGCGATGTTCGACCTGCCGATCTGGCAGGCGTCGACCACGGTTCGGAGCGGTGCTGCCCAGTGGCTGGCGGAAGCTGTCGCCGCCTTTGGGCTGGTCTTCACAATCCTTGCCGGTTTGCGCTTCCGCTCCGACGCCATCCCATGGCTTGTCGGCCTCTACATCACCGCCGCCTACTGGTTCACGGCGTCGACCTCCTTCGCCAATCCGGCGGTCGCCATCGCGCGCGCCTTCACGGATACCTTCGCCGGGATCAGGCCGGCCGACCTGCCCGGCTTCATCGTGGCGGAACTGATCGGTGCGTTGCTCGCGATGGCGCTTGCGGGCTGGCTGCTGGCGCAACCCAAATCTGTCCCCTCGCCGAGACCCGCCGAATGACCGTGACCATCTACCACAACCCCGACTGCGGCACCTCGCGCAACACACTCGCCATGATCCGCCAGTCCGGCGAGGAGCCGGTCGTGATCGAGTACCTGAAGACGCCACCGTCGCGCGAGCGGCTGGTCCAGCTCGTTGCGGCGATGGGCATCGCGTCCCGCGCACTGCTGCGCGAGAAGGGCACGCCCTATGCCGAACTCGACCTCGCCAATCCGAAATGGATAGACGACGAACTTATCGACTTCATGCTGGCGCATCCGATCCTGATCAACCGGCCGATCGTCGAGACACCGCTCGGCACAAAGCTCTGCCGGCCGTCGGAGGCCGTGCTCGACATCCTGCCGAACCCCGATATCGGCCCCTTCACCAAGGACGACGGCGAGGTGGTGATCGATGCCAGTGGCCGACGCGTCAAATAGCGCCGGCCACTGCGCTTCATTCGCCGCTTTGCTGCGTCCCGCTCCTTGCGGTCAATCGCACGAGCTCAAAGACCGAAACGAGGATGATCGCGGCGCCGGCCCATTGGACCGCGGTCAGCCTCTCGCCCAGGAACAGGAAGGCAAAGGTGACGCCGAACACCGGGATGACGTTGAAATAGCTGCCGGCAACCGCCGCCGGAACCGACCTCAACGCCGCTATGTAGAGCCAGTAGGCGGCGGCGTAATAGAGAATACCCGACAGCCCGGCGACCGCCGCCAGCGTCAGCGGAACGTCGACGATGTTGGCCGGACTGCCGTACGGCGTGCCAGAGAAAAGCAGCGCGACGGCCCATGCCAGTCCCGCCGCCTGCTGAACCGCGACGATGTAGAGCGAATCCACTGTTTCGCTCAGCCTTCGCGAAAAGACCGTGTAGAACGCGCAGCACAGCACGCCGCAAAGCAGGAGCAGCACGCCCACCGCATCGTTTCCCCCGAAGCCGCCCAGGGCGTCGGCGACCAGCGACACACCAAGCATGCCTGCCAGCATCACGGCGAGAAGGCGCGGCGTTACGGGCTCGCGCAGGACGATGGCTGCCAGGCCGAGGATCATGAGCGGCTCCGCCGCCCACAGCAGCGTCGACACGCTTGCCGAGACGCGGGCAAGGCCCATCAGGCTCAATGTGTACGAGATGCCGGGATTGAGCAGGCCAAGCAGGACGAGCGGAAGGATCAGCGATGCAGGCGCGGCGCGCCGGTTGGAGAGCCAGAACGCCAGCCACAGGATGGCAGCGCTCGGCGCGAGTTGCAGCACCAGAAGCGAGACCGGCGGGATCGAAGCGAGCAAGGCTTTGCTGAGTACGGTCGCACCGCCCCAGAGGGCGCAGGCGAGAACGAGCAAGGCGGCAGGAGGCAGTCGCAGGGACATGCGCATGAAGCGAAACTCCAGAAGAGATGACGTGAGGGTGAAGCGAGTCAGCCGTGGCGGCTGTCGCACCCATCCGCGTCGCAGCGGTCGTAGCCGGGTCTTCTGGGAGGTCGGGACATGGCCTCGTATCTGTTGCCTGCGCAAGCCTAGCAGCCGCGACGACCGCGCGAAAGGAATTTCGAGGAACACCGAAATATTCTTGACCGAAAGCGTTCGACCATCCATATTTCCAATGGAATAGAAATATTGAGACCTACAGCAAGGCCCTTATGACGGACGCACCGGACCCCATCGCTACCTTCCCCAACCTCGACGACACGCAGTTTCATGCGATCGATATGAGCGCATTGTTCGACGCCCCGCGCTCGACGCATCCGCCGCGTATCCTGATGTTGTATGGCTCCTTGCGGGAGCGCTCCTATTCGAGGCTGGCAACCGAGGAAGCGGCCCGGATTCTGCGCCGGCTGGGTGCCGAGGTGCGGATCTTCAATCCGGCGGGATTGCCGCTGCCGGATTCGACGCCTGCCGACCACCCCAAGGTGAAGGAACTGCGCGAACTCTCGATTTGGTCGGAGGGACAGGTCTGGTGCTCGCCGGAGCGCCACGGGTCGATGACCGGCATCATGAAGGCGCAGATCGACTGGTTGCCGTTGTCGCTGGGCGGCGTGCGGCCCACCCAGGGGCGCACGCTTGCCGTTATGCAGGTCTGTGGCGGTTCGCAGAGCTTCAACGCCGTCAACCAGCTTCGCGTGCTGGGCCGCTGGATGCGCATGTTCACCATCCCCAACCAGTCATCGGTCGCCAAGGCATTCAACGAGTTCGACGCCGAGGGGCGCATGAAGCCGTCGTCCTATTACAACCGCATCGTCGACGTGATGGAGGAGTTGGTGAAGTTCACGCTGCTCCTGCGCGACCGGGCGGACTACCTCACCGACCGCTACTCGGAGCGGGTCGAAAGCGCCGAGGAAGTCTCCAAGCGGGTCAACCAGCGGTCGATCTGAGCAGCGGGCGATATAGGGTTGGAGCCGGCGTGCGCTGATCGGATCAATACGCGCCAAGGCGCGTCCCGCACGCATCAAGCATTTTAATTCGACTTTCATCGAAATTCAATTGACTGACCCGGTTTGCCTGGGCTAAGTTCGCGTCATGAACCTCGAAAAGGCAGCATCGCAACTCGAAGCGCTCGGCAACCCGACGCGGCTGAACATCTACCGCATCCTCGTGCGGGCGGGCGACGAGGGGCTGCCGGTCGGCAGCGTCCAGGAAAAGCTGGGCATCCCGGCCTCCACCCTGTCGCACCACTGCAAGCGGCTGATCGAAACGGGGCTGATGAGCCAGGAACGGCAGGCGACGACGCTGATCTGCCGCGCGCAATATCCGGCGATGCAGTCGCTGATCGGCTACCTCGCCGACGAGTGCTGCGCCGACGGAAGCTGCCCTCCAGAAAAGCCCCGAAGGACCGCCCGCGCGCGCGCATAGCAACCCCCTTTTTTGGCCTATAATTTCGAAAATTCGGGAAGGATCGAATGATGGAAACGAAACATCTGCCCGTCGCGGTGATCGGAGCCGGTCCGGTCGGCCTCGCCGCCGCCGCGCGTCTGGTCGAGCGCGGCCTGCGCCCTGCCCTCTTTGAAAAAGGCAGCCGTGTCGGCGCCGCGATCCTCGAATGGGGTCACGTCCGTGTCTTCTCGCCATGGGACTACAATGTCGACGCCGCCGCGCGCGCTCTGCTGGCCGAGCGGGGCATCGATGCCCCGAGCGGGAAGTATCTGCCGACCGGCGCGGAGATCGTGGCGCAATATCTGGAGCCCCTCTCCCGCGTGCCGGCCATCGCGGCCGGACTGCACCTCGCGGCCGAGGTGACTGGCATCACGCGGCAGGGCCACGACCTGATGTCGAACGACGGACGCGCCAACGCGCCGTTCGTCGTTCGTTACACGGACGAAGACGGCGAGCATCGCCTTCTTGCCCGCGCCGTCATCGACGCGTCCGGCACTTGGTCGCGGCCGAGCCCCATGGGTGCGGATGGCCTGGCCGTGCCGGGCGAAGCCGAGACGTCCGACCTCATCGCCTACGGTATTCCCGATGTCGACGGCACTGAGCGCGAGACCTATGCGGGCAAGCGCACGCTCGTGCTTGGCAGCGGCCACTCGGCCATCAACGTGGCGCTCGCGCTTCTCGATCTGCAGGAGCACGCTCCGGCCACGCAAGTTGTGTGGGCGCTGAGGCGCGACCGCATCGCGCGCCTGCTCGGCGGCGGGCTGAACGACCAGTTGCCCGGTCGCGGGTCGCTCGGCCTCGCGGCGAAGCGGGCGATCGATGCGGGCCGGCTCGCCATGCTTGCCCCCTTCGTTATCCACCGCGTCGTCCGCTCCGGCGGTGGCCTCAAGGTTGAGGCGACGCTCGGCGGCCGCGCGACCATCCAGGAGGTCGACCGCATCGTGGTCGCGACCGGCTTCCGGCCCGACTTTTCGTTCCTGCGCGAACTACGCCTTGGCCTCGACCCCGCCGTCGAGGCGACGCCCGCGCTTGCGCCGCTGATCGACCCGAATGTCCACTCCTGCGGCACCGTGCCGCCGCACGGCGTCGAGGAACTGGTTCATCCGGAACCCGGTTTCTTCATCGTCGGTTCCAAGTCCTACGGCCGCGCGCCGACCTTCCTTATGGCCACCGGCTACGAACAGGTGCGTTCCGTCGTCGCCGAGATATCAGGCGACCATGTCGCCGCCCGCATGGTGCAGCTCGTGCTGCCTGAGACCGGTGTCTGCGGCGCGCCGCCGAGCGTCGCCGCCGCGTCGTGCTGTGGCGGGAAAAGTGTCGCCGAAGAACCCGCTGCCGCGTGCTGCGGCGGACCGGCTGCCGCCAATACCGACGCCTGTTGCATCGCTGACGAGGCAGCCAAGGCCAGGGGAGAATCGGGCTGCGGCTGTGGTACGAGGGACGCCCGCCACGCCACCGAGGCACTCGATGCATGGACCTGAGACGAAGGCGCCCGCGTCGGCCATCTGGGCGCTCGGCGTTACCCAGATTCTGGGCTACGGCACGCTCTACTACAGCTTTGCTATTCTCGCGCCCGACATGGCCCAGGAATTCGGGCTGCCCCAGCAATGGGTGTTCGGCGCACTGTCGCTGGCGCTCTTCCTCGGCAGCCTGCTCGCGCCGACGGCGGGACGCCTGGCGGACCGCCATGGCGCCGGACGCGTCATGGCCTTTGGGTCCGTCGCGGCGGCGCTGGCGCTGGCTGCCTGCGCGGTCGCGCCCGGGCGCTTCAGCTTCGTCGCAGCACTTGTCGCGATGGAACTGGCGTCCTGCTTCGTGCTCTACGCCACGGCATTTGTGGCGATCGTGCAGATCGGCCCCGTCGGCGCGCAGCGTTCGATCACGCATCTCACGCTCATCGCGGGCTTCGCCTCGACGCTGTTCTGGCCACTGACCAGCTTTCTCCACAACCACCTCGACTGGCGCGAGGTCTATCTGGTCTTCGCGGTGGCCAATCTCCTTGTCTGCCTGCCGATTCATGCGTGGCTGGCGACGCTGGCCGCGGGGCGGACAGCGCCTGCGGCCGGCCGGGCCAACGCCGAGGCGCCAGTCACCCCGCCGCACGATCCCGCGAGGATCAGGCTCGTCTTCCTGATGATGATGGCCGGGTTCGCGGTGGAAGGCTTCATCCTGTCGGCAGTGTCGCTCCACATGGTGCCGCTCCTGACTGCGCTCGGAATGGGAACCGCGGGCGTCGCCGCATCGACGCTGTTCGGTCCGGCCCAGGTCGCCAGCAGGTTGATCAACATGGTCTTCGGCGGCAGGTTGCGGCAGTCGGTGCTTGCTGTCATCGCCGCTGGGCTGATCGCCGCCGCCCTCGCGACAATGCTCGCTACCTCACCGATGGTCGTCGGCATCGCCGCGTTCGTCGTGCTGTTCGGGCTGGGCTCCGGCCTGACATCGATCGTCGGCGGAACCCTGCCGCTGGAGGTCTTCGGTCGGAAGGGCTACGGCCATCGCGTCGGATGGATGAGCGCGGCGCGCCAGTTCACGTCCGCCTTCGCGCCCTTCGCGTTCGCGATGATGATGTCGGGCCTGACGATCCCCGGCGCGCTGATCGTGCTCGCCTGCCTCGCGATCACGGGGATCGTCGTATTCGGCGCACTCTCGGTGCTCGCAAGACCGCTATCGCCGCACCCGTAGCCAAAACTTAGCTAATCGGCGACGTTTTCTCTTGCTGCGGCACTTCCGCCCTGATAGTTAGCTATATGGCTAAGCATGACCCCGATCTCTCGCTCCTGTTCCATGCCATGGCGGACGCCACGCGCCGGTCGATCCTCAGCCAGTTGGCTCGAGGACCTGCCCGGGTGACCGATCTCGCTGGCCCGACAGGGCTGCGCCTGCCGACGGTGATGCGTCATCTCTCCGTGCTGGAGGATGCCGGCTTGATCGCCACGTCCAAGGACGGGCGGGTGCGCACCTGCGCCATCGTGCCCGAAGCCATGCAACCCGTCCGGACCTGGATCGACGAACAGCGAACCATCTGGGAAGCGCGGCTCGACCGTCTGGATGCATTTGTGATGGATGTGATGAAGGAAAGCGGACAATGACATCGAACCCGAAGCCGATAAGCGCACCCGCTGCGGCGTCTCATGAGACAGGCGGCCGCTTTGCGACGCTCACCTTCGAGCGAAACGTGGCCGCGCCGGTGTCGACGCTGTGGCAGGCCTGGACGGCCCCGGCGGCGCGCGCGGTCTGGGCACCCCCCTCGCCTTCGGTCACCGTGGCATTTCTTGAGGCCTATACGAGGGTCGGCGGACGCGAGGTCTCGCTCTGCAAGGTCGAGGGCGAGCCCGACATCCGCTGCGAATGCGGCTGGCTGGAGCTGCGGCCCCCGCTGCGCAGCGTGAACTACGAGGTGATCTCGTCCGAGGGCGCGACGCTGTCGGCGGCGCTCGTCACCGCCGACTTCGCCCACCTCGGCGAAACGAGCAGGCTCGTCGTGACGGTGCAGCTCTCTTCCCTGGCCGAGGACATGGCAGCAGGCTACCGGCAGGGCTTTGGCGCCGGACTGGACAATCTCGCCGGCGTTGCCGAGCGCACCATGGTGCTGCAGCGGGTCATCAGGGCGCCGCGCGCCGTGGTCTGGAACGCATGGATGAACAACGAGACGCTGCCCCTGTGGTGGGGGCCGGACGGCTTTTCCTGCCGGACGAAGAGGATCGACCTGCGCCAGGGTGGCGAATGGGTCTTCGACATGATCGGGCCGGACGGCACGGTCTACCCGAACCATCATCTTTACGGCGAGGTGAGGACGCAGGAACGCTTCGGCTATACTCTTCTATGGGGCGAGAACGGGCCAAAACATGCCGACGCCTGGGCTTCCTTCGAGGAAGAGGACGGCTTCACCAGGGTGACGCTTGGCATGGTCATGAACACGGCGGCAGAATTCCAGGCGGCAAAAGGCTTCGGCGCGATCGAGTTGGGTCAGCAGACGCTGGGCAAGCTCGACCGTCTGGTTGCATCGCTGCCGCAGCCTGCCTGAGGCGAAACCGGAACCTACTGCGCCGAACGGCATTCCTGTTCATCCAGGCATCCGTTCCCAAACCAGAGAGTTCCCATGATGATACCCAAAGGCACTGTCGTCGCCGTCGCCGACGGCGAGAAGCTCAACCTGTTTCGCAATGCCGGTGACGAGGCCGGCCTGCAGCTGGTCGCGATGACGCACGAAGCCATCGACTCCGATCCCGGCATCAGCACGGGGCGTCAATCGAGCGCCGCCAACCCCGACCACGGGCAATCCGGCGAAGACCAGTTCTCCGCGGGCATCGTCCAGCACCTGAACCAGCAGGCTCTCGGCGGCAAGATCGAGAATCTTGTGATCGTGGCCGCGCCACGCGCGCTGGGCGAGATGCGCAAGCACTACCACAAGGCCCTCTCCGCCATCCTGCTGTCCGAGATCGCCAAGGATCTGACCAGCCATTCGCTTGCCGATGTCGAGAAGGCCGTCGCTGCGGCGTGACTTGGCCGGCGAGCATTCCGGCACCCGGTCCAGTGAACTGCGAAGCCGCGCGCCGCCACCGGGGAATACCGCTATAGTCCTCCCGCTGCCTCGACTGGCGATGGCGGCTAGCTTTTACCAAAGCAGGCGGCATCGGTGATCGAGGACAGCCTCACTCCAAAGCTCCAGGAAGCGAAGCTGCGACGGTCCATAGGGCCGTTTCAGCTTACGCTTTATGGCCTCGGCAGCA
>Ga0335394_10001982_pt1 | contig 23019 bp, 18 predicted proteins | sample MAT03_FD_205741 | JGI IMG/M metagenome (GOLD analysis project Ga0335394, IMG submission 205741) | Freshwater microbial communities from Lake Fryxell liftoff mats and glacier meltwater in Antarctica - MAT-03 (spades assembly) (version 2) ...
CTGAACCGCAGGGCTGCATGCTTCTAATACAAACAGTAATGTGATAAAAGAAAATAACTTTAAATAGACTGAATTAGAACTCTTCATGTGTGTAAGTTGCTGTTTTAGAGAAAGAATTGGTAAATAACAAGGGAATAGTTCTGTTTTATTGTAAATTTGCTTTTAAGAATTAAAGATCTAAGTAGAATTGTAAGGTTTGCCAATAAGTTCATTTTCGAAATTGGGAATCTATACATCTATCAGGATTCAAAAGTAACATACTTGTGCTAACCTGCAATATAGAATTTTAATATATTGTAACCTATTCATAATCAACATATGAAATCTGAATCACTTCTTATAAAAGTACTTATCGTTGACGATCATGTAATTATAAGAAGAGGGCTTAAATTCATCCTCGAATCTAATTTCGGCATCAAAGAATTTCATGAAACAGAATCTTGTAAAGGATTTAAAGACATCTTGGCTCACATACCCATCACTCATGTGGTTCTTGATATGCAATTGAATGATGGAAATGTGATGGAAATTTTATCAGAGATGATTAATCTTTATCCCGAATTAAAAATCCTGGTTTATACCATGAGTCCCGAAGAAATATTTGGAGCACGCATCATCAGAATGGGGGTAGCAGGATTTCTCAACAAACAAACAAATGAAAAAGAAGTAATTAAAGCATTAGACCAATTTTTTCATGGTCAGAAATATTATAGCCAACTGGTACAAGATCAACTCGAAAACAAGCATGGTCATGAAAATAAAATGGATCCTTTCAGTGAATTGTCGGAGCGTGAACTTACTGTGTTAAGTTATTTACTTCTTGGAGAAGGTATCAAAGAAATAAGTGGCAGGTTAAATATTAAATCATCCACTGTTGCAACTTTTAAGGCCAGAATTTTCAATAAAATTGGTGTTTCTAACATCATTGATCTGAAAAACTTTGCTGAAATATACAAATTTAAACCCTCACTCAAATAACATAAGGTAGATGTCGATATCCGCTGGCACCTTAAAAAATATTCAGTGATGAGATTGAGGAATGTAGTTTTCCTACTTTGTCTTTTTCTACTGACACAGTTTGCATTCGGACAATCATCCGATGATTTCACTATCAAACACTATACATCGAAAAATGGATTGCCTCAAAACAGCATCAGATCAATGGTGCTTGATAACAATCGGTTTTTATGGATGACTACTGAAGGTGGGTTGGTGAGATTTGACGGCCAGTATTTCAAAGTTTATACACATTATAATGAGCCGGCAATAATGAACGACCGTTTTGCTACGGTTGTTAAATCAATGGATGGTAATTGCTACACCTATGAACAAGCCGGTAATGTGTTTGAAATTAAAAATGGGGGGATCTACATTGTTCAAAAAGGAGATAGATCAACACAACCTTCTGTCACAGTCAAAGGTTCAGTTCCCAACCTTTCATTTTTAACAAAAAATATATCAAAGAGTTTTCAGGGAATAGGGAACTTTGAAATTATTGAAGGTGTACTTCAAACCATACCCTTAAGTGATAATTCCTATGCTGTAGTTTTAAGAAATTGTTTAAGGGTTTTTGTGAACGGTAATGTTACAGGTCAAATTTCCACAGAAGGGAGAACAATTACAACATCATTCCCTCTTAATGGAAGAATATACTTTGTAAACGAAAAAAATGAATTTTTCCGATTTGATATCGTCAACAATACCATCTACCCGGTGAAGACTTCAGGAGATCTTTCAGAATTTAATCCTAAAAATTTTAAATTCACTAGATCGATTTTTTGGAATCCGGATTTCCCACAGGTTCATTTTAAAAAAGACGTAAATTTATATGAGTTAATTTCCGACAGTAGTGGAAATAATCTTCAAATAAAATTAATTACCTCTTCAATGCCCAGAAATGCTACTGTTACCGGTGTTATTTTTGATTCAAAAAGTCAAAATCTATTTATAGGAACTGAAACAAAGGGTCTTTATATTTTCAAGAAAAATAAAATGAAATCGGTTGTGTATAACAACCCGGCAAATACTTCCAATAACTCCTATTACAGTTTAGTTGAAATTGATTCAGGTGTGGTAATGACTTGGCAAAACCGTGAATTCACGTATGAAGAAAGCAGGGTTCTCAGTGTTCCCCTACGAAATGTGAGTCATGAATTTTTGCTAAAAGATTCGTTAGAAAATATCTGGTATGGGAGAGGTGATACAATTGTTAGTTACAATCTAAAAACCGGGAGTACTATCAAAATAACCGATGGTATTGATAAATCATATTATAAAATATTTCAGGATGGCGATTCGATGATAGTAGGTGGTTCGCATGGAATTGGCTATATAAAATCAGGCAAGTACAAACATTTATGCAATTACGATTTTTCAAATTCCGAAAGCAGAATTGAAGATTTAACAAGAGGGCCCGATGGAAATATGTGGGTCTCTAGCTGTTCGGGTGTTAAGATACAAAATATTTATACTTGTGAAGCAATTGAAGTTCCAGGTTTGCAGGGAATTTGTGCGCGAGTTTTATTTACATATCAATCAAATATATTTATTGGAACATACGGAGATGGATTTTATGTATGGAACAAAGGAAGAACTTTAAAACTGCCAAATGATAATGGCAATTATCTTTCTCATGTACATAGTTTTTTCGTCGATGAATTAGGTCGATTATGGATGTCAACAAACAAAGGATTGTTGAACACAAAATATAGTAACATAGAAAAATATATTGCCGATTCAACTTATAAATTCACATACCAGGTATATGGAGAAGATGATGGAATATTAAACTCCGAATTTAATGGCGGATGCTCACCATCAGTATTGAGGCTAACAACAGGGTATGTGACTTACCCTACTATGGAGGGATTGGTATTTTTAAAACCGGAAGATATTCAGGATGAGTATCCAGATGAAACTATTGTAATTGATGGACTTTACATTGATGAGACAAGTGCAAACCTGAATTCCATATCTATACCTTCCAATCACGAATCGGTCCGGTTGAGTTTTTCAGCTCCCTATTGGGGAAATCCTTTGAATTTAAATCTTGAATACAAGTTGGAAGGATTGAACAAAGGTTGGATCGCTTTACCAATGGGTGTTAATACCGTATCGTTTTCAAATTTAACTTCAGGGAGATATACATTTAAAGTTAGAAAACTTACAGGATTAGAATCGAATAAATTCAATGAAACAAAATTTAACTTTACGGTAGAAAAGAAATATTATGAAACTGCCTGGTTTATTCTTTTTTGTTTGCTAGGATCTACCGCAGTATTTTATTTTTTATTGAAACTAAACTCCAGAAGAATAACGAAAAAAAATATTGCTCTTGAACAAAAAATAACAGAAAGAACTTTTGAACTAAAGCAGGCAAATCATAAGTTAGAAATTAACTTTGATGAACTTGCGCAAAAGGAACAATTTCTGAGAGAGTCGATCAATGTGAAAAACAGACTTATTAGTGTTATTTCGCATGATATAATTACGCCATTGAAATTTATTTCAATGGTGTCGAGGATTTCGAAGAGAAACCCAAACATGATTGACAGAAACAAACTCATCGAGAGTATGAATGATATAGAATTTGCCTCTGATAAACTCTATAATAATGCCAGTAACATCTTGAACTGGATGAAATTTCAGAACAATCGTATCACTCCAAAAATAGACCATATTGCGCTTCACGACTTTATAGAAGAGTTGACCGAACCGCTAAGAGGTATGGCTGAAATTAAAGGGATTCACATCGAAAATCTGGTACCCGAAGAGGATCTTATTATTTCAGATAGAAACATTTTGATGATTGTTCTTCAAAATCTCTTGTCAAATGCTATCAAATACTCTGATAAAGGAAAAATACAATTCATAGGGAAATTAAGGGACAATAAATATTGCATCACCGTAAGTGATACAGGTATTGGAATGAATAAAATTACACTTGATGAGATTGATAAAATAAAACTTAATGTAGGTAATCAATCTCTTCAAAAACCGGATAATGAAACCGGAAATCAGCTAGGGTATTACATCATTACCGACTTCCTCAATTTGTTAAATGGATCGTTTGACGTTTCAAGCTCTTTAGATAAAGGTACTGAAGTTACCATCAGGTTGGTTCAATAATGCTTTTTCTTATAAAATAAATTTCACTTTGTTTGCAGTTGAAGTTGGGCGGTTGGCGAGAAGTGTGCGAATTCGTTTTTTGTGAATTCAATTTTTGTGAATTCGATTTTAGTGGGGTCGACGAATAAATAAAAAGTCGGTTACACAATGAGTATATCGCCGGTTTTCTGAAATTTAGTAAATTGGAGAAAACAAAATATTAAAAAAAACATTTTTATTTACTTATTTGACGGGACCGTTTTGATAACCCCATTTATTTGTAAGGTCACCCCATTCTTTATACACTCGTGCAGAAATTTCCGAAGGTACCTGATAGTTGTTTTTAGTGTACCCTTTGTGGTCGGAAAGGAATTTTAAGAAATGATCTCGTTTAGATTCAAAATCTTCTTTGTACAACTTGGTATAAATATGTTCACAAAAACCAATTGGGTCCTTTTCGAGTTCTTCAAACTTAACTTCCAACAGGTTTGCCGCAGGTATCAAAAGCTTATTGGATTCATAGTTATTTATCAACATTCTAAAATTTTCGAAAATCATATTCTCAATAAACTCCCACTCAACCCTGTGAAACCATAAGGTCGGTAATAATTCAATGAAAAATTTTCGGGTACTCATATATACAGTTACGGGTTCACGATATAAATATATGAATTTTGCCTGCGGAAATATCCTTAAAAGAGTTTGTATCCTGGCAGTATTCACAGGATTTTTCAGAATAGCTCTGCTACCCCCTGAATTTATCAAAGCTTTAATCACCAGTTTTCGGTATTTGAGATCCCATGATGTTAAATTGCCTGTATTAACTTCATCCACAGATTGCCTGTAAAACTTTTTGTAATTTTTTGGGAAATAAAAAAAATGGTAAAATGACCTGTCAGTCAGATTGCCCAAGGCAAATTCATCCTCCTGAGGCAAATCAATGCCCAACTTAACATTATCGGAGGGTCTCTTTTCGGGCATATTCATTTTCATAAAATTTCTGAAAATAAATTTACTGGCAAGATTATTAGGAAATACCGATTGATAAGTAGTCAGGTAGCCGGAATCAGGGTCCACACACAGCATATTGTGCAAAAAAGTAGTGCCGCTCCTCCAATGCCCGAGTATAAAAACAGGATCCTTTTTAAACTTATACTTTCTAATCCGTCGCCTGAACATAATCTCTTCCCAACAATAAAAAGGCGTGGAGATGAGCACTACGAGTGTTGTCAATAGTAGTTTAAAATAATATTTACCATCCAAAGAACCACTATTACGGAATACCCGAAAGAAATTTATTAGGTTGGAGCCGATTAATGTTGAAATTGGTGGTATTTTAAACTCACTCATGCTAAATGCCTTTATGGTCGAAAAGTAGTAAAAATCAGGTTAAAAATTCCTTAACCTTCATTTATTCGTACTTCAGAATAAATTTTTTATAAATCATCCCAAACATCCGGATACAAATGCACAAATTATATGTACTTTTATCATTATCGAATGAATATGGATCTTATACTTAATTTTACACCATTGATAAAGATTTCCCGCTTCTCATACACTCGTGCATTGTAATTTAGTGATTCAGAAATAGTAAAACTATGAACCTGACAAAACTGTCGATAGAACGACCTACTCTACTGGTTGCAATAATTATCCTGCTTCTGTTTTTCGGGCTATTCAGTTATTCAAAGTTGAACTATGAACTGGTTCCACAATTCACGCCTCCGGTACTAACTGTTGTAACCATATATCCGGGTGCAACAGCTGAGGAAGTAGAGTCAGAAGTTTCCATTCCTGTTGAAGATCTTCTCGCATCAATTGAAAATATTGATCTGATCACAACTATTTCTAAAGAGAACTTTTCGCTGGTGCGACTGGAATTGAAAACCGGCACTGATGTGGATTTTGCTCTTCAGGATGCTGCACGTAAATTGCAGCTCATTTCCGATAAATTACCGGTAGGTGCCCGTAAACCTGTTCTAAGTCGTTTCGACTTTAATGATTTACCGGTGATGCGCATTGCATACTTCAGTAATCTTTCTCCTTCAGAAATTACCGGACTAAGCGATGAAAAAATAGTTCCTGCCTTAAAAAAACTCAGGGGGGTTGCCGATGTCAGACTTTTAGGTGATGTTCGTGATGAAATTACAGTTAGTCTTGACAGGCAAAAACTGGCGTTATATCACGTCACACCATTGCAGATTCTTAAGGCTATGGGAAGTGCTAATCGTAACATGCCTGCAGGATATATTGAATCGGATGAGCACAAAACCAATCTGAAGTTTTCCGGAAAATTTACTTCAATATATGAAATTGAGCAACTTGTTCTCTACTCCAACACTGAAAAAAATATTAAGATTCGTTTGCGTGATGTTGCTGTAGTAACTGAATCAACTGAACCGGTTAAAGTTATCACTCGATTAAATGGGAAACCTGCTCTTGGGATCGATATAAAAAAGCAAGTCGATGCGAATGCTGTGGATTTAAGCAAATTGGTAGTAAAAGAATTAAAACTTCTTGAAAATGAATTTGCATCCAACGGTCTGAGGTTCGAAATTGCAGCCGACACCAGTATATTTACCGTTGAAGCTGCCAATGCCGTTATGGAGGATTTGCTTCTTGCTATTTTACTGGTATCAATTGTCATGCTTACTTTTCTTCATAACATTCGAATTGCATCGATTGTACTCATTTCTATTCCCATTTCCATCATCAGTACTTTCATTGTTATGGAACTTATGGGCTTTTCACTCAATTTGCTTTCCTTGTTGGGATTATCTCTTGCCATTGGTATCCTCGTAGATGACTCAATTGTTATTCTCGAAAATATTTCCCGTCATATTTCATCAGGTAAAAATTCTGTCAAAGCAGCATATGAAGGTCGAATGGAAATAGGTTTTACCGCAATTAGTATCACATTAATTGATATTGTTGTTTTTGTTCCGGTGATATTTGCCTCAGGTATGGTTGCCGATTTGCTTCATCAGTTTGCAGTGGTTATAGTTACTTCAACACTTATGAGCCTTTTCGTTTCTTTCACTCTGGTGCCGATGCTGGCTTCCCGTTGGGGCAAAAAATTGAATCCTTCGGGAAAACCGAAGCTGAGAGATAAAATAGAGGCAGCAATTGAGGCCGTTGCATTAAAGATGTCTGATTTGGCGCATTGGTCACTTAATCATAAACTATTGATTGCAACAATTACACTTATCCTTTTCACTTCAAGTATTCTTCTGATCCCTGCAGGATACATCGGCATAGAATTTACAAAGGCTGGTGATCGATCAGAATTTTTAATGGAGATAGAACTTGATAAAAGCGCTACTCTTTCAAGAACTGATAAAATTACAAAGGAGGTCGAAAAAATTCTAATGGCATATCCCGAAGTAGAGGTTGTTTTCACCAATACAGGAATTACAAGTAGTGGGAGAATTGAATCCAATAATTCTTTCATGGCTGAATTATACATTAAGCTAATTGATAAATCAAAACGAACTGTTTCAACTGCCGGTTTTTCGGAAGAGGTTAAACAAAATTTAACAAACAAATTTCCCGGAGTTATCTTCAGACCTATTGAAATTAATATTATTGGATTGAGAGATGATGATGCCGTTCAGGTTAGTTTATTATCGCTAAAGCGGGATTCCCTTTTAACTCCTGCCAAAGAAATTTACAAGCTTCTTGAAGGCACTGATGGTTCACGCGAAATTCAAACTTCCAGTGAAAAGGCAACAAAAAGTTTTGAATTCATTCCCGATATAGTGAGTATGGACACACTTGGTGTTGATCCTGTTCAGGCAGCTGCAACATTACGAACACTTATCAGCGGGAATCGTGATTTTAGTTTTGCCCACACTAACAAAACGATTCCTATTAATATTATTGCGGCTCCTGAATACCGGGCTACCATAAAAGATGTTGCCAGGTTGACAATAATTAATGGGCAGGGTAAGGTGATCCCATTCAGATTATTTGGTGTTTTCACTGAAACAGAAACACAAGGTACTCTCGAACGGACCAACAGGATGCCTTCGGTCACTATTAAATCACAAGTTGTTGGAAGGCCGGCAGGGACTGTTAGCAATGACCTTAAAAAGAAAATAGAAACAGCAGGTTTCGCATCGGACATTAAATTTTTATGGGGCGGATCCACTAAGAGAACTACCGAAGCACTGGCGACTTTAGGAATTGCTTTTGCTATTTCAATTTTATTGGTGTACCTGGTTCTGGTTGCTTTGTACGATTCATATTTCTACCCTTTTGCCGTTTTGTTGAGTATTCCGCTTGCGCTGATAGGAGCTTTTATTGCCCTTGCAATTTCAGGTCAGGCGTTGAGTATTTTCTCTATCATGGGACTAATTATGATGACAGGGCTGGTAGGTAAAAACGCCATACTTATTGTTGATTTCGCCAACCATCTTCGAATAGAAGGTAAAGATCTTACCACTTCAATAGCTATGGCTGTTCAACTTCGCTTCAGACCGGTGGTGATGACAACTTTAACGATTGTGTTTGGGCTATTGCCAGTTGCACTTTCATCGGGTGCAGGTTCGGAGTGGAAGAATGGTTTGGGCTGGGTGTTGATTGGTGGTTTGACTAGTTCGTTGTTCCTGAATTTTATTGTAATTCCTGTAGTATATTATTCTATAGAAAAGTTTTTGATGCGTTTTGGATGGAGTGATTTAACACGTAAAAAAATAAAAGTTGATGACTATAAATAAAAATATAGTACTTGTAATTTGTCTTTTACTTTCTTGTGATCAGGCTTTTTCACAATTTAAATGGGAACTCAAAAGACAAACATCAGGAATTTCAGTTTATACTTCTGACATAGCTGGTTCCGAATTTAAGGCATTCAAAGCTGTGACTACAATATCGGCATCCCACATCGGTGAGGTTACAGCACCACTATTGGATGTTCCAAATTCTACAAAACTTTTTTCTGATACAAAAGAAAGTAAATTTCTAACAAAAACAAGTGATGGCAATTTTATTCAGTACCAAATTACTGAGGCGCCGTGGCCTGTTGATGACAGAGAAGGTATTTTTGAAATTAAATCCAGTTACAACAAAACAAACAATGAAGTGATTATAAATATTCGGTGCATTAAATATGATTACCCTGTTTCTGAGAGGGCGGTGAGAATGTCGGAAGGCAGTGGCTTATGGAAAATCAAAGAAGTTAAAAAGGGTGTTTTTGAAATTACCTATCAGTACCATGGCAATCCGGCAGGGAAAATACCTCCATGGCTTGCAAATTCCTTTGTTGTTGACAATCCCTATAAAACACTTCAAAACTTAAAAGTTATCATTGCAGGTGGCAGTTACAAAAATGCCAATCTCGATTTTATAAATTGAATATTTTATTGGTCAAAAAAATTAAAATTTCGCAGTAACCTGACAAATAATTGTTCTGGGTGCTTCTATTTTCAATGGTCTCAGAGAATATTCCAAATTGGCAATATTGTTGGAAATTATAGATATAGAAAAATGAGCATTTATAGAAAATCCAACACGGCCATCAAAAACCATACTTCCCGAATTATTCACTTCCCTGTATTCAATAATACCTGTTGGAAGCAAATAGGGTTTATCAAGATCATAAAATGTTTTGTCGATATTTTCCATAAAGGAATAAAAGCGCATGCTGCCTCCTATTGAAAAACGCTTTTTATAAATTGCTTCTACATCAACTTTAAAGAGATGGCGGAACCTGTATTTTAAAATATTATCAGTTGTATCGGAACTGGTATTAGCATAAGTTAGTTCAGTAGGAATAATTCCATCGGCGGGATTGTCGGTTGCAAAAACCTCATTTGCATTCTGAGTTTGTGGTAAAACGTAAGTGTACCCAAGCAGCAAATTTAATTCAATTTTATTCGTCAGTTTGCCATTTCCCATCAGCGACAATTCATATCCTTTAACCTGGGTATTTCCGGTATTTACAAACTTAAATCCTGCCGAATCGGGGGCCCATATTGCATACACATACTCAATTGTGTTTTTATACTCCTGACGAAATAAAGCAAAATCAAGATAGCCCATAAATCCACCAATTTTAAACCCTTGCTTTACACCGGCCTCCATGCTCCAGCTTGATTCAGGTTTCACTTTAGGATTTGGAAAAACGTATATGCCACCTGTAGTAGTGATAATAAATTTCTCAGCAATGGTAGGATAACGATAACCCTGACCGTAGGAAGCTCTTAAGTTTGTTGATTTGGTTATTTCAAGGTTTGCACCTGTACGAAAAACAGGTTTAAAAACTTCTTCACCATCATTCAGTTCAAAATATTCTCCTCGAACACCCGCCATAACGTGTACGGCTTTAAAAAATTTCTGTCCAAGCTGAACATATGCAGCTCTGTTTTTCAAATCGTTCTTTGGACTACCGCTTCCTGCATATAAATTTGCTTCGGAATAAGTTTCACTTATGTATAAGCCACCGTTAAGACTCAATCCACCGATTTTTTTAAATGTTTTCCCAAATTCATAATTTCCAAGAAACACATTTGCGGAATTTTCTTGTCCATTATTGTTATTGTTATCGGTCCGATACCATCTGCCTCTGATACTGTGCTTGGCTCCACCCGGAGTAAAATAAACCAGAAATGGATCCACATAAAAAGTGGTGTATTCGGTGAGGGTCATAGTTCCCGGAAATGCGCGGTAGATGCCGCTGGAATCGTTACCCCACACCAAAGAAAAATTCGATTTGCCGGTCATTATATTACCATTTAATCCAGCACTTAGCCCTTCCACTTTGGCAGAACGGTATCTGTAATTAAAATTAATTCTTCCCGATCGGTTTGCCACATCTGAATTATCAATAGTATCTGCTTTTATAGGAATACTGCCATCGAGAATATAGGGTCCGATGTAATTATGGTCGTAGTTAAACTGCCCACCAATCACCAAATCGGTTTGCTTCATTTTCATCCCATGGGAAAAATTTAATCCGCTAAAATTTGCTGCGCCATCCCACCATTTCGCTTCTTCATTTTTTGGAGTACTGTAAAAGCCCGTGTAGGTGCGGATGTAGGTACTGCTTTTTTCTTTAGGAAATTTGGTTCTGAAATTAATGGTACCGCTCAATGCGGAAGAACCATACAGTACCGAAGATGCCCCCTCAACAATTTCAATTTGTTCAATATTTTCGGTAGGAATAAATGCCCAGTCGGTGCGACCTGCATCGCCGGTCAAAATCGGAAGGCCATCAATCAACGTAGCCACCCTGCTCCCAACACCAAAACTAAAACCACTTCCACCACGCATCTGAGGCTCCTCATCCAGAATTATCAGTCCCGGTGATTGCTCCAAAGCAGATTTGATATTAACAGTGTTCTTGCTTTCTATCAGCTGGGGCTGGATGATTTGCATAGACACAATTACCTCATCCAGTCGTTGCTCAAATTTACTTGCTGAAACAACCACCAAACCCATTTCGGCAGGAAGATGTTGCAATATGAAGTTGTGCTCGCTGGTTTGATTTGCTTCAATGGTCACTGAAAAAGAATCCGCTTTCATCCCTAAAAAGGAACAAATTAAAAGGTGCTTGCCCGCATTTAACTTAATCTCATATCGACCATCTTTATCCGCAACAGCGCCGTTTGTTTTATCTGATGAATTAATTAGAATTGCTCCGGGTAAAGGTTGATTTTTTTCCGCATCTGAAATAAACCCCTTAAGGGTACCGCTATCCTGAGCAAAACAAAATGAAAAAAGAAAAATGCCCATACCAGCCAGTAAAATTTTTTTCAACCCAAATAGCTCCGACATAATAGTCGATTACAACTTGATCAATTTACCATATACAGGCACCGTTAGACCGGCCTGTTCAAATTTATAAAAATAAATTCCGCTATTAAGCTGTTGCAAATTAATTTTTTCATTTCCGGGATTAACATCTTTATCAAATGCCAACCTGCCGGCACTATCAAATATTACCAACTGCGCTTGTTTACCTGTTCTGTTTAAAATTTCCATCTCATCATTTATGAGATTGCTAAGAATTTGAATTGGTGCAGGTGCATTTGCTTCATTAATACCTGAAGGATTAAATATCAAATCAATGTCATCAATAATTATTGAACTACTTACCTGCGGAGTAACAGGATTGCTTGAGCTAAGAATCCAATAGGATAATACAGGAGTTGAAAATGATAAATAGGCAATGGGAGCTGAAAACCGGGTATAGGAAGTCACAGGGGTATTTGGCATGTATTGTCTTACAAAACCTACTGTGTCGTTTGCTCCATCTAAAAGCACAAACTGAACAAATCCTGAATCGGCTGCAGAGACCGGATTGCATTTATACCAACCCACAATACTGTCGGGGCGTTGTGTGTAGGCTATTCCTCCGGTAACACCGTAAGGAGGAGTAGTAATTAGTTCAGCAGTACTTGCGATCCCATTTGCAGTAACACCAAATACCGATTTGGTAATAAGTTTAATTGCATAAGTTCCACTGTGAACATCGGCTCCTGTTGCTCTGGTGCAGGTAAAAACACCTAAGATTCCGGTATTGGAATTGAGATTATCCCAGTTATTGGGATCAAAATAATTTCCCACCTGAGTCCAGTTTTCAAAACCGGGATTAGGGGTAGCTGCATTCTGAGCATCAGATAATTTACTTATACCCAGAATAAAGAACATAATGAAGTATCGTTTTTTCATGGGATTGGAATTTACAAGATGAACTGTTTGGAGGATTTTGAAAACAAAGGTAAAAATTACTATGAATTAATCAAATGAGTGAATTCTTCAAAAATAATTCATTTTGAATCTCCGCGATCGCTCTCGGATCAAACCAAGATCCTAAAGAGCATAAAAAAAGGAACACCTAAGCATTCCTTTAATAAACACTATTGTTAACTGTATTAGCCATTCAGCGCTTCGGCACCGGCAACAATTTCAAGAATTTCGTTGGTGATAGATGCCTGACGGGCTTTGTTGTACTGAAGTTTCAACTCTTTAATCAACTCCCCTGCATTATCTGTTGCTTTGCTCATAGCAGTCATGCGGGCACCATGCTCGCTGGCATGAGAGTCGAGGACCGCCTTGTACAATTGAGTTTTAATTGATTTTGGAATCAAATCAAGCACAATTTCAGCTTGACCGGGCTCAAAAATGTAATCGTTTACAACCTTTGAAGTCTTCTTTTTTGAAGGAGGAGTTATCGGAAGCAATTGTTCAGCAATTACATATTGAACTGCAGCATTCTTAAACTGGTTATATACAACCACCACCTCGTCGTAATTTCCTGAAGCAAATTCCTTCATAACCTCTTCAGCTACAGCGGCAACATTGGTAAAGTTAAGAGCATTAAACAATTCATTATGATTACCGGCGTACAGTTTTTGATTTTTGCTGAAAAAATCACTGGCTTTTTTACCTATGGCAAGAACTTTCAGATTGCCGTTTTTTGCAACGTTCTGATATTTTTCGCTGATAAGTTTATTTATTGTTCTAATAACATTCGCATTAAAAGCCCCTGCCAATCCGCGGTTGGATGTTACCGGGATCAACAGCACTTTATTAACGGGTCTCACTTTAGCATAAACACCACTTCCGGATGCATCCACACTTTCAGCCACATTTTCAAGAATCTCTTTCAGCTTGGACGCATATGGACGCATTTTAGTAACTGCATCCTGGGCACGACGCAGCTTGGCAGCCGACACCATTTTCATGGCTTTGGTGATCTGCTGTGTTGAATTAACAGATGTTATACGTACTCTGACCTCTTTTAAGTTTGCCATCTTGTATTATACTATGCCGGAATGATTAATTATCCGGGATAAGAAATGATATTACTTAACAATATATTTTGAAGACACTTCCTTAGCAACTTTTTCAAGTGTGTCGGTGACCTGATCGCTCAAATCTCCTTTTTTTAATGCATCAAGAGTTGACTTGTATTGAGCATCGAGAATGTTAAGGAAATCTTTTTCAAAAGTCTTCACGTCTTTCAAAGGCACATCTCTCAACAATCCTTTGGAACCACAATAGATGATAGCAACTTGCTTATCAACCGTCATAGGTGAATATTGTCCTTGTTTAAGGATTTCCACATTACGGGCACCTTTGTCGATAACCGATTTTGTTGCTGCATCCAAATCAGAACCGAACTTAGAGAACGCTTCCAACTCACGATATTGAGCCTGATCGAGCTTCAAGGTACCGGCAACTTTCTTCATGGATTTAATTTGAGCATTACCACCCACACGAGATACCGAGATACCCACATTAATTGCAGGACGAACACCGGAATTGAAGAGGTTAGCTTCGAGGAAAATCTGACCATCGGTAATGGAAATTACGTTGGTAGGAATGTAAGCGGAAACATCACCTGCCTGTGTTTCGATGATAGGTAGAGCGGTCAAAGATCCACCACCCTTTACTTTACCCTTTAGAGATTCAGGAAGGTCGTTCATATTGGCTGCGATTTCATCAGATTCGATGATTTTGGCAGCACGTTCCAGCAAACGGGAGTGCAAATAAAATACGTCACCCGGATAAGCTTCACGTCCCGGTGGTCGACGCAACAGCAAAGAAACCTCTCGGTAAGCAACAGCCTGTTTTGAAAGATCATCGTAAACAATTAGAGCAGGACGACCCGTATCGCGGAAAAATTCGCCGATAGCAGCACCTGCCATTGGAGCAAAAAACTGGTTTGGGGCTGGGTCAGAAGCTGTCGCAGCAACGATTACTGTATATGGCATTGCACCATTTTCCTCAAGAGTTTTAACGATATTGGCTACAGTAGAACCTTTTTGTCCGATTGCTACATAAATACAATATACAGTCTCCCCTCTTTCATAAAATTCTTTTTGATTGATGATGGTATCAATCGCAACGGCAGTTTTACCTGTTTGACGATCACCAATAATCAACTCACGCTGACCACGACCAATAGGAATCATGGCGTCGATAGCTTTGATACCGGTTTGAAGTGGTTCTTTTACCGGCTGACGAAAAATTACTCCGGGAGCTTTTCTTTCGAGAGGCATCTCCAGCAATTCGCCGGTAATAGGGCCTTTTCCATCAATTGGGCTTCCGAGAGTGTCAACCACACGACCCAACATACCTTCACCAACTTTAATAGAAGCAATTTTTCCGGTACGTTTTACAACGTCACCCTCTTTTACGTCGGTTGATTTTCCAAGCATTACTGCACCTACATTATCTTCTTCAAGGTTCAATACGATACCTTGGAGGCCGTTTTGAAACTCGATCAATTCACCTGACTGTACTTTTGTAAGTCCGTAAATTTGAGCAATACCATCACCCACCTGGAGTACGGTACCTACTTCTTCGAGTTCACTTTCTGATTTGAAGCTGGCAAGCTGTTGTCTTAAGATTGCTGAAACTTCATCCGGTCTTATTTCTGCCATTTTTTATTGTATTATACTAATGTAACTAAGTCGATTTGAAATTTATTTTTGAATAAAAGTTGTTTTGAAATCTTTTTTAAGAGTAACCAATTTGTGTTCTACAGAAGAGTCGAGTTGATTATCACCCCAACGCAGAATAAAACCTCCAATGATGGAAGGATCCACAATTTCGTTTAATTCAATGGTACCACCGGTTGCATTTTTTACAATGTCAATCATTTGCTCGCGCAATTTTGAATCAATTGCAGTTGCTGTAGTGAGATAGGCTACATGAATATTCTTAAATTCTTTATAGAGCTGGAGATATTCTTTCGCAATTTCATCCATAATACTACCTCTGTTTTTACTAACGATAAGTCGCATAAAATCCAGCGTGGCTTCTTGCACCTTATCTGTAAACACTTCCGTTATAACAGCATCCTTTTGAAAATTGTGGATTACCGGGGATTTGAACATAGCTGCCAGTTGGCGATTGGCTCTAAGAGCACTCACCACCAGTTGCATGTCGGTATTTAAAAGCTCTAGGATATTCTTTTCCTTTCCCATATCGAGAAGAGACTTTGCATATCGTCGTGCTACTTTTGTTTCAGCCATTTTATAATGCTCTAAAAAATCAATTCAGTTTTACATCTTTCAGCAAATTAGCCACGAGGGCATTTTGCTTTTCATCGGTGGATAGTTGCTGACGAATTACTTTTTCAGCTATCTGAATAGAAAGAGTGGCCACCTGATTTTTCATCTCATTGATGGCAGCGATTTTCTCATTTTGAATATCTTCACGTGCAATTTTACGAAGACGATCTGCTTCTTCAGTGGCTTTTACTTTCGCATCATTGATAATAGCATCTTTAGCATCACGCGCTTCTTTAAGCAACAAATCGCGTTGATTGCGGGCTTCTTGAAGAAGTTTTTCGTTGTCTGCTTTAAGATTAGCCATTTCCTCTTTCGCTTTTTGAGCGGCGTTTAAGGCTTCTGTTATCGAACGCTCACGATCGTCAAGAGCAGTAAGGATAACTGGCCAGGCGAATTTTTTGAGAAGGAAAAGGATGATGGAGAAGGAGATCACCATCCAGAATATTAAACCAAAGGCGGGTTTTACTAATTCCATTGAGACTGATATTAATTATATTTATAAATGTTCTTTTAAAATCTGCCATGCAGCCAATCGCTACATGACAGATTTGATTTTTGGGTATGGTTTACTTGAAAACAACAAGCAGACCAACAACCATTGCAAAGAAGGCAGCACCTTCAACAAGTGCAGCAGTAAGAATCATGTTTGCACGGATATCGTTAACCGCTTCCGGCTGACGTGCAATTGACTCAAGTGCTGATCCACCTATACGGCCGATACCTAAACCTGCACCTACAGCAGCTAAACCAGCACCCAATGCTGCAACACCATAACCGAGACCTAAGCCTGCTACTTCTGTTGCTTGTAATAAGATAGTTGATAACATGGAATTAAATTTAAATTATTTATAAAGAATTAAAGAATTAAAGAATGAGGTAATAGGATAATATGATAATGAACTTGTTGACTTACACTAACTAACTTTTATACCAATCAACCAACTCCAGAACTCCAGAACCTGCCTGTAGCAGGCCGGCTCAAGAACTTAGTTTAAATAAGGTGCGCTTCTTCCACTTTAGCATCATGGCCCGGAGTATCATGATGTGCCTCTTCAACAGCGGCACCAATATATATTGCAGAGAGTAATGTAAATACATATGCCTGAAGGAATGCTACCAGCAATTCGAGACAGGTCATGAATACAGTGAAAGCTATAGAGAAAAATGCCGCACCAAATCCGGCACCTGCGCCCATTTCTCCAAAAATGAAAATAAGACTGAAGAAAGATAATACAATAATGTGACCGGCAGTGATGTTGGCGAAGAGTCGGATCATTAATACGAAGGGTCTTAGAAACACGCCTAATATTTCGATTGGTGTCAACAAAAAGAGCACCCATCCCGGAACACCCGGCATAGCGAAAATGTGGTGCCAGTAATGTTTGTTTCCATTTACTAAAACTAACAGAAAGGTAATAACTGACAAAGTCAAAGTTACTGAAATACTTCCTGTTAAATTGGCTCCTCCTGGGAAAATTGGCACCAGTCCCATCAGGTTATTTAACCAGATAAAGAAGAATGCGGTCATTAAATAAGGAAGGAATTTTTTGTATTTCTTTTCGCCAATTGAAGATTTTGCAATATCATCTCTTACAAATATTACCAGTGGCTCAATCAGCCCCTGAAGTCCTTTTGGAGCTTGTCCGGGACGCGCATTGTAAGCCTTTGCTACAGACATAAAAATAATCATCAGCACAATCATACTAACAAAAAGAGACACTACATTTTTAGTTATAGAAATATCCCAAAGCCCCGCGGTTTTTTCATCATTCACAGTTGCGGTATGTGCATCACCCTCTTGCTCATTGGTAGCAACAACTTTTCCTTCTTTAAGAGCAAACCCTTTGTGAATATCGTGACCATGGTGAAATGCAGAAGACATAAAAACATTTAATCCCAGATCGGAGGAATAAAGAATAACAGGAAGAGGAATAGAAACAGAATTATCACCTTCACCCCAAAGATGCCAATCGTGTGCATCGGTGATGTGATCGGTAATCATTTTACCGGGATTAAATTTCGCTCCGGGCTCTCCACCACCGGCATATGCCTGTGATAGGGCTACAGTTAAAAAAAACAGGATTACAAATGAAATTACTTTATTGATTTTTTTGGAGAATAAAGAAGAAACAGATTTCATTAATTGGGTGCTCTTTTAGCTTTTTAAAACGACCGCAAAGGTAGAAAGTAAATGCTAATAAAAAACAGTATTCAACGAAATATTATTGAACAATTTGAAAGACCCATATCGAGCTCACTAAGTTCTGTTAACCAGCAACTTAACTATCGTAACTTTCCGGCTTTTCCGAAAACTAAAAATCAATATTTTTCCACAATCAAAACCGGATCAGGGCCTTGCTTTCATTCCGCTGAACTTGTTGTAGACAACCGAGACTTCAAAAACGGTGTAAAGCAGGTAATAGCCAAAAAAGTGTAAAATGAACCCAAATGCACCCTCTTTATTCATCAAACCATAAGCGACCATTATACTCATAAATAAAAACAGCTTTGCCCCAGTGGCACCCATAAAAAACCGGATAAACGCTGCATCACTTTTTTTGCCTGCATTTATCAGCCCCAGATGAAACAAAAACGTGACGATTATTATGAAAAGGTGAATGAAGTAATGATTTGCAAATTGTATTTTTTGCGGAAGTACCGGTTCTATGAAATGCATTGAGGCACCAATGAGAATAGAAAATATGCCCAGTTTAAATATAAATCCGTCGGATGATTTCATGACTCGAGAGCAACTGTAAGTTAAAAAAATAATTTATTTGTTAGTCCCGGCATCTCTTAAAAAGTAATAAAGTGAAAGTGCGACTGAAGCCAAGCTCAATACCACTGTAAACACAGGAATTTTAAGCTGAAGCCAGGCATCCAGTTTTACACCACCCCACGTACATAAAAAAATGATGGCGGCCATCTGAAATCCAATGGCGGAATAGCGGGCGTATTCGTTAAGCTGTTTTTTCTTTGATTTGAATTTCGGATTGTTTGTCGGCATTCTTCAGATCCTTTATCATAGGTCCCATATTGCAGTTTCCGGTAAAACTTGCACCTACCTCTACAACTAACTTTCCGGTTACTATATCGCCATTGATTTTGGAGGTTGCTTTTAAAAACATCATTTCAGCAACGGTCATTTTTCCTTTTACAGAGCCTGAAATATCGGCATTCTGACAAAAAACATCGCCTAATATCTGACCTGTTGAGCCAACTACCACTTTTGATTTTGAGGAAACGGACCCAATAATGGTTCCATCTACCCGAATATCACCCATTGCCTTCACATCTCCTTCAATAACTGTTCCGGCACCTATCAGGTTGATTGAGCCACTACCTTCACCAGATTTTAACTGGTTGCTTTTATTTTTTATGTTTTCAAACATGATCGCCGAATATTTGAATTTGTTCACAAAGATATGTTAAAAAGTTAAATATTTAAAAATAATAACTTTACAACAAATGTTTACGTGTTTCTAAATAACGAACAAAAAAGAATTTAAGTGTGAGCGACCACACCCATCAATTGAGGTAATTTTCCTCGTAAAATTTCTCGTATCCGTCGAGATCTTTCGTTTGCATTAATAAAAGCATGTTGTCAGGAGTAATAGTAACGTAGCGGGCACTGCTGATATCCAGCTCAGTAAACGCTTCAGGATCACCTAATAAACCATCGAGATAACGTAGCGCATCTTCTTTATTAGTAAACTCCCTTAGCATAACAAACTGGTTTTCAGACCCTAAAAACGCACTGGAAATTTGCAATCCCTTACCTCTATAAAATTTGCCATTATAATTTGACAGTGCAATTTTAAAATCATTGGTGCTGATAACATTATTCCTATAAACAAAGATGACATATTGAATGGTATCAGGATTGATAACAAATGGGGTCTTGGGTTTTGGGGGCTCAACAACTGTGGGCTTAGCCCCTCCTGTTGACACTGCTGCAGTCGAATCTTTTGGAATAACTGTCTCAGGTTTCATGAGTGCCAGAATTTCCTTTGCCCTTCCTGAAACAGAATCACCCGGATATTTAACTATTACCAATCTCAAAGAGGCTTCAAATTCAGTAAGCGGACGCGTTTTTCCAATCGCCATGGCTTTAAGGAATTCAAATTTAGGAGCAAGTTCGCTTGAAGGAAATAGCGAATCGGCTGTAGCCTTTCTTTCAATCACATCTTCATATTGCTTATTCAAATATGCTCTGTAGGTATTTTCATAAAACACTTTTTGAATAGCCACCTTTTTCTGTTGATCTTTAAAATAATCGGGGTTCAGAATAATTTTAGCATATTCGGTATCGGGATAATCGTTCAGAATAATGTTTTTATAATAATCCGATTTATCCAGACTATCCATAGAAAGATAAACCCTGTAAAGATTATAATAAGTAGGTAACTTATATTCGTTGCTTGGATACCTGGTCATAAGTGCCTCAAAATTTTTCGCCGACTCCTTATTATCTTTCAACTGCTCCTTGTAAATCAACCCTACATTATAATAGGCTTCAACAATTTTTCCATCCGACTTAGCTAAAAGTTCGGGTGTTACAGGCAAGCCGGCCAGATAAGTTTCTTTCTTTTTAATATTTTCAATAGCTTGCAAAGAATCACGTACTGTAGGATCAAGTTTTGCAATAGTATCTTGTTCCTCTGCTTCTTCTTCGGGGCTGGATGCTTCTGCGAAAGAGCTCTTTGTAGAACGTCTCCAGTTATCTTCCAATTTACGATTTCCCCACAAGCGTAAAAACTCATTAAAACCAAAGCTTACTGAAGACTGGTTTGAAAAATACCATCCTGCTCCGGAATTACCTTCACCCGGTCGATTGCTTTGCTGATTGAAGGATGGGTCGGCAAGTTGTTGCTCCTTTCCTTCAGCTTCAGCTAATTTTCTTTCCTCTTCCTGTTTTCTTCTGAATTCTTTTTCTTCATTTTCTAAAGCGATTTTCTTATCAATAATCATCTCTCTTTCACCCGGAGACCGCGAAGCAAGTGCCTGCAGACTGTCTTCCAACATGATGATATTCAGATTTTGAATCAGCTTGTTGAGATTGTTTTTGGTGTTGATTATGGTCAAATAATCGGGATAATCCTGCGATAAAAAGGCAGCGGTACTATCATAATAAGTTTGTGCAAGTTTATAATCAGGAAGCTTGAAATGGATTTCTGCAAGTTTCAGAAAGGAAAGCGCTTTTTGATTACTGTTTGAAACACTACTGCTCACAGATTTTCTGAGGTAATCGATAGCTTCAGGAGTATTATTTTCCTTTAATGAAATTTCAGCAAGCGCATAATAAATCTGATCATGGTATTCGAGATTTTTATCATCGGATAACATTTTCACCAGCATCTTCCGAATCTCTTTTCCATCAGGACTGTTCACATCAACACATCTGGCGCGGTTCACCCTTGCATTGAAAGACATTTCGTATGGAGGATTAAGTTTCAGAACCTGATCGTACTTGGTAACTGCCTTGGGATAATTCTCTATTTTTTGATAAATCTGTCCCAGAATAAAAGCAAACCGGATACGATCCTGACGCTTTTTGCTCATAGCATAAGCCTTCTCTAAATGTTCGGCTGCTAAATCGTAATCATTTTGAAGAAGATGATAGTCGGCATAAATGGCATTATAAAACCACCTCAGATCATTGGGCATTTTTGGATCATCTCGTAAGGTCGTCAGAAGATAATCTGCATCCGGCATTTTTCCCAATCGAAGATAACATTGAGTCAGCCACAATAAAGCATTATACCGAATAGGGCTGGTTCGATATTCAGCTGCAACAAATTGAAATGATTCAATGGCGGTCCAGGTGTCATGTTTATAAAACTGAGCAATTCCAATCAACAAATAACTGTCATCGATCCAGGAATTCCTTTCCTGCCCATCAATGTCCATTGAATGACGCTGAATTACAATCGATACTTTCTTAATTGCCTCGTCCATGTCAGGAAAAACCGCTTTAGCAGAAGCCTCTTCGCCGTATTTAAATACCGATAAAATCCGGTCATAGCGATCAATCTGACCTGTTGATAAAGACTTGGCACCTTTTTTAACCCGTTCGCGGGCATTAAAATAGCCGTTGTAATGGGCCAGAGTTTTGTGATACTCCCTGCTTAAAATATTATTTTTGTTCACAGAACAGGACGGGCTCGAGAGAACCACCACCAGTAATGCAAAAACCGCCGAAATTTTTAATATTCCTCTAAAGTTCAAAATACTGAAGATAACCGATAAGTCACAATAACTACAAAATGCTGGTTTTAGTATGTTTTACAGATATTTAGAACACATCCAAATTTATCGGCCGGTTACTATAATTTCCGATATTTGCACACTTACTGAAACCGAGGCAAACTTAGCGATTGTTTTTGGTTTAACCAATATTTGCATCAGGTGGCAGACAAATCCAAGAAGAAAATTTACCGGAAATTGAGTAGTAAATACCGGTTGGTTTTAATGAATGATGAAACTTTTGAAGAAAAAGTTTCCATTACGCTCACACCTTTAAATGTTTTTGTTTTTGCGGGAACTATCATCATCACTCTCATTACTTTCACCATTTATATTATTGCCTTTACGCCTTTGCGGGAATACATTCCCGGTTATGCAGACATTACCATGCAAAGAAAGCTATTATCGCTCACTGCCAAAACCGATTCACTTGTCAAGTCCCTTGAGACCAGAGATTTATATATGATTAATCTAAGGAATGTCATTAATGGTGAAATGGGTACCGACAGTTCCACTGCCTCAGTACCCTCTCTTAACCGCTACGATACCATTAAAATCCAACCCGCTTCGTCTGTCGATTCTGCCATGAGGCAACAAATAGAATCACAAGATCGATTTACATTGTCGACAGGTGGTG
>Ga0335394_10001986_pt1 | contig 22998 bp, 21 predicted proteins | sample MAT03_FD_205741 | JGI IMG/M metagenome (GOLD analysis project Ga0335394, IMG submission 205741) | Freshwater microbial communities from Lake Fryxell liftoff mats and glacier meltwater in Antarctica - MAT-03 (spades assembly) (version 2) ...
ACACGGCCACGCTTCTCCACGACGACGTCGTGGACGAGAGCGACCTTCGGCGCGGCCGCAAGACGGCGCGCATGATATGGGGCAACCAGGCGAGCGTGCTGGTCGGCGACTTCCTGCTTGGCCAGGCATTCCGCATGATGGTGGATGTCGGCTCGCTCGAAGCACTGGACATTCTGTCCGCTGCCGCCTCAATCATCGCCGAAGGCGAAGTCATGCAACTCGCCGCCGCCAAGAACCTCGAAACCACCGAGGACGAACACTTTGCCGTGATCAAGGCCAAGACGGCCGCCTTGTTTTCGGCGGCTGCCGAGGTCGGTCCGGTCATTGCCGGCGCCTCGCGCAACGACCGTGCGGCGCTGCGCTCCTACGGGATGAATCTCGGCCTCGCCTTCCAGTTGATCGACGATGCGCTCGATTACGGCGGCTCGAGCAAGGACCTCGGCAAGAATGTCGGTGACGACTTCCGCGAGGGCAAGGTCACGCTGCCGGTCATCCTCGCCTACCGGAGGGGAACGCCAGCCGAACGCAAGTTCTGGAAGGCGGCGATCGAGGACAACCAGACCAGCGAAGCCGCCCTGGAGAAGGCGATCGGGCTGATGAAGCGGCACGGGGCCATCGCCGACACGATCGGCCGCGCGGGTCATTTCGGCGGCATTGCACGCGACGCGCTCGCGCCGCTGGAAAACACTCCGCAGAAAGCCGCGCTGCTTGACGTGATCGACTTTTGTATCAGCCGTGTTGCCTGATAGACTAAATGCAACGAGTCTGAAGACGACGAAAGACTGCCGACCCAAAAAGGCCATGCTTCGATGACATTGGCCTTATCGATTGGTGCGTGTGCCGCCTCTGGTGCCATTTCCGGCACCTGCACCCGGACGCGGCGACTGGAAGGATGATGATGCGACTAAAAGGTGGACGCTGGCTTGTCGGGCTGGCTGCAATGACCGGGCTGATGGCTGCTGGATCCGCCCAGGCGGTACTTGCGTCGCAATCGGCCGCACCTGTCGAGATCAATTCCTTTTCGGGAGCCTACCTTGCCGCACGCGTCGCGGAGGTCGACAACGATCTCGATGACGCCATCATCTACTACCGCAAGGCGCTCGCCTACGACCCGGACAACCAGCTCCTTCAACAGAGCCTGATGCTGGCGCTGATTTCGGAAGGACGCTTCGACGAGGCGCTTCCCTACGCCGACAAGCTCAAGAACGTACCCGAAGTCGAGCGGCTGTCGCGCCTCGCTCTGGCGATCGACGATTTCCGCAAGAAGGATTATCGCGCCGCCGAGACCTGGCTGGTGTTCAACGAGGAGTCCGATCTCGACGGTCTCATCGCCAAGGTCATGGTCGCCTGGGCCAAGCTCGGACGCGACGACAAGAACGGCGCCATTGCGGCGCTCGACGAACTTGCCGGGCCGGACTGGTACAAGCTTTTCGTCGCCTACAGCAAAGGCCTGATCGCCGAGCAGGCGGGGCTGAACACGGACGCGGACGCAGCCTACCAGTCCGCCCTGGACGACGCCGCCGCCGGCAGCGCCGCACCGGACACCTGGCTGCGCGCTGCCGAGGCATATGCCGGCTTCCTTGCCCGCCAGGGCAAGAAGGACGCAGCGCTTGCGGTTCTCGACAAGGCCGACGAATTTGCTCCCGGACGGCTGCCGATCGACGATCTGCGCGCGCGCATTTCGAAAGGCGAGCCGGTAGCCCGCCTCGTGTCCTCCCCGTCGGATGGCGCCAGCGAGCTTCTTCTCGCGCTCGGCAGCGCGCTCAACCGGAGCGGCGGAGAATCGTTCGTTCGGCTCTATCTGCAGTATGCCCTGGCGCTGAAGCCCGACAGCGACGTGGTTCTTATCCAGCTTGCCGGCGTCGCCGAACAGCAGCAGGACGCTGAACGTGCAATCGATCTCTACAAGCGCATCCCGGCGTCTTCCCCGCTCCGGCGCGTGTCGCAGTTGCAGCTGGGGCTCAATCTTGCCGATCTCGACCGTCGCGACGAGGCCATCCGCCAGTTGAAGGTGCTGGTCGACGAGAACCCAGACGACATGCGGGGCTACCTCGCGCTCGGCGGTGTCTATGCTTCCAAGGAAGACTACGCGGGAGCCGCCAAGGTCTACGACCGGGCGGTGGAGCGACTGGAAGGCAAGAAATCTTTCGTGCTGAAGGACCCCCGCGCGGCCGGCAACTGGAACATCTACTACCAGCGCGGCATCGCCTATGAGCGGCTCAAGCAATGGCCGAAGGCCGAGCCGAATTTCCGCAAGGCGCTGGAGATATTCCCGAACCAGCCGCAGGTGCTGAACTATCTCGGCTATTCCTGGATCGACATGAACATGAACCTCGAAGAGGGCATGGAGATGATCCGCAAGGCCGTCGAGCTTCGCCCGAGCGATGGCTACATCGTCGATTCGCTGGGATGGGCGCATTATCGGCTCGGCGAGTATGAGGAGGCAGTCAGAGAGCTTGAGCGCGCCGTTTCGCTGAAGCCGGACGATCCGGTGCTCAACGACCACCTCGGCGATGCCTACTGGCGCGTCGGTCGCCGATTGGAGGCGACCTTCCAGTGGGCGCATGCCCGCGACATGAAGCCTGAACCGGCGGTTCTGGCCGAAGTCGAGAAGAAGCTGAAAGAGGGTCTGCCGCCAGTCGACGACAAGACTGTGGCTGGCGAACCGAAGGTTGAGCCCGCGCCGGCACCCGCCGTGGCTCCCGAAACGCCGGCTCCCGCGGAGCAGCGCACCGAAGCCGACACCTCGATTTCCGCCAAGCCCGCCTCCTACAGGGTGTCTCCGGGCCAGTCGCTGTGGTCGATCGCCGTCGACCGGCTTGGCAGCGGCAGCCGCTACATCGAGATCTTGAACCTGAACCCCCAGCTCCAGGGCGATCCCGGTCGCCTGGTGCCGGGACAGGAACTGATGCTGCCGGCCGGCAACTAGGCCGCACACCCCGCTGACTGCGCGCGTCTGGCCGCCGCGCTTCTGCGGCCGAAAAAATTCGATTTCGGTTTTGGGCTTCATGCGGTAGGAGGTGCCTGTTTTTCGCAGCTCGCCCGAGGCTTTCTTGTCCGTTGAACCTGCCGCCCACATGCGTCCGCAGCGCTCCTTCCAGGGGCTGATCCTGACGCTGCACAACTATTGGGCCGACAAGGGCTGCCTGATCCTGCAACCCTACGACATGGAAGTCGGCGCCGGCACCTTCCATCCCGCCACCACGCTGCGCGCGCTTGGGCCGCGCCGCTGGAAAGCCGCCTATGTGCAGCCGTCGCGTCGGCCGAAGGACGGGCGCTACGGCGAAAACCCCAACCGTCTCCAGCACTATTACCAGTATCAGGTGATCCTGAAGCCCAACCCGCCGAACCTGCAGGAACTCTACCTCGGCTCGCTGGAGGCGATCGGCATCGACCCGCTGGTGCATGACATCCGCTTTGTCGAGGATGACTGGGAGAGCCCGACGCTCGGCGCCTGGGGTCTCGGCTGGGAATGCTGGTGCGACGGCATGGAAGTCAGCCAGTTCACCTACTTCCAGCAGGTCTGCGGCATCGAATGCGCGCCGGTCTCAGGCGAACTGACCTACGGGCTGGAGCGCCTCGCCATGTATGTGCAGGGCGTCGACAATGTCTACGACCTCAATTTCAACGGCCTCGAAGGCGCCGACAAGGTCACCTACGGCGAGGTCTTCCTGCAGGCCGAGCAGGAATATTCGCGCCACAATTTCGAATACGCCGACACGGCGATGCTGCTCCAGCAGTTCAAGTTCGCCGAGGCCGAATGCGTGGCGCTGCTCGACGCGGGAGCCCGCGCCGGCGAGGGTGGAGCCCACAAGATGGTGCTGCCGGCCTACGACCAGGCGATCAAGGCCAGCCATGTGTTCAACCTGCTTGACGCGCGCGGCGTGATCTCGGTGACCGAACGCGCCAGCTATATCCAGCGCGTGCGCAACCTGGCGAAAGCCTGCGGCGAGGCGTTTTTGCTGACGGAAGCGGGCGGCTTTTCAGCCGCAGCTTGAGCCGAGCCTTTCACAACGCGTAGGGCACCCGGATGCCTGGGCTGTCGTTCCGGCCGAAGTCCTTGGTGTTGCGTGTGACCAGCAACAGCGCGTTGACCTGGGCCGAGGCCCAGACGATGGCGTCGGGCAGGCGGACACCGTGTTCGCGACGAAGCTTTACAGCGCGGTCGGCGACCTCGCCGTCGAGTGATATCACGTCGAACGATCGGAGAAAGTCGCGCGTACCCGCCTCGACCTCGTGGCTGGCGCCGACCATCACCTCCATCCAGGTGATGATGCTGATACGCTTGCCTGGGTACCGGGCGATTTCGTCGCGCGCTTGCGGCACGCCGTTTAGAAAATCGATCAGTATGTTGGTGTCGAAAAGCGCGTTCACCATTCGGATCTGACGCGCTCCTGATATTCGAGACCGTCGCAAACACGGTCGCCCCACAGACCGAAAGCCTCGCCAGCGCCTTCTTCGGTGCGGGCATCGACATACTCTCGCAATGCTTGGCGAATGACGGCGGCCCGCGGTCTTTGCTGCCGCCGAGCGAGTTCGTCCAGCCGCTTCAACTGTTGTTCGTCAATATCGACGAGAGCACGCACCGCGACCTCCATATCATATATCGGCAATGTATATCACTGTGGTGAACCGGTCAACGATTCAGCCCATCTGGCGGGCTTAACGCCCTTCGTTCGAAGCCAGCATCTGGTTGACCGGCTGGCTGGTGAACACTTCCAGCGTCTGGAGCGCCTTGCGGGTGCCCGGCATGCCGGTGCCCGAGGCCGGGTGGAACTGCACCGCGAAACAGGCGGCGAGCGCCGCGATCTGGAGATAGGTCGATACCGATTTCATGGCCGTATGCCTTCCTTTCGATATCGCTGTGTCGCCGCACAGGCGCAAAAGGTTCACACGAAAGCTGCGGAATGGGTGACACATCTAGGCTGACTTGCTATTCCCGCCCGTCCGTTGCCCGCCGCGAGACCCGAAATGCCCGATCTTCTGCTTGAACTCCGCTCCGAGGAAATTCCTGCCCAGCCGCGCGCCCGCAGCGCCGAAGGCGTGAGGACGTGCAAAATAGGGAAATGCATGCGGGCGGAGCGCGTCTGATGCCCGATCTTCTGCTCGAACTTCGCTCCGAAGAGATTCCCGCGCGCATGCAGCGCAAGGCGGCCGGGGATCTGAGGAAAATGGTCACGGACGGTCTCGTCGAGGCCGGGCTGACCTACGAGGCCGCGCGTGAATACTGGACGCCGCGCCGCCTGACGCTCGACCTGCGCGGCCTGACCGCGCGCTCGCGCAACGTGAGCGAGGAAATTAAAGGCCCGTCCACCAAGGCGCCGCCGCAGGCGATCGAGGGCTTTCTGCGCAAGGCCGGCCTGTCTGATGTCGGCCAGGCCCACATTCATTCCGACCCCAGGAAGGGCGATTTCTACGTCGCCCACATCTCAAGGCCGGGCAGGGCGGCGGAAGACATCATCGCCGAGCTGGTACCGTCGGTGGTGCGCGCCTTCCCCTGGCCGAAATCGATGCGCTGGGGGCCGGCCTCCGCAAAGCCCGGCAGCCTGCGCTGGGTGCGCCCGCTGCAGTCCATCGTCTGCACCTTCGGCCCCGAGACCGAGGAGCCGGTCGTGGTCGACTTCGAGATCGACGGCATCCGCTCGGGCAATGTCACCTACGGCCACCGCTTCCACGCGCCGGGCGTGATCACGGTGCGCCGCTTCGAAGACTATGCCGCCAAGCTTGAGGCGGCGAAGGTCGTCATCGACGCCGACCGCCGCAAGGAGATCATCCTCGCCGATGCCAAGAACCTCGCCTTCGCCAACGGGCTCGACCTGGTGGAGGACGAGGGCCTGCTCGACGAGGTGTCGGGGCTCGTCGAATGGCCGGTCGTGCTGCTCGGAACCTTCGAGGAGGATTTTTTGGCGATCCCGGCCGAAGTGATCCGGCTGACCATCCGCGCCAACCAGAAGTGTTTCGTGACGCGCCCGCAGGGCGGGTCGGAAGGCCTCTCCAACCGCTTCGTGGTCACCGCCAACATCGAGGCCAAGGACCACGGCAAGGAGATCGCGCACGGCAACGGCAAGGTGGTCCGCGCCCGCCTCTCCGACGCGCTTTATTTCTGGAAGACCGATCAGGCCGACCTGCCCGACCTCGACCAGTTGACCGCTTCGGCCGAAAAATTCGGCCTCGACCTGAAGAAGCCGCTCGACCAGCGCATGGCGCGCCTCGACAAGCTGGGCGTCACCTTCCACGCCAAGCTCGGCACGCAAGGCGAGCGCGTCGAACGCATTGCCCGCCTGGCCGAGGAGCTCGCGCCGATCGTCGGCGCCGACCCGAAGCTCGCCCGCCGCGCCGCGATGCTTGCCAAGGCAGACCTGCAGACCGAAGTCGTCGGCGAGTTCCCGGAATTGCAGGGCGCGATGGGCCGCAAATACGCTGCCCTGCAGGGCGAACACCCCTCCGTCGCCGCTGCGATCGAGGAACATTACAAGCCGCAGGGTCCATCAGACCGCGTGCCGACCGACCCGGTTTCGGTGGCCGTCGCGCTCGCCGACAAGCTCGACACACTGGTCGGCTTCTGGGCCATCGACGAGAAGCCGACCGGCTCGAAGGACCCGTATGCGCTGAGAAGGGCGGCGCTGGGGGTTATCAGGATCGTGCTGGAGAATGGGGTGAGGTTGCGTCCCTCACTGCTTGTCGAATTGATGAGAAAGCAGTTGATCGATCTAGGTGGTATCGATGAGGAGTTTTTGGAGGGCTATGCGGACGAGTTTACCAAACTGGTCGATCGAGCAATGGACTTGAAGGCTGGCCCGTTGGATTTGGCCAGCGCGCGAAAATTCGTTCAAACAGATATCGCAGTCTCGATCGTCGAACGTTGGACAGAGGTGATTGGACAGGCGACGCTAGACGGCAGGAGAATTTCGGAAGACCTCCTCTCCTTCTTCCACGATCGCCTGAAGGTCTACCTCCGCGATCAGGGTGCGCGGCATGATCTGATCGACGCGGTGCTGTCGGCTGGCGGAAGCGCAACGGCCGAAGGCCGCAAGCCCGACCGGGCGTCGGCCGGTCAGGCCGCCCCTGCGGAGGCCAGCGAGCGAAGCGAGCGCTCGGCCGTGAGCGGTATGTCCGACGACCTCCTCACCATCGTCCGCCGCGTCGAGGCCCTGGGCAAATTCCTCTCCACCGACGACGGCAAGAACCTGCTTGCCGGAACCAAGCGCGCGGCCAACATTCTGGCGGCCGAGGAGAAGAAGGGAACGGCCGTCGCGGCCATGGTCGACCCCACGCTTTTCCGCGAAGATGCGGAGAAGACGCTGAATGCCGCGGTGAATCAGGCCGAGAGGCAAGCCGGCGAAGCGATTCAGAATGAAGACTTTTCGGCCGCCATGCTGGCGCTTAGCGCGTTGCGTGAGCCGGTTGATTCATTCTTTGAACGCGTTCACGTGAATGATGAGGATCAGGCGGTGCGCGCCAACCGGCTGGCGCTGCTTGCACGCATTCGCGCGGCGACCGGACAGGTCGCGGATTTCTCGAAGATATCAGGCTGAAGCTCGTCCGCCGGGCTTACTGCCCGGCCGGCGCGGCCTCCGTCGACGGGTCGGTCTGCGGCTGTCCGTCGGCCTCCTCCTGCGCCAGACGCGCGGCCTGCTGCTTCAGCGCCTTGCGCTTGGAAGACGTGCCCTTGTCGTTGGGATCGAGCAGCGGCGTCGTGTCCGTACCGGCTGCTTGCGCAGGCGCGCCCGAGGGCCGCGCGACCTCGTTGCCCACTTCGCCGCCGCGGATCACCATCGGCGTCGTCATGATCTGGCGTCCGCCCGACGGCGCCGAGGCCACGTCCTCGCCCACCGGCGCCGGATCGCCAAGGCTGATGATCGACGGCGTGTCGTCGGACCGCGTGTCGGCGAGCACGGCGATGGAGGGTGTCGGCTCGCCCAGATCCGGCATGGCCGCGACGATGGACGGATCGACAGCCACGTTCTCGCCCATCGTTTCGATTGATGGCGCGACGCCGCTCAGAGGCGCGACGGTCTGTATGGAAGCAGCCTTTGCCTCTAAGGCGCCGAACGCCGCCAGAAGGATAAGCAAGCCCTGAACGCGCATGATCGAAAGCCCCGTGGCTGCGCCGATCCTGCGGTTTGCGGCGCCTTACAGCGGGAACATAGCATTTTGGCGATTAACAAATCGGTGACGCGGTTGTCGCGGTCGAGCAACACGCGCTATAGCACCGGAAAGCGCGAACCCGGACAGGCACCCTTGGCGGAAATCCTGAAGACTGGCGAGGCGATGGAGCCTGCCCTGGCCCTGCTGGAAGCCGGGCAGATCGTTGCGATCCCGACCGAGACCGTCTACGGCCTCGCGGGCAACGCCACCAATGGCGAGGCTGTCGCGCGTATCTTCGAGGCCAAGGGCCGGCCGCGCTTCAACCCGCTGATCGCCCACGTCTCCGGCATGGTCATGGCCGCCGAGTTCGCCCGCATCGACCCGCTGTCGGAAAGGCTGGCGCAGGCGTTCTGGCCGGGCCCGCTGACGGTCGTGCTGCCCCTCGTGCCGGGCTCGGCCATCCATCCGCTGGTGACCGCCGGCCTCGACACGGTCGCGCTGCGCATGCCGCAGGGGTTCGGCGCAACACTGATCGCGGCGTTCGGCCGGCCGCTGGCGGCGCCCAGCGCCAACTCCTCGGGCCGCATTTCGGCGACGACGGCCGAGGCGGTCCAGGCGGATATCGGCGACCGGATCCCGCTCATCGTCGATGGTGGCCCCACTCACGTCGGCGTCGAATCCACGATCATAAAGGTAGAGGGGGCGACGCTCCGGCTGCTGCGGCCAGGCGGCATCGCTGCGGAGGTCATCGAGGCGGTGGCCAACCGCCCGCTGCTCCGCGATCCATCAGCCGGCATCGAAGCGCCGGGCATGCTGGCCTCCCACTATGCACCGGACGCGGGCATGCGCCTGTCGGTCACGGAAGTGAAATCAGGCGAGGCATTGCTCGCTTTCGGGCCGCGCCGTGCGGCGAATGCAGAGACGGCGGCGACCATCCTGAACCTCTCGCCGTCGGGCAATCTCCGCGAAGCGGCGGCCAATCTTTTCGCCTACATGCAGCAACTGGACCGCGGCGGTGCCGCCGTTATCGCTGTCGAGCCGATACCGGAGGCCGGTCTTGGCGAGGCGATCAACGATCGCCTGCGCCGCGCCGCCGCGCCAAGACCCGCCTGATGTCGTCGCCCGCCCTCGACCCCGCCGTGCTTGACCGCTTCATCGACATCGTCGGCGAGGCGCACGCCTTGCGCGGCGAAGCCGACATGGTGCCCTATGTGCGCGAGCCGCGCGGCCTGTGGAACAGCCGCTCGCCGCTGGTGCTGAAGCCCGGAAGTGTCGAAGAGGTCAGCCGCATCCTCAGGCTCGCAACCGAGACCCGCACGCCGGTCGTGCCGCAGGGCGGCAACACCGGGCTGGTCGGCGGCCAGGTCCCGCGCGCCGCCGGCAACGAAATCGTCATCTCGCTTTCGCGTCTGAACCGCGTGCGCGAGATCGACACGCTGTCGAACACCGTCACCGTCGAGGCTGGCGTGGTGCTGGAGGCGCTGCACCGCGCCGTCGACGCCGCCGACCGCCTCTACCCGCTGTCGCTGGCGTCGCAGGGTTCCTGCCAGATCGGCGGCAACCTGTCGTCCAACGCCGGCGGCACGGCGGTTCTGGCTTATGGCAACACGCGCGAACTCTGCCTCGGCGTCGAGGTCGTGCTGCCGACCGGCGAGGTTTTCGACGACCTGCGCAAGCTGAAGAAGGACAACACCGGCTACGACCTCAAGAACCTGTTCGTCGGAGCGGAAGGCACGCTCGGCATCATCACCGCCGCCGTGCTGAAGATATTCCCCAAGCCACGCGGCCGCGCGGTCGGCTGGGCCGGCGTTGCCTCGCCGCAGGCCGCGCTCGATCTTTTTGGCCTTGCGAGCGAGCTTGGCGGCGCCAGCCTGACCGGCTTCGAACTGATTGGCGCGACGCCGCTCGACTTCTCCCTGAGGTTCATGCAGAACGCCGTCCCGCCGCTTTCCGGCGACTGGCCGTGGCATGTTCTGGTCGACATCTCGTCCAGCCGTTCGCCGGAGGATGCCAAGGTCCTGATGGAGACGGTGCTGACGGAAGCGCTCGAGAAGGGCATGGCCGACGATGCCGCGATAGCCGAGAGCATCGCGCAGGGCAACGCCTTCTGGGCGCTGCGCGAGAACATCTCGGACGCGCAGAAGACGCAGGGCGGCTCGATCAAGCATGACATCTCCGTGCCGGTCGCCGCCATCCCGGAGTTCATCCCCCGCGCCGCCGTGGAAGTGGAGCGCGTCTGCCCGGGCGCGCGCGTCGTCTGCTTCGGCCACATGGGCGACGGCAATCTGCACTACAATGTCAGCCAGCCGCTCGGCGCCGATCCCAAGGCGTTCCTCGCCCTCTACCCCCAGATGAACAAGGCGGTGCATGACATCGTGCGCGACCTCGACGGCTCCATCTCGGCCGAGCATGGCATCGGACAGCTAAAGCGCGACGAGCTTCTGTCGACCGCCCCGCCTGTCGGCATCGACCTGATGCGCCGCGTCAAGGCGGCCTTCGATCCAGCCGGCATCATGAACCCCGGCAAGGTGCTGTAAACGAAGCCTGACGGATCCTTACAGCAGGTTGGATTCCGATAACCATGCGCGAGATCAGCAAAATTTAACCGACTTTTTTAAGCGGGCGGGCAGGTCTCGGCCGCTACTGTCAATCCACAAGCGAGACCGGGAAAACCGGTCCGGAGAACCGGAACGAAACCGGCTCTCAGGAGAGACAGGAAGGCATCAGATGAGCAGCACAGGACTCAAGCCAGTCTGGGCGGGTCGCAACATGCGGCTCGACCCGTTTCGTTTGCCCCAGGTCGTAAGCTACGCGACATCGGACGATTTCGGCGACGTTACCTTCACCATCGACCAGCGCGGCGCGATGGTGCGCCGCATCCTGATGATGAGCGGACTGCCGGCCACCGTCGTGTTGCCGTCCAACGCCTTCCGGGGCGTCGCGGCTCGTGCGATTGAAGACCAGGAAGGCACCGTCACCGTCACGCTCGAACTGTTGCACAACGACCCGATGCTCTGCGTGCCGCTGCTCGTTGCCGACAATCTCGAGGATGTCGCGGCCGACTGGCGCGCCTGGGCCGACGCCTACCGGCTGCCCATGCTCCTGATCGAGGCCGATGGGGTTGCCCGCACCCTGGAGGAATCGCTCGGCGCCGCCATCAAGGCGCTGCCCGTGCAGGATCGCCGCAAGCGCCGCGCCACGCCGGCCCGCCGCCCGCGTTTCCTGATGCGCCGCAAGCCGGGCAACCTCGGATTGCGCCTCGTCATCAACGGCGACGAGATAATCGCACCGGAGTGAGCGTCCTAGATCAGCGGCTTCAGCGCCATCCACGCGCCGCCGCCGATCAGTCCCAGGAAGATCAGCCAGCCGACGTCGTTGTTCGACTTGAAGAGCCTGAGGCACTGGTCCGGGTTGTCGATGTCGAGCATGACGATCTGGCGGGCCATGTGCGCGCCCGCCGCAAGCAGCCCCGCCATCGCCACGACAGGGATTTCGGCCGCCGAGAATGCGCTCGCCATCAGGATCAGCGCGCCACTGTAAAGCCCGATCAGCCATGATTTCGTCGAGTCGCCGAACAGCCGCGCGGTCGACTTCACGCCGACCAGAGCGTCGTCCTCCTTGTCCTGGTGCGCGTAGATCGTGTCGTAGCCGATCACCCAGAACACCGAGCCCAGATAAAGCAGCACCGCCGCACGGCCGAGGTCGGCGTATTCTGCCGCCCAGCCCATCAGCGCGCCCCATGAGAAGGCGAGGCCGAGTACCAGTTGCGGCCAGTTGGTGAAGCGCTTCATGAAGGGGTAGACCGCGACCACGATCAGCGAAGCGATGCCGAGCCCGATCGCAAAGCTGTTGAACTGCACGAGCACCGCCAGTCCGACCAGCGCCTCCAGCACCAGGAAGATCCACGCCTGGCGCTTGGTCACCTTGCCCGACGGCAGCGGCCTCGACCGCGTGCGTTCCACTCTTTCGTCTATGCCGGCATCCACGATGTCGTTGTAGGTGCAGCCCGCGCCGCGCATGGCGATCGCGCCGACCAGAAATAGCAGGAGAAACCAGGGCGAAGGCATGAGCGAACCAAAACTGTCGCCCGGCCGCGCATAGGCGCTTGCCGCCAGCGCCGCCGACCACCAGCATGGCCACAGCAGGAGCTGCCAGCCGATCGGCCGGTCCCACCGCGCCAGCTGCGCATAGGGCCACAGCCTGCGGGGCAGGGCGCGGTAGACCCAGTGGCCGCTCGGCGCGTCCGCCACCCGGCCCTGCGCCTCTCTTGTCTGCACCTGTTCCATCACGCTGGAGTGGCAGCCATGTGGGCGGGCGTCAAGAAGGTGAGAGGCAGCGCCGGCGCTGGAAGCCCTGTTCAAAGCACCGATCTGCGGTCGCGAAGCTTGATGTTCTCTGCTAGAGGCCGTTCCAATCATCGAAGCGCGGACCGAAGTCGGAAAAACTGGTGATTCACGAATGAAAGTTCTTCTTCTGGGCTCCGGTGGCCGCGAGCATGCACTGGCGTGGAAGCTGGCTGCATCTCCGCTGCTGACGAAGCTCTATGCCGCCCCCGGCAATCCCGGTATCGCTAGGGAAGCCGAACTCGTCGCGCTCGACATCGCCGATCATCCGGCCGTCGTCGCCTTCTGCCTCGACAAGCGGATCGACCTCGTCGTCGTCGGCCCGGAAGCCCCGCTCGTCGCCGGCATCGCCGACGACCTCAGGGTAGCCGGTATCAAGGTTTTCGGCCCGTCCGCGTCCGCCGCGCGGCTGGAGGGCTCGAAGGGCTTCACCAAGGATCTGTGCGCGGGCATGAACATCCCAACCGCCGCCTACGGCCGCTTCAGCAATGCGGATGCCGCGAAAACCTACGTCCGCGAACATGGCGCGCCGATCGTCGTCAAGGCGGACGGGCTCGCCGCCGGCAAGGGCGTTACCGTGGCGTCGACCGAGGCCGAGGCCCTGGCCGCCGTCGACGACTGCTTCAACGGCGCCTTCGGCAGCGCGGGCGCGGAAGTCGTGGTGGAGGAATGCCTCGTCGGCGAGGAGGCGAGCTTCTTCTGCCTCTGCGATGGCGTCACCGCCTTGCCGTTCGGCACCGCCCAGGACCACAAGCGCGTTGGCGACGGCGACACCGGACCCAACACGGGCGGCATGGGCGCTTATTCGCCCGCCCCTGTCATGACGCCCGCCATGATCGAGCGCACGATGAGCGAGATTGTCGAGCCGACCATGCGCGGCATGGCGGAACTCGGCGCGCCGTTTTCGGGCGTGCTGTTCGCCGGCCTGATGATTACGTCCGACGGCCCGAAACTCATCGAACACAATGCCCGCTTCGGCGATCCCGAATGCCAGGTGCTCGTGATGCGGCTGAAGGACGATCTGCTGGTGCTGCTCGCGGCTGCCGCCGACGGCCAGCTCGCCCATATGTCCGCGCGCTGGCGCGACGATCCGGCGCTCACCGTGGTGCTGGCGGCGAAAGGCTATCCCGAAAACCCAGAAAATGGCTCGGTCATCCGAGGGCTGGACGCGGCGCTGCCCGAAGGCGTCGAGATATTCCAGGCCGGTACCGCCATGCGCGAAGGCGAGATCGTCGCCAATGGTGGTCGCGTGCTCAACGTCACGGCCACCGCACGGACGGTCGGAGAAGCGCAGCGCCTCGCCTACCAGGCGGTCGATCGCATCGACTGGCCCGAGGGTTTTTGCCGCCGCGACATAGGCTGGCGCGCGGTCGAGCGTGAGAACGCGAAGAGTTAAGGCCGAGGCTCGTCGGGTCCGTCTAGCTTCCTGAGCAGGAACACCGGCAACTCCCTGCGCGAGAACTGCGTGGCTGCGACAATCGGGGCGGGATTGTCGAGGGCGGCCGCCGAGACATTGCCCGTCGGAACATATTTCGGCGGCGCCGCCTGCGCCTGCGGATGCCGCATTTTCGCGGCGACCTGCGCATAACCCGCGAGCACGACCGGAGACATCGCGGGCGCGGCTTCCTTTCCGAGCAAAGCCTGGAATGGTGAGGCGCGCATTGCGCCGATGTCCATCGCAGCGGCCGTATTCGTCACCACGCGCTCCACCGACACGAATTTCAGGGTCACGTCGCTGCGCTTCTTGCGTGCATCCGCGCGCCAGATCGGCAACGGCACGGTCTCGCCCGTCTCGATAGTGATCTCGGCACGCTCCGCTGGTTGGACGGTACCTGCCGCCGCCAGATCAGCAGGAGCTTCAGTTGCAGGGGCAACGTCGACCGCTTCGCCGGTGTCCACTTTCGCATACCGGACGGTCGCATCGCCGCCGGCGAGTGCCGCGCTCCGGGCCACTGGCACCGGCACAGTCTCCGCCGTCACGTGCGCCTTCTTCTCGACCAGTTCGCCGAACGGCCATGCCAGGCGCAATTCATCGGCGCTCATCGAAGCGACGTTGACGTCGATGTCGAGCGGCGTCCCCGGCACCCGGTACGGGCAGGAGCGCGCATCGCAGTTGGCGCCGGCGGAGAACTGCCAGAGCGAATAGGTCGGCCAGTACCCCTTGGGGAAATGCAGGCCGATCTGCGGCTTGTAGCGCGCGTACCAGAGCGGAAGCCGCGAAAGCACGCTATAGCGCTCGCGATTTTCCGCGATGTAGAGCGCCGTGCTGCCGTTGGTGTAGAGCACCGGCCAGCGCCCCAGCCGCGTATGGATGTGGCGCGCGAAGGTTTCGGCATCTTCCAGCGATATCCATTTGTCCGGGTCGTTCTCCTCGATATCGAGGGCGATCAGGTCGTCGGGCGCGGGATCCGCGAAATCGATGAAGTTGTTGGCCTGATCGATCGGGTTGCCCGGCCTTCCCAGGTGGTAAGCGCCCCACTTTAGGCCCAGCGCCTTGGCGACAGTGCGGCGGGTCTGGAACAGCTCGCGGGCGACCGCGTGGCGTTTCCAGAGCGCCTTGCACAGCTTTGTCTCAGTCGCGTTACCGGCACATTTGTAGGGCGGCGACAGTCCATCCGACCCCTTGTTGATGAAGCCGACGACGCGCTTGTCGCTGGAAAGCTTCTGCCAGTCGATCGGGTTGTACTCGTAGGCGTCGATCACCAGCGCATGGTCGGAGCGCTTCCAGGGCTCGGAAAAGTCCGAGGCATTCGCCGGCAGCACTGCAAGCAGGCAGGCGGCGAGTGACGCCATTCCGAGTAGCATCTGGCGATTGATATGCTGGAGCACGGACCTGTCGTTACCTCTCTGCCGAACAGCCACTCCCGGTTACCTCGTTCCGAAAGTGAAGATCAGCATATGCGCCAAGAACATGTCCCCGCCAGACCTCTGACTATCGCCCGCGCCGCACGCATTGATCAAGCGGAAAAGGCGTGCGCGACGCCGTTTTGGGCTCGGCCCTTCGGCGTGACGATATGGCGTTTCAGGTCCTGCGAGCATTCCTAACCGATTCCCTCAGCGGTGCCTAAAGTACCGTCCGGCGTCAATCAGTTCAACCATCACCATAATTTTGACGTTTACGTAAAAAGGCGGTAGTCGCCAACAGGCTGGGCGGCTAGTTTTATCGGCATGTCGGCCCTGCTATGGTTCCGGGCTAGTCCGGACTGGCCTCGTCGCTGGAGGAAGAATGTACCGCGCGCCCGTCGAGGAGATTTCGTTCACGTTGAAGGAAGTCGCGGGCCTGCGCGACGCCCTGGAGCAGGGCCGCTTCGGAGATCTGTCGGGCGACGTTGTCGACGCCGTCCTTGCCGAGGCGGGACGTTTCGCGAGCGAAGAGATCGCCCCGCTGCGCAAGATCGGCGACGAACACGGCGCGATCCTGAACGGCGCCGAAGTTGTCACGCCGCCCGGCTGGAAGGACCTCTACCGACGCTGGACCGAGGGCGGCTGGAACGCGCTGACCGGCCCGGAACAATACGGCGGGCAGGGCCTGCCGACGATGCTTTCCGTCGCCGTCCTGGAAATGTGGAACTCCGCCTCGATGGCGTTCGCGCTCGGCCCGACGCTCACCATGGGCGCGGTCGAGGCGCTCGACAAGCATGCCTCAGACCATCTGAAGCGCACATATCTGGCCAAGCTCGTCTCCGGCGAGTGGATGGGCACGATGAACCTCACCGAGCCGCAGGCGGGGTCGGACCTCAACGCCCTGCGCACCCGCGCCGAGCGCGCACCCGATGGCACGTACCGGATCTTTGGCCAGAAGATATTCATCACCTATGGCGAGCACGACTTCACCGACAACATCGTCCACATGGTGCTGGCGCGGCTGCCCGACGCACCGGCCGGCACGCGCGGCATCTCGCTGTTCCTGGTGCCGAAATTCCTCGTCAACGAGGATGGCTCGCTCGGCCGCCGCAACGACCTCTTCTGCGCCTCGCTTGAACACAAGCTCGGCATCCACGGCTCGCCGACCTGCACCATGATCTACGGCGACGGTTTTGTCTCCGGCGCGGAAAAGGGCGCGGTCGGCTGGCTCATCGGCGAGGAGAACAAGGGCCTCGCCTGCATGTTCACCATGATGAACAATGCGCGCCTCGCCATTGGCCTCGAAGGCATCGGCATCGCCGAGGCCGCTTTCCAGAAGGCGCTCGCCTTCGCCAACGAGCGCCGCCAGGGCAAGGCCTCCGGCTGGACGGGCGACGGCATGGCGCCCATCGTGCATCATCCCGACGTCCAGCGCATGCTGCTCACAATGCAGGCGCTCACCCGCATGGCCCGCTCGATAGCCTATTCCTGCGCCCATGCGCTCGACATGGCCCGCGTTTCCGACGGTTCCGACAAGGTCCACTGGCAGGAGCGCGCCAACCTTCTTACGCCCGTCGCCAAGGCGTTCTCCACCGACATCGGCAGCGAGGTCGCCTCGCTCGGCCTCCAGGTGCACGGCGGCATGGGCTACATCGAGGAGACGGGCGCTGCCGTTCTCTACCGCGATGCCCGCATCGCCCAGATCTATGAGGGCACCAACGGCATCCAGGCGATCGACCTCGTCACCCGCAAGCTGCCGCAGTCTGGCGGCGAGCATGTGCATGGCTACATCGCCGAATTGGCCGCGACGGTCGCGGAAATCCTGGAATCCAACCTCGACGGTTTGGGTCGTAGCGCCGAACGCCTTGAACGCGCGCTCGACGACCTGACCGTCGCCACCCGCCACCTCCAGGCCATGCTCGCCGGCGGCGAGACGGACAAGGCGCTGGCCGGCGCCACGCCCTATCTCAGGCTTTTCGCGCTGGCGTCCGGCGGCGCCTATCTGGCCCGCGCCGCATTGGCAGAAGAGTCAGCCGGGCGCATCGCCCTCTGCCGCTTCTTCGCCGAGAATATGGTGGGCGAAACCGGCCCGTTGCGCGACCAGATATGCGGCGGCGGCGAAGCCCTGCTTGCCGCCGGCAAGAGCCTGATCACGCCCTGAGGGAGGCAGCTTTGTCCGAGCACATTCTCGTCGAACGTCGCGGGCCCGTTCAGGTCATCCGCATGAACCGCCCGGACAAGAAGAACGCGCTCACCCGAGCGATGTATCAGGCGATGTCGCAGGCGCTCACCGAGGGCGACGCCGACCCTGCCGTCCGCGTGCACGTCTTCCTCGGCGTGCCCGGCGCGTTTTCGGCAGGCAACGACCTCCACGACTTCATGGCGATCGCCACCGGTGGCGAGGGCGGGCTCGAGGTCTGGGGGTTTCTCGCCGCGCTCGCCGGATCGCAAAAGCCGATCGTCTCCGGTGTCGACGGCATCGCGGTCGGCATCGGCACGACGCTCAACCTCCACTGCGACCTCACCTTCGCCACGCCCCGCACCGTGTTCCGCACGCCCTTCGTCGATCTCGGCCTGGTTCCCGAAGCCGGCTCCAGCCTGCTTGCGCCTGCCATCCTCGGCCGCCAACAGGCGTTCGCCCTGCTTGCTCTGGGCGAGGGCTTTTCCGCCGAACGCGCGCAGGCCGCCGGGCTGATCTACGCCGTCGTCGGCGAGGAAGATCTGGAAAGCGCAGTCATGGACGCCGCGAACCTCGTCGCGTCAAAGCCCCCAGAAGCGCTGAAAATCTCCCGCGATTTGATGCTCCTTTCACGCGAAACCATCCTTGATCGCATCCGGGAAGAGGGCGAACATTTCCAACAACGCCTGAAATCCGACGAGGCCCGCGCAGCGCTGATGGCGTTTATGATGAGGAAGAAGGGGTAGCGCCTCTTGCCCTCCCCCCTTGCGGGGAGGGTGGCGAGCGAAGCTCGCTGGGTGGGGGTCGTCGCGCCGGCCGCCATTTTGCCCTCAGGGATACAACCGCGTCTTCCCCCACCCGCCGCCGTCCGTTCGCGTAAACGCCATCCGGTCGTGAAGCCGGAACGGCCGGTCGTGCCAGAACTCAATCTGCTGGGGCACGATGCGAAAACCTGACCAATGCTTGGGCCGGGGGATTTCCCCGATTGCATATTTCGCCGTGTATTCGGCCACTGCCTTCTCCAGGGCAAAACGGCTTTCCAGCGGCCGCGACTGTTTCGAGGCCCAGGCGCCGATCCGGCTGCCGCGCGGCCGCGTCGCGAAATACGCCGCCGCCTCCTCGTCGCTGACGATCTCCACCGGCCCGCGCACGCGCACCTGGCGGCGCAGGCTCTTCCAGTGGAAGCACATGGCGGCTTTCATCGAGGACAGGATCTCGCGGCCCTTGGCGCTCTCGAAATTGGTGTAGAAGACGAAGCCGTCCGCGTCGAAACCCTTGAGCAGCACCATGCGGATATCCGGCATGCCGTCCTCGTCGACGGTTGCCAGCGCCACGCCGTTGGGGTCGTTGATCTCGCTCTTCGTCGCGTCCTCCAGCCATTCGCCAAAAAGCCGGAACGGCTCCGGGCTCTCGGTGAAGTCACCACTCTTTAACGCCGTTTCGTTCATAATTTACCTTTCGCCCATCGTGCTTGGAAATCGCATTGCCGGGAGATTGCCGATTGTCGCGCTCAGCGCAAGCACATCCGGAGTCGATTTCCGGTGCTGCCGGGCTGCGCTCGCTGACGATCGTCGGCATATTCTGCGCCGCTATTGTCCTGCCGGCCTGCGGCGCGGGCGGCTTCAGCCTGAAACGGGCGGAGGTCGATCGCAGCCTCTACACGAGCAATGTCCCGGCCAGCCAGACACCCTACGACGCGGATCGTCTGTCCGACGAGGCGACGATCCGCAATGCCGTTACCTCGGCCGACATCGAGACGCTTGGCGGCGCGCCGCTTCCCTGGGCCAATGCGCAGACCGGCGCGCGCGGGCAGGTGACAAACATTGCCGAATCCAGGGCGGACGGCATATTGTGCCGCAGTTTCAGGGTCAGCCGCGAAAGCTTCGACGGCGTTGCCATGTTCAAGGGCGAGGCCTGCATGGCCTCGCCGGGTGCCTGGAAGATGCAGGACCTGCAATCTCTCTAAGTTCCGCCGCCGGGCCTCTGGAATTTCTTCCTAGCCGGGCGCATATAATGACAACATATCCCGTTTTTTCGCAGGCTATAGACGATGCGCGATCCCTATGAGGTGCTGGGCGTTGCCAAGAACGCCTCGGCCAAGGACATAAAGGCGGCCTACCGCAAGCTGGCCAAGAAGCACCATCCTGACCAGAATCCCAACGATTCCAAGGCCAAGGACCGCTTCGCGGCGGCCAACCAGGCCTATGAGATCGTCGGCGACGAGAAGAACCGTCAGGCTTTCGACCGTGGTGAGATCGACGCCGAAGGCAAGCAGCGCTTCCAGGGTTTCGAGGGTGGCGCCCCTGGCGGCGATCCCTTTGCAGGGTTCCGGCGTCAGCAGGCGGGTCCCGGCGGCCAGCGTTTCGAGTTCCGCGGTGGCGGCGACCCGTTCGGCGGGAGCGACCCCGGCGACATCTTCAGCGGTCTGTTCGGCCAGCGTCCAGGCGCCGCCGGCGCACGCGCCGCGCCGACCGGCCAGGACGTCAATGCGACGCTCGACATCACCGTCGAGGAGGCCGCGACCGCGCCGAAGGTGACCGCCCAGTTCCCCGACGGCCGCAAGCTCTCCGTCAAGCTGCCGGCCTACGTCGAGGACGGCCAGACGATTCGCCTGAAAGGGCAGGGCGACCCTGGCCCCGGCGGCGCAGGCGATGCGCTGGTCAAGATCAGGTTGCGCAGCCATCCGCTCTACCGCGTCGAGGGCCGCGACCTGCATGTCGACCTGCCGGTTTCCTTGAAGGATGCGGTGCTGGGCGCCAAACTCGCTGTCGATACGCCGACCGGCCGTCTGGCGGTCAACGTGCCGGCGTGGTCGAGCTCGGACAAGGTTTTGCGCATCAAGGGACGCGGCTTGCCGGAAAAGACCGGCGGTCATGGCAACCTTTATGCTCATGTCCGGGTCATGCTGCCGGCCGAACACGATGCCGAACTGGAATCCCTGCTGCGCAAGGGCTGACGGCGTCCGCCGCAGTTGGATCGCGCCAGCGAAAACGGTCATTCTCTCTCCGGGTGCTCTAGCCGCTTGAAGGCGCCATGTGCCTGTGCGATAGGCAGCAACGCTGTTTCGAGCAGGGAGAATCCCAAATGACGGTTGGTCAGGGCCTCATGGCCGGCAAGAAAGGCCTGATCCTCGGTGTGGCCAACAACCGGTCGATCGCCTGGGGCATCGCCAAGGCGTGTGCCGAGCATGGCGCCGAGCTCTCGCTGACTTATCAGGGCGACGCGTTCCGCAAGCGCGTGGAACCGCTGGCGCAGGAACTGGGAGCCCACGTCGCCGGTCATTGCGACGTCACCGATCAATCGAGCCTCGACGCCGTCTTCGAAAACATCGGCAAGCACTGGGGCAAGCTGGACTTCCTCGTCCACGCCATTGCCTTTTCCGACAAGGACGAGTTGACCGGCCGTTACGTCGACACGACGCGCGACAACTTCCTGTGCACGATGGACATTTCCGTCTATTCCTTCACCACCATCGCCAAGCGCGCCGAGCCGCTGATGACCGATGGCGGCTCGATGGTGACGCTCACCTACTACGGCGCCGAAAAGGTCATGCCCCACTACAATGTGATGGGTGTCGCCAAGGCGGCGCTCGAGGCCAGCGTCCGTTATCTTGCAGTCGATCTCGGCTCCAAGAACATCCGCGTGAACGCCATCTCCGCAGGCCCGATCAAGACGCTCGCGGCGTCCGGCATCGGCGACTTCCGCTATATCCTCAAGTGGAACGAGTACAATTCGCCGCTGCGCCGCACGGTCAGCACGGAAGAAGTCGGCGATACCGGGGTGTACCTGCTGTCCGACCTGTCGCGCGGCGTCACCGGCGAGGTCCACCACGTCGACGCCGGCTACCATGTCGTCGGCATGAAGGGCCTCGATTCGCCTGATATTTCCACCATCAGGGATTGAGCCTGGCGGCTTCAACGCAAAGACAGGCTCGCGCATGCCGCCACTCTGCTATTTCGTCAGGCATGGGCAGACCGGCTGGAACGCCGAGCTGAGGCTGCAGGGCCAGGCAGACACCGACATGTCGGAGTTCGGTCGCAGCCAGGCAGTCCGTAACGGCCGGCGCCTGACGGAACTGATAGACCGTCCTGAAAAATTCGACTTCGTCGCGAGCCCCTTGAAGCGCACACGCGAGACGATGGAACTCATCCGCCGCGAGATGGGCCTGCCGGCCTCCGGCTACCGCACCGATGCCCGCTTGATGGAAGTCCATTTCGGCGACTGGCAGGGCTTTACCTATGCCGAACTGGAGCAGCGCCAGCCCGGCTCCACTGCAGCCCGTCTCAGCGACAAATGGGGCTTCGTAGGTCCAGGCGAGGGCGGCGAGAACTACCAGATGCTGCTCGACCGGGTGAAGCCGTGGTACGATGCGCTGCAACAGCCTACCGTCTGCGTGACGCATGGCGGGGTCCTGCGCATCCTGTTCCGGCTCGTCAAGGGCATGCCGGAAGCCGACGCCGCGGACATGGATATCCTGCAGGACCGTGTGCTCCGGCTCAGGGACAACAGGCTGGAGTGGCTATAGCGCGTGGCCGGATACTTCCTCTCCCCAACGGGAAGTGGGTGGCCGAGCGAAGCGGAGGGCGGGTGAGGGGCGCCGCGTGAGTAAAGGCTATTCCGACAATTCCATGTCGGTGATCATGTTCTGGTCGTCGACCATGTCGTAGGCGATCAGGGCCTGCATGCCTTCCTGGATCGCGTCGATGTCGAATTCGCCTGGCAGCTTGTAGGCCTTTCCGTCGTCGAGCGTGATGGTCAGGTTGTCCCGGTCGACGGACTTGACCTTGCCTTCCGCCTCGGCGGCGAACGCGCCAGAGGAAACAATTGTCGAAAACATCAGGGCGGCGGCAAGGGCGCCAATCAGGCTACGCATCGTTGACCTCTTTGTCTTTTTGCATTCGCACGGGGCAGGCGGTGTCCGGCGTGAAGCAGAGCAGAAACATCCCGAATGTGTCAAAACTAGAACCCTGTTTTGCACTGCCATGTTTTCCGGACTTCCAAACAGCCCGAACCGTCAAACTATCCCCCTTGGGTATCGGATCCGTGACGGCGTGCCGGCCGGCCGGTTGCAGCGGCGTAACCGCCGCCAGCAGCCTCACGTGTTGATAGGCGTCAGCCTTTCGGGGCCAAACTGCCAGCCCAGAACGTCTTTCGGATCGAAATCATAGCGCATGCCGGCTTTCCAGGTGCGGAAATGAAAGAACATTCGCTCCCGCGAGCCAGGATTGAAGAACTCGCGCACCGACTCCTTGATTCCCACGCGAAGGACCCTGCCTTGCCTGTAGATGTGCCCTGCACGGTTTTCGGAATGGCCATGGCGTCCGTGGTAGATGTCTTGTCCTTTGACAAACTCCGAGAAAATGATTTCGTCGAAGCCGACGTGCTTTTCGTCGCGCAGAATCTCCCCGACACCGGGCGCCCCGCGGTAGAAAGAATTGATCCGATGGGTATTCCTGTAGAGCGTGAAGGGCCCGCAAATGCCGGTCGGCTGTGCGCTGATGATGTCGTGATCGAAAACCGACGGTGTCAGGAATTGGTCAAGCC
>Ga0335394_10001987_pt1 | contig 22993 bp, 12 predicted proteins | sample MAT03_FD_205741 | JGI IMG/M metagenome (GOLD analysis project Ga0335394, IMG submission 205741) | Freshwater microbial communities from Lake Fryxell liftoff mats and glacier meltwater in Antarctica - MAT-03 (spades assembly) (version 2) ...
GGTCTGGCTTGACAGTTTCTCTAAAATTGCCTCGGTATACCTATAGAAACTGTCAATACTGTCAAGCTAGGGCCCCGAATTGGCTTTACAACGTCTTATTAAGAAGTTGCCACAAAATTAAACTGGTCTCTTATTTAAAAATCTAATGATTAATGCGCGAATCTAAAACGAAACGATAAAAGCTAAGGAGCTACATCGGGGCGTTTTGATGAGAAAGATTTGACAATGTCATCCTTTTTCCTTGCCACTAACCAAACCCTTCAATAGCTGAGGAAGATAATCAGGATTAAAGGCTGGCTTAAGACGCTTATTTGCAATACTATATTTCGTTGTTTTATCGTTTTCGAGCAAGTTTTAGCTAAACGCCTTGCAGTATGCTACGATATTTTGAATTTTACACAGCAATTCCACTTCAATCAAAATTAAAAATTGAGCAGATGCCAAAAAAAGCAGCTTATATTTTAGCCTTAAAGGGTGCAGATTTAGGTGCTAAAATAAAAATTATAGAAGACTATAATGGTGAAACTCAAAAAGATATGATTCTTTTAATTAAAGATATCTTTTCTATACAGAAGAGCGATAAAAGAAGAAAATCGTCTAACGAATCTGTTTTTGCTAATATAGAAGATCAAATAAAAAAATTAATGAAGAAAAAAGCTTTCTTTTCAGAAAGTGATAAAAAAACTTTAGCCACATTGTTAGAGCGATTTTCAAAACTTATTTCTGTCGATTAGATAAAACCAAGTTTAAATGCAGAAAAGTTGTCGGGTTACTCTTTTAGATGTAAGACTGTCTTACATCTAAAAGAGTATTTAATATAAAGCAACGAAAAGCAACGAAAGAATGTTTGTTCGATTCATTTTCGGAGAAATGCCATACCAGACCGTCTTAAATTTTTAATTTATTAAGTTAGACCTATTAAAATACTTCAAATTCAAATAAAATTTAAATATAAGATCTTCTGAATTTTAAAAAATCCCACTTAATTAAAATATTTTAGCTGTAAACTTAGAGAAAATGTAAGTTAGACATGGATTGTTTAAATCTATTAAGGATCCTGAACATCTGATTTGCTACAGGGAAAATTCGTAACTTCTCAATAAGTGGTCGTAAACCTTCATTATTTTGAACTTAATCCCGTTCAAAGAGTGCTGAAGAAAGCATGCTAACTTAGGCTACCAGGACTTTTTGAGAAGTTACGAAAATTCTTGACCGATATATAAGAATGTTTTTAGTATAAATAATTTTATTGTTTATTTTACTATATTTTCATTTTTGTTTTTGGTATTATGATTAAATGAAAAATATAATCTCATCTGATTTAAAAACTATACTTCATTCAAAACGAGCCAATATTTATTATCTTGAATATTGCCGCGTTCTTGTTAATGGAGGTCGCGTTGAATACGTTACCGATGAAGGTAGTCAATCCTTATATTGGAACATACCGATTGCAAATACTACTACTATACTACTTGGAAATGGTACATCTGTTACACAAGCAGCTATGAGAGAGCTTTCTAAGGCGGGTGTTATGGTTGGATTTTGTGGGGGTGGAGGAACACCACTTTATAACTCAACTGAAGGGGATGTGGATGTCCAGTGGTTTTCACCTCAAAGTGAATATAGGCCGACGGAATATTTACAATGTTGGTTTCAACTTTGGTTGTCTGAAGAAAAACGTTTGATTGCCGCAAAAAAATTGGTAGAACTACGTATTGATTTTATTAAAAAAACTTGGACAAACAAAAAACGTACGTTTGATGGAGATTTTTGTTTTGAGACACCTACTTTATTGGTTGAGCTAGATCAATATAGATTAGATATAAAAGCTGCGAAAACCATTATGGAAATATTTTCTATTGAGGCTCGTTTTACAAAGCATCTTTATAAAATGGTATCTTTAATTGTAAATTACAATTCTTTTAAACGTGTAAAACAAGGAGAAGGAAAAGATCCGGCAAATAAAAATTTAGATTATGGGAATTATTTAGCTTACGGTCTTGGTGCGACAGCTACATGGGTTCTTGGTTTGCCACACGGTCTTTCGATGCTTCATGGTAAAACTCGTAGAGGTGGTCTTGTTTTTGATGCAGCTGATTTAGTTAAAGATGCTTTAGTTCTTCCACAAGCTTTTATATCTGCGGTTCAAGGTCATTCTGACCAAGAGTTTAGGGTGTCTTGTATTCGTAATTTTTTAAATAACGAGGCTCTTGATTACATGATAGATTCATTAAAAGATATTGCGAAAATTCAAGAGGTATTGCCATAAAAGTTCTATTTATATCCCAATGTTCAAAAAATGGTCTTGTTGAAACAAGACGTATAATAGATCAATTTGCAGAAAGAAAAGGAGACGCTGTTTGGGAGACGAATATTACTCAACAAGGTCTCGATACTGTTCAAAGATTGTTAAAAGCTACAGCAAGAAGAAACACGGCAGTTGCTTGTCACTTACTTAGAGGTCATTTACAATCTGAATTAATCTGGATTGTTGGAAATCCTAGAAAATTTAGTCGTGAAGGTGCTGTTCCGACTAATATCACAGGTAGAGACGTATTAAAAACTGACGATGAAAATAATTGGAATACTGCAGAAGCTATAGCTATTTTAGCATCAATGGCAGGTATGTTTCACGATTTTGGAAAAGCAAATTCACTTTTTCAAGATAAACTGAATAGAAAAAGCAAGAAAAATTATGAGCCATTTCGTCATGAATGGATTTCACTTCTTCTTTTTAAGCGTTTTGTTGGTAATTTGTCTGATAAAAAATGGTTAGAAAAACTTTCCGAGGTTTCAGCAAATGACGATATTGAATTATTAAACGGATTTCCTGAAGTTTTTGAAGATTTAAAAAAAAATCCACTAAAAGGACTTCCAAAATTAGCTAAGTTTATTGGTTGGCTTATCCTCTCACATCATAAGTTGCCCGTATCGGTAAAAGGTCAATTAAATTCAGAGCCTCCATTAGGAAATATTGAAGGGTGGATGGATGGTAAAGAATTTACTGCTTCATGGAATTCACCTCAATGCGACAAAGAAAAGCTAAGTACACAATTAATTGAACAAGTTAGAACTTTTAAATTTGGTACGCCTTTTCAAAGCAATACCTGGTGTAAACGAGCAAATAAACTTGCTTCTCGTGCTTTAAAATATTTTGAACTTCTTGATTACGATTGGTTTAAAGATCGTTTTAGTATGCATCTTATTCGAGTATCTCTCATGTTATCAGATCATCTTTATTCAGCTAAAAATCCGAATGTGAATTTTCAAGATAAAACATATATGGCTTACGCGAACACAGATAAGGGTGTTTTAAAGCAAAAACTGGATGAACACAATATTGGTGTTTCTCGCGATGCTTCTTTGATTGCTAGGATGATACCAAATCTTTATGAAGCATTACCTATTATTTCCAATCGAAAAAGTAAAGGCTTTAAAAAGAGAAGTCATGATAAAAGTTTTTTATGGCAAAATCCTGCTTATGATTTAGCATTTAGTCTTAAAAGTAAAGCCAATGAAAGCGGTTTTTTTGGTGTTAATTTAGCTTCAACAGGCAGCGGTAAGACATTAGCAAATGCAAAAATTATGTATGGTTTATCTGATATTAAAAAAGGTTGTCGGTTTAGCATCGCACTTGGGTTAAGGGTGCTAACATTACAGACTGGAGATGCTTTAAAAAACAGATTGCATCTGGATAGTGATGATCTTGCAGTTATGATTGGCTCTCAAGCTTTTCAGGAATTATATGAGGATAAAAATCATGAAAAAGTCGAAAATGAAACGTTGAATAGGTCTATAGGTAGTGAATCTCTTGAAGATTTTGAAGATGATGAAAACTATGTTGCTTACGACGGTGAGTTTGATGATGGAATATTAAATCAGGTTTTAAATTCAAAACCAAATCTACATAAAATGATTTGTGCCCCTGTACTCGTGAGTACAATAGATTATCTGATTACTGCAACAGAAAGTATGAGGGGTGGTAGACAGTTTGGCCCCATATTAAGATTGCTAACAGCAGATCTTGTTTTAGATGAGCCCGATGATTTTGATGTTGCAGATTTACCGGCACTTTGTCGTTTAGTCAATTTTGCAGGTGTCTATGGCTCTAAAGTGTTGTTGTCTTCTGCTACACTCCCCCCATCGATTGTTATGGCTCTCTTTGATGCATATTCTGCCGGAAGAAAAGAGTTTAACAAAGCATGTAGGGGTGTTCACGTAAGCTCTGAAATTTGTTGTGCATGGTTTGATGAATTTGAAGTTTCATCAGGAAATCATGACAATTCGGAAAGTTTTATGTTAAGCCACGAAAAATTTGTTAAGACTAGACTTTCAAATTTAGACCAACAAGAAATTTTAAGGCGGGGTGCATTAGTTCCTGTTTCGGTAAAGAGCAAAAGCAATTCTGATGTTCATTTTGGCATAGCTAATACTATTCAACAATCAATTTATCAACTTCATGATAAGCATCAGCAAGTTAATACGATTACAGGGAAGCAAATTTCTGTTGGTATTGTTAGAATGGCCAATATAAATCCTATGGTTGCAGTTGTAAAAGAGCTTCTTTTGAAAGAAGCAAAAAATAATTACTGCATTCATTTTTGTGTTTATCATTCTAGATTTACTATGATAGTTCGTTCAAAGATTGAAGAAGTACTTGATAGAGTACTTACAAGACATAATTCAAATTTAATATGGGAAATTCCAGAAATAAATTGTGCATTATCTAAAAATGAAGCTACTAACCATATTTTTGTTGTTTTTGCAACATCTGTTGCAGAAGTAGGGCGTGATCATGATTATGATTGGGCTGTGGTTGAGCCAAGTTCAATGCGTTCAATTATTCAGCTTGCGGGCCGTGTTCAGAGACATAGAAAAGCTCCAGCAACTGATGCTAATTTGCTAATTCTTCAGAAAAATATTAAAGGTTTAAAAGGGGCTGAAGTAGCTTTTCATAAGCCAGGTTTTGAATCAAATGAATATTGTTTGGATTCAAAAGACCTTTCCTTAACACTCGACCCACATCAATATGAAAATATTACCTCAAAACCACGCCTATCAGTTTCAGATAACATGAATTACCGAAATAATCTCGTGGATTTAGAGCATGTAAGATTAAAAAGTGCTTTGCTAGGAGATGGTTCAAATTCTTTTTATGCAAGTTTGTGGTGGAAATCCAATGCTGATTGGTGCGGTGTAATGCAACAATTTAGCCCTTTTAGGAAACCAAATGGCGCTGATAACGAATATATTGCTTACCTTGAAGCAGATGGGAATATCTTACAAATGTATGAATGGCCAAGACAGGGAGAACTTATCAATATCGACAGACTTGATTTTGAGCGGGAGTCTTTCAAAATAGCTGGTGGTAATTATATTTGGATAGAGGGTGATGTAACTACAGAAATTACGAAACGAGCCATTAAAACTAAAAAAAGTTTGAGAGAAATTAGTTTGAAATTCGCTCGCATAACTCTTAGAAAGCTAAGTACTGGTAAAAAATGGATTATGAATCCATTTTTAGGCTTTTATGAAAAGTAAATAGCTGCCTGCACGGCAGTAAACAATACATGTTCACAAAAGTGAGTTGATATTTCTTAGCTGCCTGCACGGCAGTTATTTAATGTAGTGGACTTTAACGGTTTACGAAAAAATAATCAAGTATTTAAAAAAAATGAGAACAAATGTTAGATGATAGGTATTGTATTAAATTCCAAGATTTGCTAAGATTTCATTTTTAAAATTAATAGAGCTTTAAAAGGAGAAGAAATGGATAGATTTCCAAATTTAATTGAGACCTTTATACGTGAAAAGCAAGAAGCAAAAGAGTTGAAGTTGTGCGTAGCTGATTGGCTCGATTCAGCCTCTAGGCGCGCTTCTCAAATTTCGATTGCAACTCATGTTCTTAAATTTTTGCATAGTGATGCAAAAGGGACAAACGTGAATGCAAAGGTTGGAAAGTTAGAGGATGATCAAAACTGGCCTTATGTGACTACTTCCTCAATTACTAAAATCAAAGAGGATGTTGCTGGTAATGGCGCTGCAATGGATGTAGGTAGATTTCTACAATTAGAAGTTGATGGAGTGACTTTAATTGATTTAATAACGAAAGACGACTCAACTCCTTTTGTTAAATTCGCGGAAAATGAAACTCAGTTAATGTCCTGGATGAGTGGATTCAAAACCGTTTTAATTGATAAAAAATTGAGTTCTCATACTCTCGCAAAGCAGGTTTATTTTCCTGTTGAAAAATCTAAGTATCATTTAATTGCTCCTCTTTATGCGACCTCATTATCACATGCTCTTTATGATAAAATTAAAAATGATCGTTACAGTGAAAAGGCTAAATTAGTCAGGGAATGCAAAAAAATGAAACTTCATTCAGACGATGTCGTTATCGACTACCCAAATCTTGCCTGTCAAATGTTTGGGGGTACTAAACCACAAAATATTTCTCGTTTAAATAGTCTTAGAGGTGGAAAATCTTATTTATTAAGAAATGTCCCACCTCTTTGGGTCTCATTAAAAAAACCACCATTAAAAAAGAATGCATTTTGGCAAGAATTTAATAAAAGATCTTATCTTATCCTTGAGAGTTTTAGAATATTTTTATCCTCGATACAACGGATCGATAGTAATAAAGATCGTCGAGATCAATTTCAAAAGTACGTTGATCGACTTATTGATCTATTATTACAATTTGCTGGGGAAATTCAATCAATGGAATCAGGTTGGAGTTTACTGTCTGAAATATCTAATTCAGAAAAAGTTTGGTTAGATTCAAGTAGAGAAGATTTAGCAAATATGAAAGAGCTGGGAGATTGGATGGATGATATTTCAGGATATTTTGCAAAAAACGTTTTGGATAAATTGGAATACAAAAATAATAACATAAATTTTACAGATATGAATTATGATTATTTAAAAAATGAATGTTTAGATGTACTGAATTGGAGTTCATAATGAAATCTTTATTGATATTAAATAAAATTAAAGTAGAAAATGCTAACCCAATTGCTGGCATGGTTTATGGGTTTCCGGCTGTTACTCATTTTCTTGGATATATTCATGCTTTATCACGTGAATTAAAAGGTGAGCTGAAATTAGAACTTGGGGGTTGTGGGATTATTTGTCATGACTTTCAGGTAAAATCTCACAAAATAAATGGTTGGGGCGAACATGTGTTTTCTTTAAGCAAAAATCCTCTTAATAAAGACGGTAGCACACCATCTTTTAATGAAGAAGGTAAAGTGCATATGGAAATATCCTTAGTGATTGAATGTGATTTTACAGCTAACGATTTTAATTTTGATACTAATGATATTAATTTAGATATAAAAAAATTTGAAGAATTAATTTGTCAGATGGCTCTTAAGAAGCGTTTAGCCGGTGGAATTATAACATCTATTTCGAAAGTAAATTTTTATCAAATTCCACAGGTATATGACGAAAAACAGAAGTTTTTTAAAAAAATTTTTAGAAAAATGCTTCCAGGCTCTGTATTACAAGATAGAAACGAATTTCTAAAGAATCATTTAACTAACAATCCAAGCATGAACTCATTTGATGCATTGTTGGATTTTTATGTATTAAAATCTAAAGCCGGAAATTTAAAAGTTGAAAATGGAATTGATAAAGCTGAATGGAGTTTAGATTCTAAACCTGAAAGAGGATGGATTGTCCCGATTCATGTGGGCTATAAAGCTATTTCACCTTTATATGAAAAGGGCGAAGTTGCCTGTGCACGCGAAAAAAATGTACCGTTTCGATTTGTAGAACCTATTTATGGGTTAGGTGAATGGATGGGGTTACATCGTATTAATGACCCAAAGAAAATTTTCTGGAACTATCATTACGATAATGGTAAGTATCTATGTATCAATAAATTAAACGTGAAATAATAGGAGAAAAATATGAGTTTAAAAACAGCATCAGTCTTAGCGTTTGAAAGAAAGCTTTGTAATTCCGATGGCTTGATGTATTCAGGATCGTGGGAAACTCGTCATCAAGTATCTACATGGGAATCTATAAAATTACAGCATAAAGATGTCAGAGGGACAATTTCTAATAGACTTAAAAGTCCAATTGCTAATGACCCAATGAAACTAGATGCAGAAATTCAAAAAGCCAATTTGCAGTCTGTTGATATTGCAGCCTTACCGTTCAAGGCTGATACTCTAAGATTAGTTTTCACGTTAAGAATACTTGGAGACTTGTTGAAGCCCTCAACTTGTAACGACCAAGACTATCAAACAGCGTTAAACCAAAAAATTGGGGTTTATTTAGAAAAGGAACAATGTAAGGAATTATCACTTCGTTATGCTGAAAATTTAGCAAATGGTCGTTTTTTATGGAGAAATAGAATTTCGGCTGAACAAATAGAGGTGAAGGTAAGCTTTATTGAAGGTGATCTGACTAAAGAAACTTGGGTTTTTAATAGCCGTGATTTTAGTCTAGGTGAATTTAGTAGAGGCGAGGATATCAAAATTAAACAGTTAGCAGAGACTATTCAAAAAGGCTTGTTAGGAAAATCATTTGTATTTTTTAAAATTGAAGCTTTTGCACGTCTTGGTGCTGGCCAGGAAGTATTCCCTTCTCAAGAACTTGTACGAGATACGGGCAATGAAAAGTACAAAAAAAGTAAGTTTCTTTATTCAGTTAATGAAGTTGCTGCTATGCATTCGCAAAAAATTGGAAATGCAAATCGCACTATTGATACTTGGTATCCAAAAGCCGATGAATTTGGACCAATCGCTATTGAACCATATGGCTCTGTGACAAGTCGAGGCGCAGCTTATAGACAACCAAAAGAAAAAATGGATTTTTACACTCTTTTTGACGGTTGGATTATTAAGGATAAAATTCCTACGATTGAACAACAACATTATGTCGTTGCTTGCTTAGCGCGAGGTGGGGTTTTTGGTGAAAAAGATGATAAAAAAGAACAGGTGTGAATGTGGATTATTATATTGATATTCTAATTAGGCCTAATCCCGAAATATCAGATTCTATTATGATGAATGAAGTTTATTTTCGACTCCATAAAGTCTTAGGGAATATTGGACAAGGCAAGGTAGGGGTAAGTTTTCCTAAATTTAATAAAACACTAGGGAATTGTTTAAGACTTCATTCATCCAAGGAGATAATCCAACAAGTGATGTCCACATCTTGGACGAAAGAGGTGGAAGATTACATTAAGGTATCTAATGTTACTAAAATACCAGAAATTGTAAGTTATAGAATGGTACAAAGAGTCCAGTTAAAAAGTAATATAGAACGGCTCTTACGTCGTTCCGTACGAAAAGGCTGGCTTACTGAAGAAGAGGCAGAATTGCGTCTTACTGATGCTAAAGAGAAAAGAACAAAACTTCCATTTGTGAGGATACAAAGTCTTTCTACTAACCAACTTTTTTGTTTGTTTATTGAGCATACATCCATTGTAACAAATTCCCAATCAGGTGAGTTTACTGCATATGGATTAAGTTCAAATGCAACAATACCATGGTTTTAGACCCTCTTTTTGTGGTGTTTTTTAAGTCACTGGTAATCAGTAACTATATTGAAGAGTTTAAAATTAGGGTAAATGTGTTTTATTTTAAATAAGACCTTTAAAGCTAATTGATTAAGTCTGTTTTTTTACTGTTCACTGCCGCGCAGGCAGCTTAGAAAATTTTAAGCGATAGGGATTTTGTAGAAAGGGAGTTCACTGCCGCGCAGGCAGCTTAGAAATCATCAAAAAAGCGTATGAAGTGCCTGGCGTCGTTCACTGCCGCGCAGGCAGCTTAGAAATTGATCATCAATTGGCATTTTCTTGTCTTGTAGTTCACTGCCGCGCAGGCAGCTTAGAAAAATCAGCTCCAAGATGGTTCATCATGTAATTTGTTCACTGCCGCGCAGGCAGCTTAGAAAGACGGCAGGTGGCGCAAGTGCTGTTTCTGCTCGTTCACTGCCGCGCAGGCAGCTTAGAAACATTACCTACATTCAAAGCATCGTCAGGCGTAGTTCACTGCCGCGCAGGCAGCTTAGAAAGCATATATCCAGGCGATCCTATACAGCAATTTGTTCACTGCCGCGCAGGCAGCTTAGAAAAAGAAACTTATGTTATCATCCATTTTAAACATGTTCACTGCCGCGCAGGCAGCTTAGAAAAATCCCTTCAGGTACACAAGTACCGCCAATTCGTTCACTGCCGCGCAGGCAGCTTAGAAACGAGTCTCTTAAGTCGCTCATCTGGGGCTGTTGTTCACTGCCGCGCAGGCAGCTTAGAAAATGGTGTAAGGGGCTTTATCATTGATGACTAAGTTCACTGCCGCGCAGGCAGCTTAGAAAAACTTGTTGATGACTTAAATGAGGCTATTACAGTTCACTGCCGCGCAGGCAGCTTAGAAAGTTGATGATAAAGCGGGCGTTTTATCTATGCTGTTCACTGCCGCGCAGGCAGCTTAGAAAATAGTGTACAGCCTGAAAAGTATAATAAAGATGTTCACTGCCGCGCAGGCAGCTTAGAAACTGTTAAAGCGGGTGAGGGCTATTTTACCCCCGTTCACTGCCGCGCAGGCAGCTTAGAAAGCCATCAAAAAGAGCGTCTAATAAGATCGGTCGTTCACTGCCGCGCAGGCAGCTTAGAAAATCAATGCGATCTAAAAATTCATCACAAGCGTGTTCACTGCCGCGCAGGCAGCTTAGAAAAGATTGAGAAATTGAAATTTTGCTACCATTAAGTTCACTGCCGCGCAGGCAGCTTAGAAAGAAGACGCGTGTTTAGAGCTCGACGAGCTCGTAGTTCACTGCCGCGCAGGCAGCTTAGAAAAGTTAGCGAAGAAATAGCGATGAGGATTCGCAGTTCACTGCCGCGCAGGCAGCTTAGAAATCAACGAAGAGCATTTTCTCGATTATTTTGAGGTTCACTGCCGCGCAGGCAGCTTAGAAATGTCCAGAGCCTATCATAAGATCTTGGTGACCGTTCACTGCCGCGCAGGCAGCTTAGAAAGATAATGCTACTAGAAATTCGGGTTCAACGGTGTTCACTGCCGCGCAGGCAGCTTAGAAATTTTTGCTTGTGACTATACACTACAAGTTTTAGTTCACTGCCGCGCAGGCAGCTTAGAAAAAACAGCAAGAAAAAGAAGCTAAGTATTTAGGAGTTCACTGCCGCGCAGGCAGCTTAGAAAATCAAATCTTGATGACCTTCTGATTTTATTAAGTTCACTGCCGCGCAGGCAGCTTAGAAAGACTACAATATTAGCTGTTACATAACAATCTTGTTCACTGCCGCGCAGGCAGCTTAGAAATTCATGACCATGTTTAGAGCCGATTTAATCAAGTTCACTGCCGCGCAGGCAGCTTAGAAAAGGCAAGGCAAATGGTCAAGCTGACTCAGATAGTTCACTGCCGCGCAGGCAGCTTAGAAATCCGCAGTCATCGCAAGTATCTTGCCACATCTGTTCACTGCCGCGCAGGCAGCTTAGAAAGCTCAACGTCGCTTGAAACCTTACGTTTTTCAGTTCACTGCCGCGCAGGCAGCTTAGAAATGCTCCAGCGTGACGATATTTACACGCTCTATGTTCACTGCCGCGCAGGCAGCTTAGAAATCAAAATCAACTACAGTTTTTTTAGATAAACAGTTCACTGCCGCGCAGGCAGCTTAGAAAAGCAATGGGGAAAACTGCACTCGCTGTTAATAGTTCACTGCCGCGCAGGCAGCTTAGAAAGCTTGTAACAGCTATTCTGTTAAGCGTTCCTGGTTCACTGCCGCGCAGGCAGCTTAGAAATGGAGGCTCCTGCGCAATAGACGCACTGCCATGTTCACTGCCGCGCAGGCAGCTTAGAAATTCATCAGAAGAACGATTATTAAGAGCTTGCAGTTCACTGCCGCGCAGGCAGCTTAGAAATTCATCAGAAGAACGATTATTAAGAGCTTGCAGTTCACTGCCGCGCAGGCAGCTTAGAAACTTTGATGAGTGATTTGAGAGACTCCGGCAGCGTTCACTGCCGCGCAGGCAGCTTAGAAAATGAGTAACGCAACGCTACAATCATCTGCAACGTTCACTGCCGCGCAGGCAGCTTAGAAAAACAATTTAAGGCCGAATAAATGGAGCTTTAGGTTCACTGCCGCGCAGGCAGCTTAGAAACCTTCGATCCTGAAAGCGATTGCAATCTCAACGTTCACTGCCGCGCAGGCAGCTTAGAAATTGCGGGATCATCAATTTCATCTGGCACTGGCGTTCACTGCCGCGCAGGCAGCTTAGAAACGCACAAGGCGTAGGAAGAGTCATAAGATTAAGTTCACTGCCGCGCAGGCAGCTTAGAAAATTGATATAACCTTGTAGCATCTGCTCATAAGGTTCACTGCCGCGCAGGCAGCTTAGAAACCATCAACTGCTGATTTTACTACCGTAAACACAGTTCACTGCCGCGCAGGCAGCTTAGAAATACCGCACAATATCTAAAACTGTCAGCCCCGTGGTTCACTGCCGCGCAGGCAGCTTAGAAATAAACAATGACGCTTTCGGAGTACAAGCAGGGGTTCACTGCCGCGCAGGCAGCTTAGAAAATGAAGCTTGACGCGCTTGGAACGCAACAAGGGGTTCACTGCCGCGCAGGCAGCTTAGAAATATTACATATGGGACAAGGGTTTAGGTTATCCGTTCACTGCCGCGCAGGCAGCTTAGAAAAAGCAAATCATTTATACAAGCTATCACAAACAGTTCACTGCCGCGCAGGCAGCTTAGAAAACTTGGCAACAGGGCTTTGAAATGTGGCAAGAGTTCACTGCCGCGCAGGCAGCTTAGAAAAGTTTAAAATCTCTACTAGCTTTTCTAATTGCGTTCACTGCCGCGCAGGCAGCTTAGAAACTCGTAAGGGTATTGACGAGGGTATACAAGCCGTTCACTGCCGCGCAGGCAGCTTAGAAAACTAATTCACGAACTTTCTTAAATGTTTTTGCGTTCACTGCCGCGCAGGCAGCTTAGAAATATCAAGACCGTATCAGAGGCTAACTTGTCAAGTTCACTGCCGCGCAGGCAGCTTAGAAAAAACGTAATCAGCTCCAAGATGATTCATCATAGTTCACTGCCGCGCAGGCAGCTTAGAAATATCAAGACCGTATCAGAGGCTAATCTATCAAGTTCACTGCCGCGCAGGCAGCTTAGAAACGCAAAGTCGAAGAGCGAGAGAGTAAACGCCCGTTCACTGCCGCGCAGGCAGCTTAGAAATTGACAAGATGATCAACGGGTTAAATAACAGTAGTTCACTGCCGCGTAGGCAGCTTAGAAAATATGAAATGGCGGTATACTTGTACTTAAAAAGTTCACTGCCGCGCAGGCAGCTTAGAAATTGGAGCACTGCATATAACTTGTGGCAAGAAAGTTCACTGCCGCGCAGGCAGCTTAGAAAGCCGTAGGCGTTTATTGAAAGCGTAAAATTTCGTTCACTGCCGCGCAGGCAGCTTAGAAATCCTTGTGCGATAGTTGCGATTGCGTTATTAAGTTCACTGCCGCGCAGGCAGCTTAGAAATTTCCCTTCGGTTGTCTCAATCCAGTACTTAGGTTCACTGCCGCGCAGGCAGCTTAGAAACGAAAAAGAGTATGCGAGCATAAAAAATATGCGTTCACTGCCGCGCAGGCAGCTTAGAAACAGCTGAGAGCAAGTAAACAGGCTTTAGATATGTTCACTGCCGCGCAGGCAGCTTAGAAATTTGCTCCTAAATTTTTCTTGCCTATCTTCAATTTCACTGCCGCGCAGGCAGCTTAGAAAGTACTGAAGATCCATGTTTAGAGCTCGACGAGGTTCACTGCCGCGCAGGCAGCTTAGAAAACGAAGAAAAAACCGCAAGGTATTTAAGTATGAGTTCACTGCCGCGCAGGCAGCTTAGAAAGTCTAAAATATCTGTTGATCAGTCTATAGAGCGTTCACTGCCGCGCAGGCAGCTTAGAAAAATAAAATCGGTCGGAACATTGCTAGGGAGTGGTTCACTGCCGCGCAGGCAGCTTAGAAATCTTTCGAGAGGGGGGACTTACCCAAAAAAAAGTTCACTGCCGCGCAGGCAGCTTAGAAAATCTTCGGATGGGAAGAGTGGATTGAAAATAAGTTCACTGCCGCGCAGGCAGCTTAGAAAATCTTCGGATGGGAAGAGTGGATTGAAAATAAGTTCACTGCCGCGCAGGCAGCTTAGAAAGCCATCAAAAAGAGCGTCTAATAAAATTGGTCGTTCACTGCCGCGCAGGCAGCTTAGAAAGTCAATGCAAAATGCTTGGAATATTGAAAAAAGTTCACTGCCGCGCAGGCAGCTTAGAAAAATCTGCATCTCTTGTAAGAGCTTCTATAGCGGTTCACTGCCGCGCAGGCAGCTTAGAAATCCTTGCGTCTTATCACTGCATCCGTAGAGCAGTTCACTGCCGCGCAGGCAGCTTAGAAAATTATAGGCAAAGATGCTGGCAATTCTGCTATGTTCACTGCCGCGCAGGCAGCTTAGAAATTGACTGTTGGTACTGTTAAATATTTAATCCAGTTCACTGCCGCGCAGGCAGCTTAGAAATGTTATAGACCCCGTGTCGCCGTTAATCGTGTGTTCACTGCCGCGCAGGCAGCTTAGGAAAATCGCAATATTATTTGAGCCCGATAAAACATGTTCACTGCCGCGCAGGCAGCTTAGAAATTTGATCTACGGAATAAAAATAGTTCCCGATTGTTCACTGCCGCGCAGGCAGCTTAGAAATCTGTTCAAATTCGTTAATTCTTTCTGCTTGTGTTCACTGCCGCGCAGGCAGCTTAGAAAAATTGGATAGCTTCAACAGCGGCTCCTATTACGTTCACTGCCGCGCAGGCAGCTTAGAAAAAGTGCAATAGTTGCCGCATTGTCGCCAGGCAGTTCACTGCCGCGCAGGCAGCTTAGAAAAATTATATTCGAGTATAGCAATCGTGCTATACGTTCACTGCCGCGCAGGCAGCTTAGAAAGCTTCGGAAAACAGCATGAACATTCTTTACAGGTTCACTGCCGCGCAGGCAGCTTAGAAAAAAGCGGAAAAAAAGCCAGCCGATTGATATACGTTCACTGCCGCGCTTGCGGGGATAGACCTTAGATGGTCAGTGGTAAAATAAATTAAATAAAAAGGAAACATATATGAGCAATAAAAATATTATGATCAGACTTTCAGATGCTCATCATATGAAATTAAAATTACACAGTGTAAAGATCGGGGTTCCGATGCAAAGAATTTTTTTGGAAGCGCTTGCAAAAATCTTAAAATCTTTTGAGTAAAAAAAAAGGGGTAGTTTTAAAGTTTCCCCCGCGCTTGCGGGGATAGACCTAATTAGTAAGTGAGTGATCAGATCGCAATATAGTTTTCCCCGCGCTTGCGGGGATAGACCTACTTGCATAATAGCGATTCCAAAACTCAAACCGATTCCCCCGCGCTTACCCCTTCGCAAGCTTCGGGCTATAGTAAAGTTTGTAATATTTAAAGCATTTAACCCTTTATTTTTTAGACGAAGTATGAGTAAAAGGTCGAAATAAAAAAAGATGGGTAGATTCGCGGCTTAACGAAGCTTTGACTCTTCTCTATTTGGGCTAATATCAATTGCCCTCTCAAGGCACTAATTATAAATAAGCATGTCAAACTCATTGAATAAAAAGAGGGGATCAGCAAATGAGATAATGATATTTTTGGACCCCAATGAAGCAAACCAAAAAAGCTTGGAAAGGTCGGCATCCTACTTCAGGTAATCTTTAAGGAATATGCCGGTATAAGACTCTTTGCAGTCTAAAATTTCATCGGGTGTACCTTTAAAGACGATATTTCCACCTTTGTTACCAGCTTCTGGGCCTAAATCAATCAAGTAATCAGCGTTTTTAATGATGTCCATGTTGTGCTCGATAATAATCATGGTATTACCTTTATCGACAAGTTTATGCAAGACACTTAGCAATTTGGCAATATCATCGCTATGAAGGCCTGTTGTTGGCTCATCTAGTAAATAGAGGGTTTTCCCCGATGATCTTTTGGCAAGCTCACGAGACAATTTAATGCGTTGTGCTTCTCCACCAGATAACGATGCTGTTTCCTGCCCGATTTTAAGGTAACCTAAGCCAACTGCAATTAATGTATCGAGAATACGGACAATACGAGGATGGTCTTGGAAAGCTAATTTAACATCATCAACAGTAGTATCGAGCCACTCACCAAAACTTTTTCCGGCATATTTAATTTCCAAACTCACAGGGTTTAGTCGCATACCATTGCAATCTTCACATAAAACCTTAACTTCTGGTAAAAATAGCATTTCAATTCGGCGGTATCCAAGGCCAAAGCATGATGTGCACATCCCGCGTCTATGGTTATAGCTAAAATGTTTTCCTTGCAGTCCCTTCACTTTGGCTTGAGGCAGAGAAATAAAAAAATCACGCATACGAGTTAAAAGATCAGTATAAGTCCCGACATCTGACCTTACAGTTTGTCCTATTGGGTTTTGATCAATTGAAATAATTTTTTCAAAATAATCAATTCCGCCTACTGTAGCCCCATTTAAAGTGATTTTCGACCCTTTAAATAAACCTTTTTTAACAGCAGGGAGCAATATATGGTTGTTAAGAGTTGATTTTCCTGATCCTGATACTCCTGTGACACAAGTTAAAGCACTGATAGGAATTTCACAGCTAATGTTTTTTAAGTTATTTAACGAAGCATTTTCAATACTGATCTGACCCTTTTCAAAAATAGTTCTTTTCGGTTGAGTCGGTATCGAAATTTTGCCTGAAAGGTAAGCGCCTGTTAACGAATTTTTATTGCGTTTAATTTCTTTAAGAGTACCCCTTGCCGTGATATGACCGCCAAAAGAGCCCGATTTTGGACCAAAATCCAAGATATAATCAGCTGTAGCAATTGTTAGTGGGTCATGCTCTACTAAAATGAGCGTATTACCAAGATCCTTTAATTGCTTTAATGCAATGTTCAGCCTTTTATTGTCTCTTGGGTGTAGACCAATTGTTGGCTCATCCAACACATAGAGGACACCTGTTAATCCACTTCCAAGCTGTTTTGCAAGCCTAATTCTTTGCGCTTCACCACCGCTTAAAGTCGGAGCTCGTCTTTCAAGCTGGATATATTGAAGACCAACCTCGCATAAGAAGCTAAGGCGCCTTTTTAGTTGTGTATGTACTTCTTCAAGAAGTTTAATGTCTTGCGCCTCTAATTTTAAGCGCTTAATAAAAGAATAGGATTGATCAAGAGGCAATTTACAAAAATCAGCAATAGATAACCCATCTATTGTCACATTCCTAGCAAGAGGGTTTAACCTTGTGCCCTTACAAGAAATACATTCGTGCTCATCGAGCATCGGGATAATCATTTGTTTAATAAATGTGTGGGTCGCTTTTCCGGCTTTTGAAAATACTTCATTAATCCCACTCCAGCGAAATTCAAGTCCGGATGGGCTTTTAACAAAATGATCTTCAGCTGTACCATTCATCAAAATTTGTAGTTTATCGGTTTTTAATAGATTTAACGGGGTAAAAGGATCAATCCTTTCTTGTTCAAGAAACAAATTAAGCAATTGCTTATTTCTTGAGCTAAAATCGCTTTTCCAGAGTGTTTTAACTAAAGAGATAATCGACTGACTCATGATCTCATCTTTTTGGACTAAGTTTGCTCCATACTGAAATCCAAGCCCCAAACAATCCATACACATACCTTTAGAGTCATTGAAAGCAAAGGTATGCGGTGTCACTTCAGCGTATGATTTGCCCGTACTTTCAACTGAAAAAGCCAAGTTAAAAAAGACATCTTCAGTTTCACGAGCGATAACAAGTTTTCCTTGAGAAAATTTACTTGCATTTTCAACAGCCTCAAAAAGGCGAGTTTCTATTGTCGAATTAATTTTTAACCGGTCGACAATTAAAAAGAGCTCATTTTTTCGTTTTCGATCAAAGGAAAAAGATTCTATTGGCTGGTCTAAATCAAAAAACTGCCCATTAAGCCGCACTCTCACAAATCCTTGCGCCCGTAGCCTTAAAATCACATCTTCAAACTTTTCATTTTTCCGAATCTCAATTGCTGCAAGCACTTGTATTTTTTCACCTTCCGGATACGTTAAAATACGCTTGACTACGTGCTCTTTTGAAATGGCTTTAATAATTTCTCCTGTTTCTGGACAATGGGCTATCCCAATTCTTGCAAAAAGAACACGAAGATAGTCATAAATTTCTGTCATGGTCCCGATTGTACTTCGTGGGTTTCCGGCATGTGATTTTTGCTCGATTGCAACAGCTGGTGACAAGCCACTCACACTTGAGACTTTAGGTTTTGGCATCTGCTTTACAAATTGCCTTGCATAAGGTGACAACGATTCGATGTAGCGTCTTTGACCCTCTGCATAAATGGTTTCAAAAGCAAGGGATGTTTTACCGGATCCAGATGGGCCCGTACAGACAGTAATTTTGCCTCGTGGGATAGAAACATCTAAATTTTTGAGATTATTTTGCTCAGCGCCAGTCACTGTTATTTCTTGTATTTCTCTAACTTCTGCTGATTTTTTAATCGTTTCATTGGTTACTTTATTTTTTTCTGCAACTTTTACTTTAGCTTCTAGGTCATGATGTAATGATAAAGACAAATAATGGCCTGTTGGGGTATCCATCTTGGCAATAGTTTCAGGCTTTCCTGTTGCAACAACATCTCCACCTTGTGCGCCACCATCAGGGCCTATATCAATAATCCAATCAGCTGTTTTAATAACGTCCATGTTATGTTCGATGACAATAACAGTATTGCCGCGGTCGACAAGCTCATGCAACACACTAAGCAAATGACTGATATCATGAAAGTGCAGCCCTGTTGTTGGCTCATCAAGAATGTAGACAGTTTTACCAGTTGATGGCCTGACAAGCTCTTTTGCAAGCTTCACACGCTGCGCTTCACCGCCTGAAAGCGTCGTAGAAAATTGTCCAAGCTTGATATAATCAAGCCCAACTTTTTTAAGAGTATCGAGTTTATGTTTGATAGAGGGAATATTTTCAAAAAACTCCAAGGCTTCATGTACTTCCATCTCTAAAATGTCGTAGATGTTTTTACCTTTATAAAACACAGAAAGTGTTTCAGGGTCAAATCGTTTTGTTTGGCATAACGGGCAGTCTGCAAAAGCATCTTCCATAAAGTCCATGTCGATTTTAATCATCCCCATTCCTTCACACTCAGGGCATGATCCTTCCTTCACGTTAAAACTAAATCTTCCAGGTTTATAACCCCTTGCTTTTGCTTCTGGCAATTGACTAAAAAGATCTCGGATCTCATCAAATAATTTGATGTAGGTAGAAGGGTTTGATCTTGGATTTCTGCCGATAGGGGATTGATCAATGGCAATGACTTTATCAATAAATTCAAGCCCTGTAATTTCTTGATGCTCTCCAACAACATGCTCACCCTTATGCAAGAAGTTAGAAAGAGCAGGGTAAAGAATATCTGTTACAAGCGATGATTTACCGGAGCCTGAAACTCCTGTTACTGCTGAAAAAAGACCAACCGGAAATTTCACTGAAACGTTTTTTAAATTATGGTGCGTTGCTCCCTTAATCTGTAAAAAATCCTTTGAGGGTTTACGCCTTTTTTTCGGGATAGGAATTGTTAGAGCTCCTGATAAGTAACGCCCTGTAAAAGAAACCTTACTTTTAAGAAGATCAGAGACAGTGCCATTTACAACTATCTCACCACCACGGCTACCAGGTCCAGGGCCCACATCGACAACGCGATCAGCCTCCCAGATAGTCTCTTCATCATGTTCTACCACAATGACAGTGTTTCCCATATCGCGAAGATATTTTAATGTTTTGATCAGTTTTTTGTTATCTCTTGGGTGCAAGCCAATTGAAGGTTCATCCAAAATGTAGGTAATTCCGACAAGACCGCAACCAATTTGTGAGGCTAGACGCACGCGTTGAGCCTCACCACCTGATAATGTAGGGGCTGTTCTATCAAGTGTTAGATAATGAAGACCAACCTCCATCAAAAATTCTAGTCTTTGGATAATCTCTTTTAAGAGCTCATCTGCAATCAATTTTTCATTTTTTGTAAGCTTTAATTTTTTAAAGAAATCAAGAATTTCAGCTATTGTCAAGGATGTAAGCTCAGCAATGCGAATATTTCCAAGGCGAGCTGCTGCCGGATAGGGTTTTATCTTTTGTCCGTTGCAAGATGGGCAAATTTGCTCGGTCATCAATTTTTTTATTTTATTGCGGTAGGCATCACTTTTTGCTTCTGCAAATCTTGAGTGTGCTTCATAAAGTACCCCTCTCCATTGAATATGATCAACCCAAGTGGCACCTGTTTCAGGATGTATGAAATTCATACGTGTCCACTTTTTTTCAATCCCGTGCAAAAACACTTTTTTTGCTTTTGTGCTTAATTTCTTCCACGGGGTTTTGATACTAAAGTCATAGATGTCTGCCAAGTTGTCATAGATATTTCCAAATCTGACTGTCTGGTAAGAGCTTGCAATGGAACAGCAATCTTCAGATATGCTTAAATTTTCATCGAGGATCAATTTTAAATTAAATTCAGTTGCAACACCAAGACCCATGCAATTTGGACACATGCCAACAGGGCTATTAAAAGAAAAATCCTGAGGTTCTAAAGATGAGTAATAAAGACCTGACTTCTTTGAATAAGCATGCATGGAGAAAAGTGTTTCTTCCATGTTTTCAGAGTCTAATACACTACAAACCCCATCGCCCATAAGAAGAGCGCTTAAAAGAGATTCCGAAATCCTTGAAAAGTTTTCAGGAGTGACAACTAACCGATCGATCACAATATCCACATCATGTGCAGCTTTACCATCAAGGGTGATTTCATCATTAAGATTAATGATTTTACCATCAACACGTGCCCGCATAAACCCTTTTCTTAAAAGATCTTGGAAGTCTTCTTTAAATTCAGCCTTTTTAGCTTTTGCGTAGGGAGCTAAAATAATCAATTTTTTGTTCAACATGGTCTGCTGAACAGTCATAATAATTTTTTCACGGCTTTCAGGACGTACGGGCTCATCGCTGACAGGGCAGTGCGGAATGCCAACTCTTGCATAGAGCACGCGAAGGTAATCATAAATTTCTGTCATGGTGCCGACAGTTGATCTTGGGTTTTTTCCGGCTGTTTTTTGTTCGATGGAAATAGTAGGTGAAATTCCTGAAGCATGTTCGAGGTTTGGTTTACTCATTTCCCCCAATTGTCTTCTTGCAAAAGTTGAGAGCGATTCAACGTATCGTCTTTGGCCCTCGACATATAAAGTATCAAATGCAAGGGATGATTTGCCAGAGCCTGAAACGCCTGTAAAAACAATCAGCTCGTTTGTGTCTAATGTTAAATCTACAGATTTAAGATTGTGGACATTAACTTTTTTTAAAATTATTTGACGATTATTCACGTTAATAGTAAACCATAGTTAAATGAGGTAAATATGCTAAAGAAACCATTGTATAGATTATTGATCTTAAGTGCAAATCTCTTTTTAATAAGTTTTTTTTACGAAAGGCAAGGACTGTTATTTTCAGATATTAGCGGGACAAAAGAGTTTATTGCTGGTATTTCGCTTGATTCGATTAAAATTCATGGTCTACAAGAGATGTACTTTACTCTTAAGGATAAACCAGATCAACAATCTCAATTTCATGAGGAATTTGAGACTTTTCATGATATCAATTTTGATTAAGGTAAAGCTTTTTTAAAAACTAATTGGGGTTGATTTAACCAACACTGCGTCTCTTTTATAAACGGAGTGTAACAAGCTCCGGTCTATAAAAAATTATGTTAAACTCAAGGAATAAAAAAAGATTTTTTCTTATGGAACTAAATACAAGATTTAACATCGTAAAAAGAGACGCATTCTTGGTTAAATCAACAGCCCCGGATAAATTGCTCGAATGATAATTAATTATTATTATTCGAATAGTCCAAGTTGTAAGAATTAATTCTAGATAATAGACTTTCATTTAAATGAGTGCTGCGGTTTTTCATTTATACCTTTTTTCTTAAAATAATTAATTTAGCAACATTTTTATTATAAATTTATTTAAAATTAAAGATTTTTATAAAACTATAAAATTATGTTAAATAATTATTAGTATTATAATATTTAAATATTTGTTTTGTGTAACCATTTAGTAGAAATATCGTGTCCAGAATTGAATAAAATTGTCAAATCTGGCAGTTAGAAATTATTTATTAGTCATAACTTTTATTAAGGGATAAAATCCAATTGCAATGCGTTGCAATCCGATTTTAAAATTAGCCGAACCATTCACAATTTGGAAAATCATATGAGAACTGATCATGTTCCTCGTCTTTTAGCAGATCCAAGTTAAAACAGTATTCTTTTAAACTAGGTAACGCTATTGCAAGGGCTACAAGTTGCTTATAGGTAATGCTAAAATCAGAAATGTGGAGTTTAGTTATATTAGGGAAACTCTCTTGAATTATTTCAAAACTTATCGTATTAATTCCGGTCTCGGAAAGCATAAGATGTTTTAAATTAATATGGTTTTTTAAAGCATTTATTATATCGTTGCCATTTACATTAGTATAGCCAAAATTTACCTTTGTCAAACAAGAGTTATTTTTTATAAACTTTATTGCGGCCTGATTTGAGAGATTAGTTTCCGCAAAACAAATATTTTTTAATTGATGAAGATTCTTTGCAAGTGCAATTGATCCTTGGTTTGCTACCTCAACATAACGAAAATCAATATTTGTTAATTTAGGGCAATTCTTGCCAAGTGCTACTAAACTTAAATCTGCTGTTGCAGATGCGTAAGAAAGATCAATTTTGGTTAAGTGTTTGCAATGGGTTGCAATATAATTTATCCCTTCATCGGTTATTGCACGACTTGCAAGCTTAAATAGTGATAAATTAGGATTACACTGTGCAATAATTTTTAACCCCTCGTCCGTTATTTTAGTATTGAAAAGATCAATCATTTTTAAATTAGAAAACCCTTTTACAAGGGGT
>Ga0335394_10001991_pt1 | contig 22951 bp, 21 predicted proteins | sample MAT03_FD_205741 | JGI IMG/M metagenome (GOLD analysis project Ga0335394, IMG submission 205741) | Freshwater microbial communities from Lake Fryxell liftoff mats and glacier meltwater in Antarctica - MAT-03 (spades assembly) (version 2) ...
GCAAGAGGGTCGTAATCAGCAGGGTCGTCGAAAGAATGGAGAGCATCCCGGTAGAAAACACCCGCTCCCGGTCTTCCTTCGGGGTGCCAAACCGAAAAAAAGCCGATTCCATCCGATAGGAGTAGATTACCATCAGGAACGCAAACGTAGCGTACAGGTCGGTCACCACGCCATATTCCCCCGGCGCCAACGCCCGCGTATACATGGGCAACAGCATCACGTTGAGCATCCGTCCGATGATGCTGCTCAAGCCGTATAGCACGGTTTCGCCCGCTAATTTTTTTACGAGACTCATTTTTTGTGGAATAAGGACTGGGGACGTTGGACTGGGGACGTTGGACTGAAGATGTTGGACTGGGGACGTTGGACTTGGGACGTTGGACTGAGGACGTTGGACTGAGGATATCGAAATCTCTCGTCCTCAGTCTAACGTCCCAAGTCCAACGTCCCAACGTCCCAACGTCCCAACGTCCCAACGTCCCAACGTCCCAAGTCCAACGTCCCAAGTCCAACAAAGGTAGGAAGGTTGCCTGTAACGGAGTCTGCTCTTTCAGGGATGCGTTACTGGCGTTGGGTTTAGGAACGCGGCACCAATAACTTAGTCATTTGATGCCAATGACTAAGTTATTGGTGCCGCATTCCTTGTGTAATTTTTATCACACCAGCATCCGGGAGAAATCGTTTGCAAAAAAACCTGACCCATGCGCTTTTTTACCCTTGCTTGCCTGCTCTTAAAACTCTTTGCTGTATCTGCCCAGACTACCCAAGCCACACTGAAGGGAACGTTGAAAGATAGTCTGACTCGGGAAGAATTGATCGGTGCTTCCGTGAAGATTAGCCAAAACGGTGTCTTCTTGAAAGGTGCGATTACTGACTTCAATGGCTGCTACCGCGTGCTGCTTGAACCAGGGGCTTACGACGTTGAATTTTTCTATACGGGCTACATAAGCTCACGCCGCATCCAGATAACAGTTAAAGCAGGACAAACAACATCACAAAACGGATCGTTCTCGGCTGGCGAGTCGCTCTCATCAATCCAACCTATTTATTGCTTCCCTCCTCGCCTCATCGACAAGTCTCCGGGCAACTCAGGTGCCACGTTCACAAGTGAAATGCTGCGCCACGCTTACTAAACTCAACAACCTAACAACTCAATCACTCTCCAACGCATGAAGCATCTATCCTTACTGCTCTTTGCGGCGATTGCGCTCAGCTTCGCCATGGCTCCCAATTCTAAAACCACTCTATCCGGCTTCGTCCGGGATGCCGCGACGAAAAAGCCGCTTGCGATTGCTAAAATCCATATTTTGCGGAGCGGAAAACACATCGCGGACGCAGTCACAGACAGTGCCGGACATTTTACCTTGAAACTTGAACACGCTACCTACACCGTCGAATGTATACGTGCTGGTTATGTCGCCGTACGTTTTCCCCGCATTGAAACGCTTGAAAATCAGGACCGGGTACTGGATATTCGACTGGATCCCAGTGTTAGTGGATTGGAGGAGTCGGTCGTGAAAGACTATCAAATTCCCTACAATGATTCGAGGGATGATATGGTTGCTGTCGGCTCGTATGCGGTCGCCGCCCCTGCAACTACCGGGAAAATCGGCTCGGAAATAGCCAAGCCAGCAGGCGCACCCGCTACCTACGGGGTAACTGCGCCGAGGGAGTACAAAGCCGACCGGATGACTGTAAAATCGAAGTCTGGGGATAGATCCGGTGTCGCTCCCTACAAACGTGCTGGTTCTGACACGGAATCTATGCGTAAAGAAGCGGCTAAAAGCCCTGCCCTCGAGACCTACGAAGAAAAAGTGCGCCTGGTGGATATGGATGAATCTGCACCTGCCATTGCCGAGAGACCCGACAAAACCCCCGCCGCCTCCGGCACCATCGAACCGCCCATGCCCCGCGCTGGTCTGCTGACCGCTGGAGAATGGAACGACCTCCACAACTGGAACCGTCACTGGCTGGATTTGCTGACAGACGGCGAAATTGATGTACACCAAAAAACTTATGGCTTTTTCCCTCGCCACCGCTACACCATCCTGCTCACCAATGAACAGGATGTGCCGCTGGCCGATGTGCCTGTGATGCTGAAATCCACAGGCGAAACCATTTGGGAAGCCCGCACTGACAACACTGGCAAAGCGGAACTCTGGGCAGGCATGTTCGATCAAAAAGAAGCGACGGACCTTCATGTTTTTGCGCTCGTCAAAGGCAATCTGCGCAACCTCGGTACCCCGAAAGCCGCTAAAGAAGGCCCCAACCGCCACCGCATCGCCGCCGAATGCGCACCCCCAAAAAATGTAGACATCATCTGGGCCGTAGACGCTACTGGCTCCATGGGCGACGAGATCGAGTACCTGAAAACCGAATTGCTCGACGTGATCGGCCGCGCCAAAGCCAGCAACCGCGATCTGTCATTCCGCATGGGCACTACGTTTTATCGCGATGAGGGCGACGAGTACATTGCCAAGAACAGCGGCCTTTCCGACGATATTTCCAAGACGGTCGAATTCATCCGCCAGCAACACGCGGGCGGCGGCGGCGATATGCCAGAAGCGGTGCACAGCGCCCTGGAAGAAGCCATTTTCAACCAGAAATGGAGCGACAACGCCATTGCCCGCATCTGCTTCCTCGTGCTGGATGCCAGCCCGCACCAGTCGCCCGAAGTGATCGCAAGCCTACAGCGCAGCATCCGGGAGGCTGCCCGCCGGGGCATTCGCCTCGTGCCGGTGACCGCAAGCGGTATTCAGAAAGACACCGAGTTCCTGATGAAATTTTTTGGCCTCGCCACCAACGGCACCTACGTATTCCTGACCGACCACAGCGGCGTCGGCGGCAAACACCTGGAGCCGACCACCGACGAATATAAAGTTGAAACCCTCAACGACCTGCTCGTACGGCTCATCACGGAATACACCAGCATCGAGACCTGCGAAGGCAAATCGAGCATCCGTTTTGAAGGCGACCAACAGCAGCAAGGAGAAGCCTGGCAGGCACTCTATTATCCCAATCCGGCCAGCAGTCAGTTCACTTTAGAGTTGCCGTTCAACGTGCAATCCGTGACCCTGTACGATGCTGAAGGCAAAGCCGCCCGGAAGTTGGAAAGCCCGCAGGCTGGAACGAACATGGTGAATGTCAACGACTTGGCCGACGGTTTTTATACCATTCGTATCCTGAAAGACGGCCGGATGCAAAGTGGGAAAATCATGGTGCTGAAGGGGTTGTAACGTCTAAAGTTGGCGTTACATTTGTCGCTTCATTTCACCAATCTCCACACCAACGGAACGAAACTGTATGCTATTTTCAATGACGGGTTATGGCCGCGCGACGGGCCATTTCGGAGAAAAAACCATTTTAGCCGAAGTACGGGCGCTTAATTCCAAAATGACTGATCTCAAACTCCGCTTTCCGGGCGATTACCGGGAAAAAGAAGTGGAGCTGCGAAAACTGGTGACGGACCACGCCGAGCGCGGCAAGATTGATGTGGTCATTGATATCCAAAATGCCGACGGCGCCGCTTCCGTCAGCCTCAATGAAGCGCTTTTTCGAGGTTACCACCGAGAACTGTCCCGACTGACCAGCGAACTTGGAATGGGGCAAACGGACTTGCTACAGGCCATCCTGCGCATTCCCAATGTGGTGTCAGCCGCTGTGGGCGAAGTGGATGAGGAAGAGTGGGCGGTCGTCTGCCAAACGATGACCCACGCGCTCGATCAGTTCAAGGCATTTCGCCGGCAGGAGGGCAAAGTGCTGGAAGCGGACCTTCGGCTGCGGGTGGCCAACATCCTGCTGCTGCTGACAGAGGTGACACCTTTTGAAAAAGATCGTTTTGTGCGGATGCGCGAGCGGATGCGCAACAACTTGGAAGAAAATTTCGGGAAGGAGAACCTGGACACCAATCGTTTCGAGCAGGAAATTCTGTTTTACCTCGAAAAAATGGACATCACGGAGGAAAAAGTGCGCCTCGAACAGCATTGCAAATACTTCATCGAACAAGTGGACAACAAGCAGCAATCCGCCGGCCGTACCCTCAATTTTATTTCCCAGGAAATCGGCCGGGAGATCAATACGCTGGGGGCAAAAGCCTACGATGCTGATATTCAGCGCATTGTGGTTCAGATGAAAGATGAGTTGGAAAAGATCAAGGAGCAGTTGGCCAACGTGCTGTAAGGGTTTGCACCAAATGGCCTGCGCGACATTTTTTTTTAGACCCCTTGCGCGATTGCAAACACCCACTTACTTTCGTCCGAAAGAAAATCATTGCCATGTTTGGCTCGCCCACTATAATGCAATGGTGTAATGACGATTCTGACGACCATGACGAAGAAATCTTTAATCAAAAACGGACAGATGCTCCTGGCAGAGCCGTTCATGCTCGACCCGTATTTTCGCCGGGCGGTGGTGTTGCTGTGCGAGCATCACAATGAAGGAAGCATCGGGTTCATACTCAACAAGAGCATTGATATGACGGTGAACGACCTGATGGCCGAATTCCCCCAGTTCGATGCGGAGGTGTTCTATGGCGGCCCGGTGCAGACTGACACCCTCCATTATATCCACAATGTAGGTGAAATACTGGATGAAAGTGTAAAAATCGCCCCCGGTGTCTGGTGGGGTGGCGACTTTGAACAACTCAAATTCCTCATCACTTCCGGCCTCCTGGAGCCGCACAATATCCGCTTCTTTGTCGGCTACTCCGGCTGGTCAGGCGGGCAATTGATGGAAGAAATGCGCACCAGTTCCTGGGTCATAGCTGACATGGATCCCAATTATTTGTTCAAAACCCCGCCCCAGAAATTATGGAGCCAGGTCATGCACAATAAAGGCGATCTTTTTGAGGTCATCGCTGATATGCCGGAACAGGTGAACTGGAATTGAGATGTTGGACTGAGGACATTAGATATTGGACCAACGACATTACACATCCAATGTCCAATGTCTTACTTACTCCACTTCCGTCACCTTCAGCATATTCGTCTGCAAGCGCTTGTGGAGCGGCATGGAACCGGTATTGATGATGGTGTCGCCTGACTGGATCCTCCCTGCACTTTTCAAAATTTCGGTGCAATCCTCTACGGTCTCATCGGTGGAGGTGAAGCGGTCGTAATAGAAGCACCGTACGCCCCAGAGCAGGTTCATGGTGCCGAGTTTGCTCATTTCGTCGCTGAATACAAAAATTTGCGACTTGGGCCGGAAACTGCTGACTTTGAAGGCGGTATAACCTGAACTGGTCATGCAGACGATGCCTTTAGCACCGATTTCTTCGGCCACGCGACAAGCATTGAAACAGATCACATCGGAATGGAACAATTTGAATCGCTCCGAAGGAAGCGGCCGACGGCTGATGATCTGCGGCCAATATTGCTTCTCTGCTTCTTCAATAATTTTCGACATGTACTGGATGACCAGTAGTGGGTGCTTGCCGACAGAAGTCTCTCCGCTCAACATCACGGCATCCGCTCCATCGAGCACGGCATTCGCTACGTCGGTCACTTCGGCGCGGGTAGGCGAGGGATTTTCAATCATGCTGTCCATCATCTGGGTCGCCACAATAACAGGGCGGGCGTACTGCATACAAAGGTGGATGATGTCCTTCTGGGTCATCGGCAATTTCTCGATCGGCATTTCCACACCGAGGTCGCCACGAGCCACCATGATGCCGTTGCTGGCCCGGATGATATCGCGGATATTTCTGACGGCTTCCGGTTTTTCGATTTTTGCCATCATCTTGGCCGGGTGCTTGGCTGCTTTGATCGCGTCGTTGAGCGGCTGCATATCCTCCGGGCGACGCACAAACGAAAGTGCGATCCAGTTGACCGGCTGTGTCAGGATGAACATCAAATCTTCATGGTCTTTCTCCGTCATCGCAGGCTGCTTCACATCGGTATCCGGCAGGTTGACCCCTTTGTTGCTGCTCAGAATGCCACCATGAAGGGTAATCAGCCGGACGGTATCCAGGCCGTTGGTGTCTAATACCTCAAATACCAGTTTGCCATCGTCCATCATAATGCGCTCGCCTACCTTACAGTCAGAAGCAAATTCCTGGTAGGACATATAAATCCGGTCCATCACTCCTTCGGCGGTCTCGTCGTTGACGATGGTAATCACATCGCCTGTTGCGAGTGGCAGCGCATTGTTCTTGATTTTGCCGACGCGCAGTTTGGGCCCTTGCAGGTCGGCCAAGATGCTGAGGTGGCTGTGGTGTTCTTCGTTAATGGCCTGAATATGCTGAATAACCTTCAGGTGATCGTCGTGCGTTCCATGGCTGAAATTGAGGCGGAACACGTCTACACCTGCTTCTGCGAGTGCCAGCAGTTTGTCATACGTGTTACAGGCAGGGCCGACCGTGGCGACAATTTTTGTATTTTGCAACCCTTCTTTGCGCATACTAGACGTATTTTTGTTAAGCAAGGTAGATGCTTCTTTGAGTATCATGCTATTGATTTCTTTTTAAGTGTAGAAACGACAATAAGGGGTAGCGACAAAAGTAGAACTACCTTTTGCAACAAACCAACTGTGTATGTTGTATATTTGCAAAATATTTGCCAAAAAATTCAAATGCGAAAATTATTTTAGGAAAGGTAAAATTCGCACTAAGTGTTAAATTTACAGCAAACTCGCTTCAGTCGCACTATGTCGGCTGTAAAAAATACCCTGTAAAAACTTTTTTTAACACCGTGGGCGACGTTTCTTTGCCCCTTGAAAAATCGAACTTTTTTCACCAAAACGTAACAAAAAAGACATGGCAACTGTAGCCGAACGTGTTATCAAAATCATCGTTGACAAACTGGGCGTGGACGAAGCAGAAGTGACGAAAGAAGCCAACTTCATCCAGGACTTAGGTGCCGACTCCCTCGATACCGTAGAACTCATCATGGAGTTCGAGAGGGAATTCGACGTTTCCATCCCGGACGAGCAGGCTGAAAAAATCACTACGGTCGGTCACGCCATTGATTATTTGGAAGCACAAGTAAATGCTTGATAGAAGGCTCCTGTTTACACCTGATACCCGGTATTGTTGACTTGGAAGGTTCAAAGCGCACGTGCAGCTTTGAACCTTCCTGCTTTTTTAGGTGCTACCTTGCAATTGCACCAAGCGTTTATCTTTGCTCAAAATTGAAAGATTTATGAAACGAGTCGTCGTCACCGGCATAGGTGCCATCACTCCCATCGGCAACACCATAGCCGCTTTTCTGGAAGGTCTGCAACGCGGTATGAGCGGTGCAGGACCGATTACTCAATTTGATCCTACGCTCTTCAAGACCAGGTTCGCCTGTGAAGTGAAGGGGTTCACCCCGGAAGATTTTATGGATAAAAAAGAAGTGCGCCGCATGGACCGCTTTACCCAGTTTGCCCTGGTGGCAGCGGGCGAAGGGTTGCGCAATTCGGGCCTCGATCTGGATCGGGTGGACAAACAACGGGTCGGTGTCATCTGGGCTTCGGGCATTGGTGGTCTGCACACGCTCGAAAAAGAAATCGAAGAACACGCCCTCGGCACCGGCACTCCCCGGCACAACCCTTTTCTGATCCCCAAGATGATCACCAACATGGGCGCGGGCATGATCTCGATCCAGTATGGATTTATGGGCATCAACTATGCGACCGTGTCGGCCTGCGCATCTTCCTCCCACGCCATCATTAACGCCGCTGACTACATCCGTCTGGGCAAAGCCGATGTTATGGTGGCAGGAGGTTCCGAGGCCACCATTGCCAAAACGGCTGTGGGCGGCTTCACCAACATGAAGGCCATGAGCGAACGCAATGACGATCCGGCTACCGCTTCCCGCCCCTACGACAAAGAACGCGACGGTTTTGTGCTTGGGGAAGGTGGCGCTGCCATCATCCTGGAAGAGTATGAACATGCAAAACGGCGCGGCGCGCACATTTATGCCGAGTATGCCGGTGGCGCCATGACCAACGATGCCTACCACATTTCTGCACCGCATCCCGAAGGCATCGGCGTGATTGCAGTCATGAACCTCGTGCTGCAAGACGCAGGCCTGGCGCTGGCAGACATTGACTACATCAACACCCACGGTACTTCCACGCCGCTCGGCGATGTGGCAGAACTCAAGGCCATCCAAAAAGTGTTCGGCGACGAGGCGGGAAGGATGAATATTTCTTCCACCAAAAGTATGACCGGCCATTTGCTAGGCGCAGCGGGTGCGGTGGAAGCAGTGGCAAGCATCCTGGCGATGCAGCACGATTTTGCGCCGCCCACCATCAACCATTTCACCGACGACCCCGAAGTGGATACTATTTTCAATCTTACGTTCAACGAAGCCCAACCCCGTAAAATCAAGGCTGCACTCAGCAATACGTTCGGATTTGGGGGACATAATGCGTCCATCATTTTTAAGCAGGCGTGACATATCTGAAGAGGTCGGCTACAAGTATTTTTTTTGACAGGATGGAGCGGATTTTACAGGATTTACAGGATTTAATTTGAAAAAGGGTAAATCCTGTAAATCCTGTAAAATCCGCTCCATCCTGTCAAAAAAACACTTGTGAGACGGTCTTCCGGCGGTGTTTTGCAAATTCGTCCTATGAAGTTAATCCGGCGTTTCTACAACCGCTATTTCCACCCCGAAAAAGAACTGGCCTACCGGCTGCGTATCTTGCTGGGCTTTACTCCTGTGCACTTGCAGTTGTTCAAACTTGCTTTTTACCATAAAAGCACGTTCAGCACGCAGGACTATGCCATTGCCAACAACGAGCGCCTGGAATTTCTGGGCGACGCGGTGCTGAGCACCATCGTGGGTGAGTATTTATTCAAGAAATACCCTAACTCCGATGAAGGCTTTCTCACGAAAATGCGCTCCAAAATCGTGAAGCGCAACTCGCTCGACGATATCGCCGACAAGATGGGCCTCGATCATTTTCTCGCCGATTACAATCCGACACGGCTGTCCAAATCCATGCTCGGCAACGCGCTGGAAGCACTCGTCGGGGCCGTGTACATCGAGTTGGGCTACGATAAAACGAAGCGCTACGTCGTGCGACGCGTATTGCGCCGCTACCTGGACATCCACGAGCTGGAGAGTTACGACGACAACTACAAGAGCCAATTGCTGGAGTGGTGTCAGAAAAACGGTCGCCAGATCGAATATAAAGTTGTGGCGAAATACAAAAGCGAGAAGCGCGACAAGTTCAAAGTCGCCGTGCTGGTGGATGGAAAAAAACTCGGTACCGCCGACGATTTCAATAAAAAAAGCGCGGAGCAACTCGCCAGCGAGCGCGCGATGACGGCGCTCGGCATGTTCAATGAGAATGGCCTACCGACCATCCTGCCGGAAAACGCGGTAGAGGAAGGGGAGTGAATTGGCAGCGAGTGTGCTCTATTTCCCGCGCAGTTCGGCTAGTTTCTGCTCGGCAGGCACAATGATGGCTGGAATGATATCCTGAAGCAGCTCTTCTGGCGAAACATACTCATGAACCGGCAGCACCCAGGGATAGTGTTTGAAATGGTCGAACATCGCATATTCCACCTGATCTTTCCATATCAGCGGAACGACCGGCACAGAGGGGTTGCTTTCCACAAAACCCTTCAACTCCTGTGGGATAGACTTCGCATCGGTCACGTCGGCGATGATAAAGCGTGACATCCGGGCGAGCAGGTTGACGGTCTGGAGCGAACTATGGTGGCTACCATGGTGGTGCACTAAAGGTTCTAAAACGAGCGGGTCGTCGGGTTTCCACCATTGAATTCCTAGACGAGGCGGCCATGTTATGGAACGCGGCACCAATAACTTGTAAGTTTCAGATAGATTGGTTTTTGCTCAGATGGGCTATCTTTTTGAGCGAATAGTGGGGCTATTTAATCAAAAAGATGGGTCATCTGGGTGAAAAGAAAGCATATCAAATTTACAAGTTATTATTTGCCCGCTCCTTAGCATTCCCATCACTCATTCGTACGACAAAGCCGCTCAATTAAGCGCTCGTACTGTGCCAGTGGGTATCTACTTTTACTTCGTACTGCTTGTGGTCAATTTTAGACTCAGTAAAATGTATGATACCAAGGTTGTCCTCACAAAAGACAACTACGATGACCTTTATGATGCCTACCAACAACTTTCAAAAGACCTGCACATACTGAGCGAAGGGCGGGATATATGCAAAGAAGATTGGCCTTGGTGCGAGCGTCCGTTATTCAAGCAGTTAAATAAGGCGGTGAATCGGATATTGGACTACCATGCATTTTTGGACGACACGATCAAATGTCTCGACCAACCACTTTTTCCGCTACCAAAAGGTATGAAAGTTATTACACCCGATCAACTTGCAAAAGGCCGCGTGAGTGGTTACCAATATCTGGTTTAATGTACGACTCCTTTTGCGCTTACCAACTTTATGACAATAAGAAAATTGAGCATGGCATTACCATCCTCAATTTTCGTTTTAAGCCAGATAAAAAACGTATCATTCTGGTCAACGTGCAGATCATGGGTGAACATCCGATTGCAGTCATAAAATTTTATGACAAGGCAGACCGGGACTCAAAAGACAAATTCGGTACCCTAACCTAAAAGGGTGGTTTTACTCGCATCGTGAGCACCTGTGTGAACATTATATTGGAACTTTACAACAAGAATCCCTCTATGTCATTTGCTTTTGCCGGTGCTCCCACGCCTGAAGAAAGAAAGGCACAAAGAACCGAGAACACGAAGCGATTTAGGCTCTACTCGTACCTGATGCTGCAAAAGTTTAACCCTTCAACATTTCAGCACGTGGTCTACTCTCCTGACAGCATTTACATGCTGATCAATCGCGTGTATTGCGAGAATAGCCAAAATTTAACTGGCGATATTTTACACTGCATTCAATGAGCGCATCCTGAAGACGCTAATTGGTCGGCCCTCCACGCCGGAATAATTTCCCTTGAGAATGACGACGCTATCGCCGCGTGACATTTTTCCATTCTGTTTTTCTATTACTTGAAAGCCATACATCCACTAAGGCGTGCGACATCAGCATCAAGTATGAGCGCCGGATGCAGATAAAAGAATGGATGGCTCACCTTAACATCCAATGGAGAAACATCCTTTTCGAACTGCCAAACTACCGCACAGGCTGATTGTAGTCCCATTTTGTATGCTCAGCGCTCGGCTTCTCTTGCTCAATGTGCCGAGGTTCGAATACGCAACCAGCCTTACACTCGACTATTCGATAAATAACGCCAAAAATGCCTCTCTTCTGCCCAGTTGATGAATATCTGATGCAAAATCTGCTTCTCGATTAACTGATCCACACAATCATGTAGAACCCATTTAATCGAGGTGAGCAGTGCGCAAATACCTCAGTATGCTTTTTCATGCACAAAAAAAGTCCGGTGTGTGATACCGAACTTTTTTTGTGCAGATACCGCAACGACCACCCGCTTTGTCTTGTACACCGGAACTCCGTTCCGGTATTTTCTTATAACCGGAACGGAGTTCCAGTGTACTTATCCGGAACGGAGTTCCGGTGTACTTATCCGGAACGGAGTTCCAGTGTACTTATCCGGAACGGAGTTCCGGTGTACTTATCCGGAACGGAGTTCCGGTGTACTTATCCGGAACGGAGTTCCGGTGTACTACCTCGCAAACGCTACCGCCCGTTTCTCCCGGATCACCGTGACCCGGATCTGCCCGGGGTACTGCATCTCATCCTGAATTTTTTGTGAGATCAGGAACGACAGGTCGTCGGCGTACTGGTCTGTCACTTTATCGGCTTCGACAATAACGCGGAGTTCGCGCCCTGCCTGCATGGCGAATGCTTTGGATACGCCATCGTAGCCCATTGCGATCTCTTCGAGTTCGCCGATGCGTTTGAGGTAGTTTTCCAGAATTTCGCGGCGTGCACCGGGGCGTGCGCCGGAGATCGCATCACAGGCCTGGATGATCGGCGCGATGATGTTGTTCATCTCGATCTCGTCGTGGTGAGCGCCGACTGCGTTGATGATGACGGGGTGTTCGCCGTGCTGTTCGCATAATTTCATGCCGACCAGCGCGTGGCTGAGTTCCGTTTCTTCTTCCGCTACTTTGCCGATGTCGTGGAGCAGGCCGGCGCGTTTCGCCATTTTGACCTGCTTGGGGTTGAGGCCCAGTTCGGCAGCCATGATGCTGCAAAGTTCGGCGGTCTCGATGCTGTGTTTCAGCAGATTCTGGCCGTAGGAAGAGCGGAAGCGCATCCGGCCTATCATGCGAACCAGAGCGGCGTTGAGGCCGTGGATGCCGAGTTCGATGACGGTGCGTTCGCCGATCTCGATGATCTGCTCTTCGAGTTGTTTAGTGACCTTGGCGACCACCTCTTCGATGCGTTGGGGGTGGATACGACCATCGGCCACAAGGCGCTGGAGCGAGAGGCGGGCCACTTCGCGGCGGATGGGGTCGAAGGAAGAAATGACGATCGCTTCCGGTGTATCGTCCACGATGACCTCGACACCGGCTGCTGCTTCCAGTGCGCGGATGTTGCGGCCTTCCCGTCCGATGATCTGACCTTTCATGTCGTCGCTTTCGAGGTTGAACACCGACACCGTGTTCTCGATCGTGAACTCGGCGGCCATGCGCTGTATGGTCTGAATGACGATCTTTTTGGCTTCTTTACTGGCGTTGAGTTTAGCCTGGGTCACTGCGTCGCGTACGATGGACTGTGCTTCGGTCTCGCTTTTGGCGCGCACTTGTTCGAGAAGTTGGTCGCGGGCTTCCTGTTGGGTGAGCGCAGCGACTTTCTCCAGTGCTTTGATGCGTTCTTCGTTGGCTTTGTCCAGGTCTTCCCTTTTCTTCTGCACGATTTGCACCTGTTTATCCAGATTTTCGCGCAGCGCCATCAGTTCAAGGTCGCGGTTGTCGAGGTCGCCTTTGCGGGTATCCAGTTCTTTAAAGCGGGCATCGAGTGCGTCGCTTTCTACTTTGAGGTCTTTTTGCTGTGCGGAAATTGTGATCTCCAGTTCCTTGATTTCAAGTTGTCGCTTCTGTTTCTCGTTTTCCAATTCCTGCTTCATTTGCGCGTAGCGCTCTTTGGCTTCCTGGATTTTCTGCTGCTTCACGCGCTCATTTTCGGCTTCGGCTTTAGAGGTGATTTCCTGGGCTTTCAACTTCGCTTTTTCTACCTCTACGGAGGCTTCATCGGTGAGGCGTTTGGCCGCGAGGCGCGCTTCCTGTACGTTCAGGTCGGCTTGGCGATTGCTCTCTTCGATGGCCTTCGAATTGACTTTTTTAGTGGTCAGGCTGGCAATGATGTAGGCGGCTATTGCGCCGATCACCAGGCCTATTATGATTGATGTGATGTCCATTTGAGAATAATAATGATGAATTATGAAGGATATTGGGTTGGGGTTTGGATTTGGGTTTTGGGGATTCAACGTTTTCTTCTTTGGACTATCACCCAATCTTTGCCAAATCCAACTGCCTTTAAAACTTGATCTTTATGGAGGCTTTCTGGGCGTTTTATCCGGATGACCAAACTCTGGTCTGGCACATCTTCATGGATGGTAAACTGGGAGCCATGTGGCTGCCATGTAAAATATTGCTCTTGGTTTTTCTTGCTAAACCCACACAAGTTTTTGTTTTTGTTCCATTCCCAGCGGAACAATTCTGAATCGTAACGGATGGTATTAAATTCAAAAACTACAACTTCGGTCAAATCGTAAGACTTTATCAAAACTACAGTGCGGAGGTGTTTATGAATTTCCCGAATCGCAGAAATTCGCTCATTCCAAATTTCTAAAACTAATTTACCAAACATTTCTGGGTCAGTCGTGTCAATATCTAACTTTTCACCAAAAGAATAACCGGGTGAGTTGCGCCCTGATACAAGTCTTACTTTCTTCTGCTTGGAGGGTATTTTGGCTTTTACTGTTTTCGCTGACCAAGCCATATTTCCCAAAACCACGTCGTCCAAACCAACATTTGAAGGTTTCCACTCAGCATCTACACATCGGCTAAAAATAACTTCCCAATCGTTTCCTTCTAAGTCTGGACGGTCTCTTGTTGCCAAGAGATAAACCAATTCTTGGCCCAATTTATAGGGGAAATCCACTGGGAACTCATTGAGTGGAAATGGTGGCCGGACTTTCTCAACCGTCCTCAATTTTGGAGAGCGGTTATCTTCCATATTTCACTTCGTATTCGTGCAAAACATGCACAGGATCAACTGTTTTAGCTACAAAAGGGATGAGTTTAGAAGCAACTGCATTCACCACGTTGACTGGTATAGAATTGCCTGCTTGCTTCCGAGCTTGCATATCTGACACTACGATTTTGTAAGAATCGGGGAAACCCTGCAGCCTGAGCATCTCTCTTGGTGTCAGGCGACGCTGACCATTCACCAGTAAATAGTTGTACGAAGCACCGGCTCGTAATGCACAGGAGTATGGGTAGGAACAAATATTTCCCGCTTTGTTTTCATGCCAGATGGAAGGATGGTAAGATGAGCGATGTTTTTGGGTCCGTTTGTTTTGGATTGTTTCTGAAGCATAGTACTTCCGATCAATTTTTGTTTCTAAAATTTCTGAAAGCGGCTTAAAAGGCCGAAAAGGCTGCGGGTAACTGTAATAAATCGGCTCTCTATGCCCGATGATGAAGACTCTCTCTCTCTTCTGTGGCAAACCATAATCCAATGCATTCAACACACTGTGCTGAACATAGTAGCCCAAGTCTTTCAACGTTTGCATGATGGCTTTTAAAGTGTTGCCTTTATCGTGACCTACCAACTGCTTAACGTTTTCAAGGATAAACGCTTTCGGCTTTTTCTCGTTCAAAATACGGGCTACATCAAAGAACAGTGTACCTCGTGTGTCTTCAAAACCCTTCATTTTTCCTGCGATACTAAATGCTTGGCAAGGGAATCCTGCCAATAGCACATCGTGATCAGGTACTTCCTGCTCTAAGATTTTGGTAATGTCACCTTTAGGTAACTCCCCAAAATTAGCCTCATAGGCTACTTGACAACTTGGATCAATGTCTGACGATAGTACGCACTCTGGTACAAGATCGTACTTTCGACAGGCTTGCTCAAAGCCGATGCGAAAGCCACCAATACCGCAAAAGAGGTCTATAAATTTTATCTTTTCCATGACATATCATTTTCTGATTTGAGCATTGAGTTTCACCTCAAACATCCCCACCAACTGTCCCATCGCTGCATCAATTTCCTTATCCTGCAACGTTTTTTCCGGGTCTTCAAACACAAAACTTACGGCATAAGATTTTTTACCTGCGCCGAGTTTGGCTTCGTCCTCGAATACATCGAACAGGTTCACGTCTTTCAGCAATTTTTTCACGGTGCGGCCGGCCAGTTGGCGGATGTCGCCAAAGGTGACCGACTGGTCGAGGACCAGCGCCAGGTCGCGGCGCACAGAAGGGAAGCGGTTCAGTTCAGCATACTGGATGCGGTTGGAAGCCAATGTTTTCAGCACGTTTTCGAAGTGAAAATCGGCGTAGAATACCGCATTTTTCACGTCCATTTTTTTCAAAACTGCGGGCTGCACGGCACCGAAGGTCACCAATTCCTGTGGTCCGCGATGATAACGCAAAGCGTATTGAAATGCACCTTCCTGCACGGCAGTTTCCTGAAAACCCGTCACGCCGAGCCGGGCAAGCAGGTTAGCAACGTACGTTTTCAGGCTATAAAAATCCACGCTCTTTTTTGAAGTTGGTTGCCAACTTTCGGCATCATGCGCACCGGTAACAAGCACACTCAGACGCAGCACTTCCTTAAAACCGTCCAACGTCCCTTGTCCACCATCCAACGTCCCTTGTCCCTTGTCCAACGTCCCTTGTCCACCATCCAACGTTCGTTGATACGTTTTGCCAAACTCAAACAACCGCAAATCTGGATTTTGCCGGTTCTGGTTGTTGCGAATAGCCTCCAGACCGCCGAACAACAGGGTAGGGCGCAGACAGTCCAGTCCCTGGTTGGCGGTGTTGTGTACGAATACAAGTTGCTCTTTCTCCACCGGGAATACCGCTGCGTCGCCCGTGTAATAGGTTGAGTTGGACAGCGAAAGTCCCATACTTTCGTTGAAGCCGTTGGCCGCGAGGAAGTCGGCGGCGAAGTTGCGCACTGCATCCGGGTTGGGGCGCGGGCTGATCTCCATGCTGCTGTGGATGTGGGTTGGGATCGGTACATTGTCCAGGCCATACACGCGCAGGATTTCCTCGATCACGTCGGCTTCGCGGGTCACGTCCGGTTTATTGGTCGGCACCACGGCGGTAAATCCGTCGGCACTTTGGTCGGCACGTCGGATTTCAAGCGCATCGAGGATGGCATTGACTTTTGCCTGCGGCAAATTTTCTCCAATCACGGTGTTGATGCGGATGTAACTCACCGGGATACGGGCGGGTTGCACCGGATTCGGGTAAATGTCCACCACCTCGGAGCCGACCTGACCACCGGCCACCGACACGATGAGTTGGGCTGCCCGCTCCAGAGCGACCCGGCAACCGTTGGGATCAGCGCCTTTTTCAAACATCCACGCCGCATCGGTGCGGAGGTTGTGACGCAGCATGGAGCGACGAATCCAGATCGGACTGAAATGCGCGCTTTCCAGAAAAATGTCGGTAGTCGCGGCTTTTACGCCGCTGGTGGCTCCGCCAAATACACCGCCCATACACATCGGGGTGCTCTCGCCATCGCAGACCATCAGGTCTTCGGCGAGTAGTTTGCGTTCCACGTCGTCCAGGGTTTTGAACGGGGTGCCTTCGGGCAGGGTCTGGACGATGATTTTGCCGCCTTTTACATCGGCCAGGTCGTAGGCGTGAAGCGGTTGGCCCAGTTCGATTCGGACGTAGTTGGTCACATCCACCACATTGTTGATGGGGCGTTGGCCGACCGCGAGGAGGCGATTTTTGAGCCATTCGGGGCTTTCGCTGACGGTCAGGCCAGTGATGGTCAAGCCGGTGAATCGGGGACAAGCGGCGGCATTTAAAACCTCCACTTGAAAGGAAGGTTTGATAGCGTCCAACGTCCCGTGTCCAGCGTCCAACGTTCTAAGTCCTGCCGCCGGATTTTCGTGCGTCCGTATCCAGGCCAGCAGATCTTTCGCCACGCCCAGGTGATTGGTCGCATCAGCGCGGTTGGGCGTGAGGCCGATCTCAAAAATAGTGTCGGAGGGAAGCCCGAGCAAGTCGGAAGCAGGGATGCCGAGCGGGGTATCGGCGGGCAATATTTTGATACCGCTGTGGTCGTGTCCGATGCCGAGTTCGTCTTCGGCGCAGATCATGCCTTGCGAAGGAACGCCGCGCACCTTGCGCTCACCGATGGTGAAGAGTGTACCGTCTTTACTGAAGACATTAGCACCGGGCAAAGCGACCAGCACTTTTTGGCCTACAGCCACATTGGGTGCGCCGCACACGATGGAGCGCGGCGTACCATCGCCAACATCCACTTGAGTCGCGGAGAGGTGGTCGGTGTCGGGTATGGGTGCGCATGCTATGACATAGCCAGTCAGCACTTTATCCAAATCAACCGGTGAAGGTTTTATCGTATCCCATCCATCTACTTCCAGTCCCAGCGAAGTGAGTGTATCGGCGATTTCAGAGGGTGATTTATCTAAGTCGAGATATTCTCGAAGCCAGTTCAACGAAATTTTCATTGCTTCCTCAAAATACGTTCGGTCTTTCGCAAACAAAATATTTGCAATTTGCAAAGGTAGAAAGTATTGCAATAAAGTGGGCGAAAGGTTAACATACAAAAAACCCTGCCGTGCTTCAAAGTCCTTCCTTTTCCTCTAAATCGCGCAACAATACTTGCAGGGCGCCCGCCGACAAAAAGATTTCCACAATGCTGATGATCAGCGAAGCCATCAGCATGAGCAGGCTCAGGGCGAAGAGAATTTTACCCCCGACTTGCCATCCTTCATAGATGAAGAACATGGTGACGACGCACATCAGGATGCTGCCCAGTCCGAACACCTGCATCCACCGGATGAGCATGAGCCGTCGGCGGAGACTGCGGATCTGCGTGAGGAGGCCCCGGTGCTGCCGCGCATCAAAATCCGAAATCAGTTTGCGGATCAGGTTGGCGATGGCCAAAAATTTGTTGGTATAGGCCAGAATTAGCAGGGAAAGCGCGGGGAAAAGCAGGGCGGGTGTTTGAATAGTGAGTTCCATAAAAATATCAATTTCTTTGTGCTTTCATCACGTCACTCATAAAAGACAAGGATTGCCGGTTTCGTTCCATGTCCAACGTCCATGTCCACAGTCCAACGTCCACAGTCCACAGTCCACAGTCACCCATGTCCCTCGTACAAGAATTCAACGATTACCGCGCTCGTATGAACGACCGCATCCTCGCTCATGACAACAAAGTCATCAAGCGGTTCTGGAGCCTCGACAACCAGACTTATCAGGAAGGCGCCCTTGACGTAAAAACCAAAGAGATGCTCGGCCTGGTAGCCTCCATGGTGCTGCGTTGCGACGATTGCATCAAGTACCACCTGGGCAAATGTCACGAATTGGAGGTGAGCACCGATCAGATTTTTGAAATTTTTGCTGTGGCCAACATGGTCGGCGGTTCTATTTGCATCCCTCACACCCGCCGCGGCGTGGAGTATTGGGAGGAGTTAAAAAAGTAAAAAAATGTGGTCAATTTACATAATCTGCCAGGTATTCAAATGGTTCGGTCAATTTTCCACCCTCGGTTAGCATGCCCCGGCGGATGACTGCACTTTCGCGGCCCAGCAGCAGTTCGGGGAAAATCGCGCCCAGCAATTGCCGCCCGAAGAATGCAGAGGCATCGCGGGGAAGTTCGGAAGGCAGGTTATCAATCGCCATCACGTCTACTGCATTGGGGCTGAATGGGGCCGTTTCCAGGCTGGTAGCCGGGTCGAAGCCGTAGACCGGGTCAGCGATCTTGCTGGCTCGAATGGTGCATGGTACGGAAGAATTTGGCATCAGGTCGCAGGTAATGTCTGCAATGGTTTTGATATGAAAATCAGGCCGTTGCATCTCCTTCGTGGTGAAAAACATCGGCGCCTTGGGGTCGTAAAAAATGCCGTTGATGAAGATGTCGGCCTTGCGGTAGTAAGGTGCGAAAGCGCTGTCGTAATTGTCGCCATGGGCGTAGAAATGATGTTTGTCAAAAGCCGATCCATCGCGCCGGATGACATAGTCTTTCGCCTGAATCTGTGTGAATACGGCTTCCTGAAAATCCTGGTCGAGAAATTCCTGCGGCGTGACTTTACGAATGCCGATATCCATCAAGTTTTTGGCTGCACCCGTCGCTACCCGCCCGTTGCCGGTCAGCACGATGCGCAGTGGCGGCAATGCTAAACTTTCATAAACAGCCTGTACTGCTGCGTAATCCAGCCGTTCGTACAGGCGCGGCAAAGAGAATGCTCCCGTGCGTTGGCCGTAGGTCCACAGCCCGTTGTGAGCACCCACCACCCCGGCATAAAACCCGAATGCAATCAGCCGCTGGCCCTGCTCGTCAGTCAATACTTCGTAGTCAATCAACCGGATATTTTTTTCCAGAATGGCTTGGAGCAAGGGTCTGTTGTAGGGCTGCTTTTTAATGGTGTGCGAAAAGAACAGGTAGGTTTTATCAGGCATCAGCAAATGGATCGGCACTTCTTTGACGCCCAGGAGCACGTCGCACTGGCTCAGATCGTGGCTGAGCGTGACTCCATGCGCGGTGTATTCTTCATCTTTGAAGCATCGCACAGGCGAAGGCTCCACCAGGAATTTGACCGGAAATTCTACCTGCGCCTCGGCGCACTGTTCGGGCGTGAGCGGCACGCGCGCATCGGGAGGCACTTTGCCTTCCCGGATAATGCCGATTTTGATCATCGGATGGTGGTGGTGGATTTGGTTAGGTGAAAATTGTCATTCATGTCATGGGGTCATTGGGCAGCATTGGTCATTACGGATGACGCTCAATGACGTCAATGACCAATGACTTCCAATGGCTATACAATCTCCCCGTTGGCCATAATCTCCATAGAACGGGTGCTGGAAGTGGTGGGATCGAACAGTTGGTTGCCGTCGGAGGAAACGCCCTCGCCGATGGTCAGTTCCCATTCTTCGTTGATGGTAACCACTGCCCGGGCAATTTTGCCATCGCCCACCCGGGTATAAGAAATGATTTGTTTATCAATCAATTGGCCTTTGGAAGTAAAGGTAGCGAGGGTGTACTCGTAATTGAGCAACTCTGCTTTCCACCACACCAGCGCGATGAAACCTTGCGTATTGTCAATGGCAAAACAGGGGACGTATTCTGTATACTCGTCGTCCATGTCGGTGCCGACAGCAGGATGGATGAATTGGGCGATCATCGCATCGGAAAGCGGCTCATTTTCAATACCAAACGTGTGGTGGCTGCCTTCACCAATCGTAACGGGTACGGTGACCGGCGGAAATTTGGCGACAAAGTCGGCGAAAGTAGGTGTGTTGTTTGTCATGCGTGAAAGATTCGTCCTTGAGATGATTGGTCATTTATTGGGTCGTTCCTGAACACCCGGATGCGGCGGGCAAAGGTCAGGTTTTTAAGGACAACACATAGAACATCGGGGTGGTTTGATGATTGGAAACATCTGCACTTGTCATAGAAGGGTAGAAACTTCGTATTCCGATGGCTTTTTATCCTTAAAAAAACGCCGCAACCGATGGGGCGGCGTTACTTTTGCCGCCATTCCAAAAAATCAGGAGCAGTGCTTTGTTTTGAAAAACGACCGCCCTCAGAAAATTACCGTAACTATCCAGCCGTTTTAAATGCTTTTGCCATACGACCTCGGAGAGGTCAGAGGTTTGTAGAAAGGTAGCATTTCAATGTTTTCCTGACCTCGGAGAGGTCGAAGGTTTGCAGAAAATAGCGTTGAAACAAACGTTCGACCCCTCCGAGGTCGGGAATTAATGTCAACCCGATGCATTTCTACAAACCTTTGACCTCTCCGAGGTCGGAAATCATAAGTATTTAGGGGCGGCTGGATAGTTACCAAAAAATTACTTCTTCAGAAAAATTACTTCACAAGAAAAATACTTCACTGAAAATGAGTGCAATACGAGAAATAATTGCCCGTGAAATTCTGGACAGCCGGGGAAATCCCACTGTCGAAGCCGAAGTGTGGACTGAAACCGGCTTCATGGGCCGCGCTGCCGTGCCGTCGGGTGCGAGCACTGGCATCCACGAAGCCGTCGAACTCCGCGATGAAGATGCCGGCCGCTACCTTGGAAAAGGAGTACGCCAGGCCGTAAAAAATGTGGAACTCATGCTCCGCGAAGAACTCATCGGACAGGAAGTCACCGATCAGATCAAGATTGACCGCCTGATGATCGAACGCGATGGCACCCGCAACAAGGGCAAAGTCGGCGCGAACGCTATTCTGGCTGTCAGCCTCGCCGTGGCCCGCGCTGCCGCCGAAGAACTCGGTCAGCCGCTCTACCGTTACCTCGGCGGCGTGAATGCCCATGTGCTACCAGTCCCGATGATGAACATCCTCAACGGCGGCTCACATGCCGATAATGGGATTGATTTTCAGGAATTTATGATCATGCCTGTTGGTGCGGAGTCTTTCAGCGAAGGTTTGCGCATGGGAGTTGAAGTGTTTCACCACCTTAAAAAAGTATTGAAAAGCAAGGGCTACACGACCAACGTCGGCGACGAAGGTGGGTTTGCTCCGGGCATTAAAAACAATGAAGAAGCCATCCAGATGGTCATGACCGCCATCGAAGCAGCCGGATTCCGTCCGCTCGACGACATGGTCATCGCGATGGACGCAGCCGCTTCCGAGTTCTACGACGCAGAAAAAGGCGAGTACGTGTTCAAAAAATCCACCGGCGACCGCTACTCCTCCAAAGACATGGTGGCCTTCTGGAAAGACTGGTGCAACCGCTACCCGATCTACTCCATCGAAGACGGCTTTGCCGAAGACGACTGGGCGGGCTGGAAACTCCAGACCGAAACCCTCGGCCACCGCATTCAACTCGTGGGCGACGATTTGTTCGTGACCAACGTCGAGCGCCTCCAACGGGGCATTGACGAGAAGATCGCCAACTCGATCCTCATCAAAGTCAACCAGATCGGCACGCTCACCGAGACCATCAACGCGGTGAACCTCGCTACCCGCCACGCCTATACCTCGGTGATCAGCCACCGCAGCGGCGAGACGGAAGATACAACCATCGCCGACCTTGCCGTCGCGCTCAACACGGGCCAGATCAAGACCGGCTCCGCTTCCCGCTCCGACCGGATCGCCAAGTACAATCAACTGCTTCGTATCGAGGAAGAATTGGGCGACGCGGCGACGTATTTGGGCAGGTCTATTTTTGGGCTGTAAGCAGCAAGGTTTTAACGTTATTGAAATATGCGCGGGCGCTCCTGATGGATTCGGGAGCGCCCGTGTTGGTGGTTGGGGTTAGGGTGAAACCAGTATCTTTGTTGATAAAGCGAACAGTCAACGCCATTTTGGATGGTTACCCACCCTTCAAGGCAGAGGATTTGAACAATGCCTGAAATTACTACCGGTATCCAAGCCTTGGGACGAACAGAGGAGCGCGCCCCCGACAGCAAGGGAAGGTGCAAACGCAAAGAATTCGAGTACGTTCGCAACGGCACTACTGGACTGATGGCCGCCATTGATGTAGGAAAAGGCCGCATTGTTCAACAAATGCTGCATCCAACCCATACATCGAATCCGCTTGGTATTCACCCCAAAGCACTGCTCGGGATCAAATCCGATCGAAAACTGGTTTGCTAAACTTCAACGCCACGTGATTACCAATGGTAATTTCTCTTCGGTCGAACAACTCAATGATAAAATAACAGCATATATAAAGTATTACGACCTATGCTTTGTCAAACCATTCAAGTGGAAGTTCCAAGGCTTTTTCAAGGATAAGGAACGGGCAAATAATAACTTGTAAATTTGATATGCTTTCTTTTCACCCAGATGACCCATCTTTTTGATTAGATAGCCCCACTATTCGCTCAAAAAGATAGCCCATCTGAGCAAAAACCAATCTAT
>Ga0335394_10001993_pt1 | contig 22938 bp, 18 predicted proteins | sample MAT03_FD_205741 | JGI IMG/M metagenome (GOLD analysis project Ga0335394, IMG submission 205741) | Freshwater microbial communities from Lake Fryxell liftoff mats and glacier meltwater in Antarctica - MAT-03 (spades assembly) (version 2) ...
GGACCACGTTTCGCAATTTGCTCTTTTTCCGGCATTACTGCGTTCATAAAGACCGGGAATCTTAATTCGCGGGATCCGCGCCCTTAGGCGGCCGAACTAGGAAAAAAGCTCGTGCTTGACGATTCCGTGTACGTCCGTGAGCCGAAAATTTCGTCCTTGGTACTTGTAGGTGAGGCGAGTGTGGTCGACTCCGAATTGGTGGAGCATGGTCGCGTGAAGGTCGTGGACGCTCACCGGATTCTCCACCGCCGCGTATCCGAGCTCGTCCGTCGCTCCGTAGGTAATGCCTCCCTTGATACCGCCGCCGGCCAACATGACCGAGAAGCCCTTGATGTGATGGTCCCGCCCTTTGCCCTGAGCCATCGGGGTACGACCGAACTCTCCACCCCAGACGATGAGGGTCTCGTCGAACATTCCCCTCTCTTTCAAATCGCGAATGAGGGCCGCGGTCGGACGATCCACCTCTTCCGCTTTGAACTTTACATGCGAGACGTCGTCATGGTGATCCCAATCGCGGTGATAGAGTTGAATGAAGCGAACGCCGCGTTCGGCCAGACGTCGCGCGAGCAGACAGTTCGACGCGAAGCTTCCGTCGCCCGGCTTCGCGCCATAATTTTCGAGCACGCGCGTGGGTTCCTGGGATACGTCCATCAGGCCCGGCACACTGGCCTGCATCCGAAACGCCATTTCGTACTGGCTGATTCGCGTGAGAATCTCCGGGTCCTGAACCGCGTCGTGTTCGGCGCGATTGAGTCGATTCACGACATCGACGATCTCTTCCTGATCGCTGCGGGCGACGCCGTTGGGGCTCTTGATGTAAAGCACGGGATCGCCTTTGGACTGGAACTTAACGCCCTGAAAACGACTCGGGAGAAAGCCGCTGTGCCACTGCCGCGAGGCCACGGGTTGCATCTGTCCGCCTTTGCCCGCGGACATCAGCACGACGAAGCCGGGGAACTCCTCGGTTTCCGAACCGAGTCCGTACGTGAGCCAGGAACCCATGCTGGGGCGACCCGCAATGATCGACCCCGTGTTCATGAACGTGTGGGCCGGATCGTGATTGATCTGCTCCGTGAACATGGAGCGGACAATGCATACGTCGTCGGCGACACTGCCGATCTCGGGGAAGAGCGAACAGATTTCCTGTCCCGATTTCCCGTAGCGTTCGAAACCGAATTGAGGCCCGTAACACTTCAGTTCTTTGCCCTGCAGCTGCGCGATCTGCTGACCTTGCGTAAACGACTCGGGCATGCCTTTGCCGTGCATCGCGGCCAACGTGGGCTTGTAGTCGAACGTCTCGAGGTGGGAAGGACCACCGGCCTGATAGAGGTGGATGACACGTTTGATTTTCGCGGGATGGTGAAGGGGGCCGATCGCGCCGGGCCAACGGTCCGGAGAGGGCGCGGTCGCGAAGAGCCGCGGATCGAGCAGCGATCCGAGGGCGAGCGAGCCAATGCCCGTCGCGGACCGACCGAGGAAAGCTCGGCGCGTGAGCGCCTGGGCATGCAGTTCGAAAGGATTCATGGGGAAAGGCGCAACGTTGGAAAGGGCGCGGTCAATTGCGCGTGATAGTCTCGTGAAGATTGAGCAAGGTACGGCCCACCGAAGTCCACGCCGCGAGGTCGGCGTGGGGCAGGCCTTGAGCGAGCGGGGCGTCGCCGGTGGAGATCAATTCTTTCGCCGCCCTCTCGTCGCCGCGATAACGGGCGCGCTGCTTTTCGAGCAGCCCGGTCAACAGGCGTCGCTCTTGGTCCGTCGGCGGCCGCGCGAGCGTGCGCGCGAAAGCCCAGGAAATTTTGGCGTCGGTGTCGGCTCCCCCGTCGCGCATGATTTTTTCGGCGAAAACCCGCGCCGCTTCCACGTACGTCGGATCGTTCAGAAGGACGAGCGCCTGAAGGGGGGTGTTCGAGCCGGCACGGTTGGCGGTGCATTCGTCCCGTGCCGGCGCATCGAACGCCATCAGGCTCGGATGAAGAAACGTGCGTTGCCAATGCGTGTAGACACCGCGCCGATAGAGGCCCTCGCCCCGATCCTGCACGTATTCCCGGGACGGAAAATTCAGAGCGGCATAGTAACCGGTCGGCTGATACGGCTTGGCGCTCGGCCCTCCGATCGTCGGTACGAGCAGCCCGCTGATCGCGAGGGCGTTGTCCCGCACCAGTTCGGCCTCGAAGCGAAAACGGCTTTGGCGCGCGAGCAAACGGTTCAGGGGATCGCGTTCCTCGAGCAGGGCGGAGCTTCGCGACGATTGCCGATAGGCGTTCGACGTCACCATCAGTTTCACGAGGTGCTTGACGTCCCAGCCGCTTTCGCGGAACTCGACCGCAAGCCAGTCGAGCAACTCCGGGTGGGTGGGCCACTCGCCCTGCGAACCGAGGTCCTCGAGCGTGCGCGAAAGACCCGCGCCATAGAAGATCCGCCAGACGCGGTTGACGAACGTGCGCGCCGTCAGCGGATTGTCCGGAGCGACGAGCCAGTTGGCGAAATCCAGTCGCGTCATCGGTGTCCCCGGCGCGGTTTCGATCTGCCTCATAAACTGCGGAACGCCCGGTTCCACCACTTCGCCGGAGTCGTCCATCCAGTTGCCGCGTGGCAGGACGCGCATCGTACGCCGCTCGACGCTTCTCGAGACGGGCATAGTCGGAATATTCAAGGCGAGATAACCGCGGGCCACACTGGCGGCGTCCAATTGAGCGCGGATCTCGGCCAATTCGGGAGCCAGTCCGCGGTAGTATGCCGACAGTTCTTTGGACTGAGGAGTCTCGCGCTCGGCGAGCGGAATCCGGAGCGCCTTGAGCGTGTCTGTGGGCATTCCCCCTCGCGCCGGATCGATCCCGGAGAGGGCGTGGACGGAGAGCCGGAAGCGCCCGAGATTCTGGTAGGGATGGCGCTTGGAATGCTTGACGGTGACCGTGAGCGTTTTCCCTGGCCCTCCTTCGAACGGTTGTGCCAAGTCGAGCGCAACGGCACCGCCGTTTTTCCGGACAAAGGAGAGTGCGGTGTTTTCGTCCCGATCGATCGCTGCGGCGGGCGGGTAACCGTTCTCGGCCGTGCTGCCGATCCGCACGGCTGCGATCGCGAGCGGAACGAGTTCGGCCCCCGGCTTCGAGGAGCCGGCAATCTCGATTTCCGAGAGGTAAAAGGCCTGCCCAGAACGTGCGAGGCCGTCGCCGGGATAACGGGGATCGAGAATCGTTTCCAATTTGACCGCGCCGACGATCGTTCCTTCCGCGGGGATCGTCACCCGGTACGTATCGTTTTCTGGATTGTGTCCACCGGGGGAGATCGATCGATCCTCCTCGATGGTCAGAGGTGTGCCTTCGGGCGACTCGGCCGTCTGCGGAGTCGCGGTTGTCCAGGCGAGCTGGCCGGCGTCCAAGAGGGCGAGGATGCGCGCCTCCCAGGCTAAGCGTCCTTCCGCCAATCGATCGTCGGCGATCGCTTCGGCCTGTTTTTTGAGGCGTACGATCTCGGCGTCCAGTTCGCCGACCCGCACGCGCTGCCGGTCGGAGGAAAAAATCATTTCCTCCGTGAGATTCTCCGGCGTGAAGCCGCCGCTCAAGTTGTAGGCACCCTTTTCCTTCAAGTCTGAAAAGATCGCTGCGAAGCGGTAAAAATCCTCGATCGTAAAAGGATCGAATTTGTGGTCGTGACATTCGGCGCACGCCAGTGTCGTTCCCATAAACGCGGTGGCGGTCGTCCGCACACGGTCTCCGGCGTACTTGGCGAAGTATTCCTTATCCTGGATACCCCCTTCGCCGCTGATGCGGTGGAGCCGGTTGTAACCCGAGGCGACGCGCTGGGTCATCGTCGATCCGGGAAGAAGATCGCCCGCAAGTTGCTCACGGGTGAACTGGTCGAAGGGCAGGTTTCGGTTGAAGGCGTCGATCACGTAGTCCCGGTAGGGCCAGACGCGGATCGCGACATCGCCATGGAAACCGACCGTGTCCGCGTAACGCACCAGATCCAGCCATGGAATTGCCATGCGTTCCCCGTAGTGACGTGACGCCAGCGTGTCGTCGACGAGCTTTTCGTAGGCGCGCGGGTCGCGGTTAGCGACGAAGGCTTCAACGTCCGCGCTGGACGGAGGCAGGCCGGTCAAGTCGAGGCTCAATCGGCGGATCAAGGTGCGGCGATCGGTTTCGGGCGAGGAGGATAAACCGGCCTTCGCCAACTCGGCTGCGACAAACGCGTCGATCGGATTCGCCGCGGTTCCGCCCGGTGCCAGCGTCGGAACGGGGGGGCGGACAGGCGCAACGAACGCCCAGTGCGGTTCGTAGGCCGCTCCCTGCGTCACCCAGCGCTTCAGGGTGTCTTTTTGGGCGGCGGTCAGCGAACGGTGCGAATCCAGCGGAGGCATGACCTCGTCGGGATCTTTCGAGAACACGCGCACGATCGCGTCGCTCAAGTCCGGATCGCCCGGTTCGAAGGCGCCGGCAAGGATGGCTTCGTCGCGAATATCCAAACGGAGCTTGGCTTTTCGCGAATTCTTGTCGGGACCGTGACACTGAAAACAGTTCTCCGAGAGGATCGGACGAATGTCCCGATTGAAGGTCAGCGGGCGCTCCAGCGCACTCTCTGCGGCGGAGAGGCCCGGCAGAGAAGCGAGGAAGGCCAGAGATACAAACCGCACGATCATGGAAAAAGGGGGCTGGGAGTCGGGACAGAGTGAACGTGTTTCTTACCGAGAGGGGCGCAAGGCCGAAGGTAGCGTTTCCTGCCCGGTGGCCGAATCTATCCTCGAAGACAGCGCCGTTTTCCGTCTGAACGAGGCGATGAACGACTCCTCTATCGAAAAAGTGGCAGGTGCGCTCGGGACGGTCGTGACGAAATGCCTTCGCTGAACCCGGCCCTCTCCTCGTTTCCCGACCATGCCCCCCTCCCAACCGGTTCAACGCAATCCCGAACGCACCCGCCGTCGTCTGCTCCAGGCGGCCGTCAAATTATTCGCGCGCCACGGTTTTCACGCCGTCTCGGTCGACCAGATCGTTGCCGCCGCGCGGGTGAACAAGCGGATGGTGTATCATTATTTTGGAAACAAGGACGGTCTTTTCGAGGCGGCTTTGGCGGACGTCTACCGACGCATCGAGCAGGTGGAGTTTCACGCGGTCGAACGCGGACGCACCGCGAGCGAAAAACTTTCCCGTCTCCTCGCGAGCTATTTCGAGTTCCTCGATGACGAACCGGAATTCACGCGTCTGCTCCAGTGGGAGAATCTGGAGAAGGGCCGTCATCTCACCAAAGAGAATCACGCGATCACGAAAAACCCGTTCATGAACCGGTTTCGCGGGATCGTCGCCGAGGGCGTGGCTGCGGGCGAGTTTCGTCGCGACCTCGATATCCCGCAGTTGATGATTCATTTCATCGGTCTCTGTTCGATCTATCATTCCAACCGGTTTTCGTTGTCGCACAGCCTCGGCTTGGACCTCGGCAACGCCCAGGTGAAGGAGCGAGGTTTGCAGCAGGTGCTTAATCTCGTTTTTGAGGGAATCTCTCTGCGTGAATCGCCGGCCAAGAGCGAACCGTCGGCCGGTTAGGAACGGTTGAGGTGAGCTGCGGCGCCCTGCGCGGCGAAGCGGGCGGGACCGTCGACGACGACGGAGGAATGGGGGCGGAGGGGATCGGGGAATCTAGAATCCAGAATTAGGGAGGCGGAGTCGGAGTGCGGATGGTCTTACGCGAAGGCCGAAGGAATTGGAGGCGGAGGCCGGGGATCGGCTGGCGAGAACAGGGAACTTAGAATCAAGAATTACGGAGGCGGACTTTGAAATCTCCTGCTCACGGAGAAAGTCGAGGTGGGTTGAGGGCTAAGAAATGTTTGTTCTTCATGGATTGCAGCACGGACAGAAGTTCTCTTCTGCGTAGGGCAGAGCATCGTCGCGCGGCTTCACGGCCTTGTGGTCGCACCGGGTGCAGCCGAAGATCTCATGCTTGACCAATTCCGTCGGAGCGCCACAGGCCTTGCATGGCAGACCCCGCTCGACTCCCGTCCCGCCCCAACCCGGGGTGCCGCACGACGGACAAAGCGCGGCCAGGCGACGGGCGAGCCGGAAGGCGACCTGCCGAATCGCCGTTTGGCGGGTGGGGTTGACGTGGGCCCGCATGTCCGTTTCCACGTGAGCGAGGCCGTCAGCCGACGCGGCGGCGCAACGCCGCACCGCGTGAGCCAGCGCTGCGTGGTCGGAAATGCCCTTGAAGAACAGGTCGGGCTTGAGGCCCTCGTTCGGCCGCACGATCAGGGCGTGCGAAGGGAACCGCGCCCGCAGTAGAAAGTCGGTCAGGTCATCCACCGTCCGGGCGGGGCGCTGGCCAAAGTTCGTCACTTCGGTCAGGATGCCGTCCACCAAAGTGAAGCCGATCTCATCGTCGACGAAGGCCATCAGCTCGTAGTCCGACGCCGAGAGATACGGAATCAGCGGATGCGGCCCGAAACTGCCTTCGCTTGCGAGACCCAGCGGGAGCCCGCTCGCACTCATACCCAGCCGCGCCTTCCGGATCGCCACCTCCCGCGGCGTTCCGGTGCGCTTCACGTCACCGGTAAAGGTCCCCAGCAGGTCCGTGTCGATGTTAGCGGGCACGGTCACGCCGAGCCCGAGCGCCGCGCGCAGGGGACGGGCCACCACGCGTTCCTTGCCGTGCTGGGTGGCGAGCGCCGCCATCCGGCCGCGATAGGGCCCGGCGCGGGTATTGCGGGTTTTTCCCGTCATCGGCGTCGTTCCTTCGGTGTAGTCCGTCATCGCCATCGGAGACTAACGGCGGCTTGTGTTTTAGTCGATTACATGGTTTTGAAGCAGGTATTTAATTTAATTTAACTTTCTTAGGCATGCCTGCCTTTCTGAACTACCATCACCTTCGTTACTTTCGGGTGATCGCTCGCGAGCTGAGTGTCACCCGTGCCGCCGAAAAGCTGAACCTCTCCGTGCCCGCCCTCAGCATCCAGTTGAAGAAGCTCGAAGAGAGTTTGGCGCAGAGACTGTTCGACCGCGGTCGCGGCGGAATTCGCCTGACCGAGGCGGGGCGGGTCGCGTTCGATTACGCCGAGACCATCGGCCGCGCAGGCGACGAATTGATGGATGTCATGCGGAACCGCGCGCCCGGCGCCGCGCGGCAGGTGCTGCGAGTGGGCGCCGTGGCGACCTTGTCGCGCAATTTTCAGGTCGAGTTCCTTCGGCCTGCGCTTCACCGAGCCGAGATCGAGGTCGTGATCCGCTCCGGCGCACAACGGGAATTGCTGGTGGCGTTGCACGCGCACGAGGTGGATTTGGTTCTGTCGAATTCGCCGGCTCGACGCGACGTGGAGACGCCGTGGCACAGTCACCTTCTCGCGGAGCAGGGGGTCGGCTTGGTGGGAGTGCCCGCCTGGAAGAAGAAACGACTGCGTTTTCCGCAGGACTTTCGCGACGTGCCCGTCATCCTGCCCAGCTTGGAGAGCAATACACGCGCAGCTTTCGACCGCCTGACGGCAGCGGCGGGAGTGCATCCCCGGGTCGTCGCCGAAGTGGACGACATGGCCATGCTCCGTCTTTTGGCGCGAGAGGGAGAGGGACTGGCGCTGGTGCCACCTGTGGTGGTGCGCGACGAGATTGAAGACGGCGTGCTGGTCGAAACGCACCGGATCGCACAGATCCGCGAGACTTTCTACGCCATCACCCCTAGCCGACGGTTCCCCAATCCATTGGTCGGGGAGATGGTGAAACGGATGGCGAAAGAGCACTCGCAGTGACTTCTACTATCGGAGCATGCGTGCTGACGGTGGAGCGAGAAATGCGAGACCGTTTCTCTCCCGTGGCGGGGTTCCAAGAAACACTCGGCGCTTTCATTCGCCGCCGCGAGCGGGGTTGTCGGGTTGCGCCGTAGGCAGTGCGTGTCGCGCGGAATCCCGGCCTCGACAGACCATGGCTCCTCGGTCGCTTTTCACTGTGACCGTGCGGCGCGGAGACGATCCAAGGCAATTGCCACGACTATGACCGTGCCTTTCGCCACCAATTGCCAGAAGAACGACAAGCCTAGGAGCGTCAGGCCGTTGGTGAGGACCGCGATGATCAGGGATCCGTAGAGCGTGCCGACGATCGTGCCGACTCCACCGGAGAAGCTCGCGCCTCCCAGGATCACCGCGGCGATCGCGTCGAGCTCGTAGCCCGTGCCGAGCTGGCCGTTGGCACTGTAAAGCCGGCTCGCGCTCATCACGCCGCCCACGGCGGCGAGCAGGCCGCTGATCGTGTACACGATCGCCAGCGTCATGCCGACGCGGATACCCGTGAGCCTCGCCGCCTCGGGATTTCCCCCGACGGCGTAAATGTGCAATCCCAGAACGGTGTAGCGAAGCAGAAAACCGCTGACGAGAATGACCCCGAAGGCAATTACCACCAGCCAGGGGACCGGGCCGAGATAGTCGTTGCCGATCCAGCTGAAAGAGAGGTCGCTGTTGATCACCGTGGTGCCGTCGGCGAGCAGGTAGGCAGCGCCCCGCAGACCGGTGTAGGTGCCCAGGGTGACGATGAAGGGGGGCAATCCGAGATACGCGATGAGTACACCCGTGAGCGCACCGATCCCGGCACCCGCGAGAAGAGTCGCGGGCACCGCTGCCCAGCTCCACTCGGGTATGAGCGAAATCTGGACGGCGAGTACAGAGGCGACGCCGAGGACCGAACCGACGGCGAGGTCGATCCCGCGGGTGAGAATGACGAACGTCATTCCGGCCGCGAGGACCAGGTTGATCGAGGCTTGTCGGACGACATTGATCAGATTGCCGCTCGTCAGAAAATTCGGCGCGAGGGCGGAAAACAGGATCACCACGCCGATCAAGACCGGCAGGATGCCGACGGCACCGAACCACCGGGAGGAGCGGGAGCGGTTCCCCGATGTCGAAGACGTGGGTGAGGAGGGGGCCGAGTTTGTCATGAGTGGGAAGAGGTGCGCACACCCGTCGCGTAAGCCATCATGGATTTCTGGCAGAAATCGTCTCCGTCGTTCCGATCGAGGAGCCCGGCGATCCGGCCTTCGCGCATGACGGCGACGCGGTCGCACAAGGCGATAATCTCCGGAAGTTCGCTCGAGATCACCAGCACGGCCATCCCGCGCTCGGCGAAGCCGTCGATCAGTCGGTAGATTTCGCGCTTCGCACCGATGTCGACGCCGCGCGTCGGTTCGTCGAGGATCAGCAATTTGGGAGTGCGCGCGAGCCAGCGTCCCAGAAGAAGCTTTTGCTGATTTCCGCCCGAGAGAAGACGCGCCGGAGTGCGCAAGCTTGCCGCGCGCACGTGGAAGTCGGCTGCGGCCCGTTGGCCCTCCGCGCCGAGCCTGACTCCGTTCAACACGCCGAACCGCGAGGTGGGCCCCGCGCGGTTGATCGTCAGATTGATCGCCGCACTCAGCTGCAGGAAGAGGCCTTGTTCCTTGCGGTCCTCCGGCAGATAGGCCACGCCGCAGGCCATCGCGTGGACAGGCGAGCGCGGCCGCGTGGACTTTCCGTCGAGCTCGATGCGACCCTCGGTCATTTTTTCGGCACCGAAGATCAAACGTGCAAACTCGGTGCGACCTGCCCCGACCAGGCCGGTGATTCCGAACACCTCGCCTGCGCGCACCACGAGGTTGACCCCACGCACGCGTCGTCCGTCGCCGACATTCTCCGCGCGCAGGATCGCCCGTCCGGGCTGGCGGGCGACGTCTGTCCGACGCCGATAGTCGAAGAGGGCACGTCCGACCATCAGGCCGACGATTTTTTCCTGCTCGACTTCGTGCCGGGCGAGAACGCCGACGAGGGCGCCGTCGCGCAAGACCGTGACCCGATCGGCGAGTTGCTGCACTTCGGCCATCCGATGAGTGATGTAGACGATCGCGGTGCCTTGAGCGCGGAGCCGGTTAATCAGCGCGAACAACCGGGCGGTTTCTCGTTCGGAAAGCGCCGCGGTCGGCTCGTCCATGATGAGCAGGCGGTTGCGATGTCGGAGGGCGCGGGCGATTTCGACGAGTTGTCGTTCGGCGATCGAAAGGTCGGCGACGCGGACCTGGGGACCGAAACTCGCATCGAGTTCCGTGAGCAGAGTCTGCGCGGCGGATTCCATCTGGCGACGAGCGAGAAGGCAGCCGAATCGGGCGGTTTCCGCTCCGAGGAAAATATTCTCTGCGACCGTTAACCGCGGAGCGAGATTGAGTTCCTGGTGGATGAGGGCGATTCCGCAACGGAGGACCTCGCCGGGCGAACGGGTCGACAAGGGGTTGCCGTCGAAACGAACGGTCCCCGCGTCGGCCCGCACAATCCCGGCGAGGATTTTCATCAAGGTGCTTTTGCCGGCACCGTTTTCGCCCATCAAAGCATGCACTTCGCCGGGCCACACGCGCAGATCGACCTCGCGCAGTACCGGGACGCCGAAATAGCGCTTGGAAATGCCGAGCATCTCCAGGAGCGGCCGAGCCGGAGCCGAGTCGTCCGAAACCATGGACCGTTTACTGCGTCGTCCAACCGCGATACGTGGCCAGGTTTTCGCGAGTCACCAACGTGACCGGAATCAAGGTCAGCTCGCTCGCAGGTTTCTTTCCCTGCAGCAGATCGTAGCCAATTTCCACCGCTTTGGTCGCCATGGCAAAGGGATCCTGCGCAGCGGTGGCAAGAAAGGGACCTTTCCCGTCCTTGAGCGCTTTACCGGCGTCGGGCGCACCGTCGACGCTCGCGATAACGATGCCGTTGCGACGTGCCTGCTGCACGGCGAGCGCGGCACCCAGAGCCGTGGGATCGTTGATCGCGAAAATGGCGTCGACCTTGGCGTGAGCCGTGAGGAGGTCGGTGGTGACATTCATTCCGCCCATCCGGCTTCCCCCCGCGTTCTGATCCTTGGAGAGGACTTTGATCCCCGGCGATTTGGCGAAGACCGCCTCGGCTCCCTTGACGCGGTCGATCACCGACGAGACCGGAGGGCCGTTGAGGATGATGACGTTTCCCTTACCGCGGAGTTTTTCGATCAGAAAGGTCGCGGCGAGTTCGCCGGCCTGACGATTGTCGGACATCACGGTCGCATTGACCCCGCCTTCGGCCGCCACGTCGACCGCGACGACGATGATGTTCGCGGCGCGGGCCTTGCGAATGGCGGGGGCGACGCCTTTGGTGTCCGCCGCACCGAGAAGGATGAGATCGACCTTGGAGGCGATGAAGTCCTCCACCTGGTTCATTTGCAGGTTGAGATCGTAGTTGCTCGAAACGGCGCTGACTTTGACGCCGTCGCCGCCCAACTGACGTGCTTTGCTTTCCGCGCCCTTAACGATTTGGATAAAAAAGGGATTGCCGAGATCGCCCACGCTCACGCCGACGGATTTGAGCGGACGCTGGGCAAACGCGACAGCACCTAGCAGACCCACACTGAGGACGACGGTCGCAAGGCGACGGAGTAAACGGGGGGAGTTCATAAAGGAAAAGGGGCGCTTCAACGCGCGCAGTCGGAGCGTGCTTTCGGACGGGAAGGGTTCGACCAAGCAAGCAGTGCGTCGACAGGGTGGCGAGAACGGATCTTCGAGCGGAACGACCGCATTTTCGGCGTTTGGTGCCCGAGAAGCCGGCGTGCGTGTCGGCAAAGAGCGACGGTGGATCGGTTCCAAGCAGACTGCACTTTGGGCTGTCATTCTCTTCGTAAGGCGCAAAAACAGAGGACTTTCTTTATGAACTTCCCCTCCTTCGCGGCGTCATCGATCGCCTTTGCCGTGTGCACGCTCCTCGCGTTCACCTCCTCTCTTTCGTCTGTCGCTTCCGCCGCTTCACCTTCGACGCCGGTCTCGTTAACGCCGTTTGTCGTTCCTGTGACGGTCGATCGACCTGAGCCGACGTTCGCCAATGTCGCCTACGGTTCGCATGAGCGTCAGGTGCTCGACGTTTGGAAGGCCCCTTCGCCACGGCCAACGCCGTTCGTTTTCCACATTCACGGAGGAGGGTGGGTGACCGGCGATAAAGCGAAGGTGGCGCATCTGCGGGATTATCTCGATGCCGGCATTTCCGTCGTCTCGATCAACTATAGGTATGTCTCGCAGGCCTTGGCCGCGGGAGAAATGCCGCCGGTGAAGTGGCCGCTTTCGGACGCGGCGCGGGCGCTTCAGTTTGTTCGCAGCAAAGCGGAAGAGTGGAACCTCGATAAGGGACGCACGATCGCAACCGGCGGTTCGGCGGGTGCGTGTTCGAGCCTCTGGCTGGCCTTTCACGACGAGATGGCTCAACCGGAAAGTGCCGATCCCATATCCCGCGAATCGACCCGGCTGGAAGGCGCGGCGGTCGACGGGGCGCAAACCACCTTGGACCCCGCGCAGACGATCGTGTGGACACCCAATAGTCGGTACGGCGGACATGCCTTCGGGTTCTGGCCGGAACCGGGCAATCTGAAGACGCGCGACACGGCGTTCGCGCAGTTTTTGAGCGAGCGCGAACGCGTTCTACCGTGGATCGAGGCATATTCGCCGATGGCCCACGTGACCCGGGACGATCCTCCGGTGTATCTGACCTACAAGGCGCCGCCCGCCATGGGGAAAGATGAGAAAGACCCGACCCATACCGCAAATTTCGGCGTCAAACTCGAAGAGCGATTGAAGGAGACCGGCGTACCCTGCGAACTGGTTTATCCCGGCGCCCCCGGTGTGAGTCGCGCCGATATCTATCTCTACATCGTGGACGCGTTGACCAAACCCGCGAAGGCGCGCTGACGCGGCGGGACCGACTTCAGGCGACGATGGGCATGAAGACATGCCCTTCGTTTTGGTCGATACGCTCGGGGCGTCCCTTGTTATGATAGATCAGCTGGGTGTGATCCACGCCGAGGAGGTGCAGGATGGTGGCGTGTAAATCGTGCACATGCACCTTGTCCTTGACTGCGTAGAGGCCGAGGTCGTCCGTTTCTCCAAAAACGTGTCCGCCCTTCACGCCGCCGCCAGCCATCCACATTGTGAAGCCTGTGGGGTTATGGTCCCGGCCGTTGCCCTGTTCGCTCATCGGCGTGCGGCCGAATTCGCCGCCCCAGATGACCAGCGTTTCGTCGAGAAGTCCCCGCGCTTTGAGATCCGTGAGCAAGCCGGCGATCGGCTTGTCGACCGCGTTGCACAATTTGCCATGATTGCCCTCGATGTTGCCGTGAGCGTCCCACTTGCTGCCCGCACCGCTGTAAAGCTGGACGAAGCGAACGCCCCGTTCGACGAGCCGGCGGGCCAGCAGGCAGTTGTGTCCGAAAACCGCCGTTTCCTCGCGATCCATTCCGTAGAGCGTCTTGGTTTCCGTGCTTTCGTTGCCTAAATCGACGGCCTGGGGCGCTTCGGACTGCATCTGAAATGCCAGCTCGTAGCTGCGGATGCGCGCTTCGAGTTCGGTGTTGTCCGCGCGGGTTTGGCCGTAGGTACGGTTGAGTTCGTCGAGCAGGTCCAGTTTGTCCCGCTGCTGGCGCCCCGTCATTCCCTTGGGCACGTCCAGGTTGCGAATGGGGACGCTGCCCGATTCGAACTCGACGCCCTGGTGCACGGCGGGCATGAACCCGGCGCCCCAGTTGCGCACCCCGTTGATTACTTCCTGCTCGCTGTCTTTGATCACGACGAAGCCGGGGAGGTTACGATTTTCCGATCCGAGTCCGTAGGTGACCCATGACCCCAGCGAAGGGCGTCCGCCGAAAATCGAGCCGGTATTCATCTGGCACACACCGCCCGCGTGATTGATCCCGTCCGCCACGCACGAGCGGATGACCGCGAGATCGTCGGCGTGTTCGGCGACGTTCGGAAACCAGTCGGAAACGAGCAGCCCGCTCTGTCCATAACGTTTCCAGGTCCGCTGGGTGCCCAGGAGCGCCGTGTTCCCTTCGCCCATGGCCAGGATCGGTTGCTTAAAACTCGGAGGGAGCGGTTTGCCGGCCAGTTCGTTCAACAAGGGCTTGCAGTCGAAGGTGTCGAGATGGCTCGGCCCGCCCTCCATGAAAAGGAAGATCACATTTTTTGCTTTGGCACGACGAGCGATCGCCGGACCCGGTCCGCGCGGAGCGCCGGAGGCACCCACGGCGCGGAGCGGCGAGGGACCCATCATCGCGGACAGGGCAACGGCTCCAAAGCCGCAGCCGGCGCGGGCGAGAAACGCGCGGCGGGAGGTGGGGGTATCGAAGTTGCGACAGGGCATGACGAAGGATCAGTGGAGGTAGAGAAACTCGCTTGTATTCAGAAGTACATGACACAGATCGGCCATGGCGAGCTGGTGCGGATCGGAGGGCGCGGTCGAGGCGGCCGATCCCAGCCAGCTCGCGTTCGTGGCAAGATGCCGATTCGACTGCCAGAGCGCGAGCTGGGGTTGCCAGCTGTCCGGGGCGAGGGGAGAGTCGATCGGGAACGGTCCGACGGACAGGCGAGCCACTTCGATGCGTCCGTCGAACAGATCGTCGTTGCGAACCGCCAATCCCCCGAGAACGAGCGGAGCGGCTCCGGTCCCGATTTTTTCCAGGGAACGATGCTTCACCGTATCGATCGCCATCGCGCTTTCCGGGGCGTTCAGCGGTTTCACGCGGAAGGTCACGGTCTGGTCGGAGCTGGACGCGTACGCCGCGACGTAGTAGCGGGTGTCGACCTCGAGCTTCAGCTTGGAGTCGACCGACTCGGTGGCGAAATTGGCGTTCTCGTTTTCGCCGACGAAGCGCATTTGCAGCGTTCCAGCTCCGGAGGCCGACTTCTCGCCCGCAACGCCGAGGCTCCAGCCGCACGATTCGAGAGAGCTGAGACCGCCGTTCCAGCGGGACGCGATCGTTCGCATCCCTTCGCCCGGGTGCAGGCTGGCGACTTCGACAATCGCCTCGAGGGTGAAGTCCTCGCCCTCGCGTTCCACGTCGGCGAGCGCGAGGCGTTCGCGGGCGCTTTCCGGTTTGAAACGGCCCGGGGACTCCGGCGCCGCATCCACGGTCGACTCTTTGGGATGGGTTTCGGCGAGTCTGCGTTCGAGGAAAGCGCTGGCACGGGCGTTTTCCTCCGGGGTCGGCGCTCGTCCGAGAATCGCCTGCCAGAGGTCGGCAACGGCCGGCGACTTCGCCGCGATGTTCCGCGCGCGCGCCAGTGGCCAGTCGCCGTTGAGAAGAAAGAGGGCTTGGGTGGGAGTCGTCGTGCGTTGGCGTTCGGCGGTGCTGGTGAAACCCGTCGGTGCATCCAATGCGCGCAACAGTTCGTTCTGGCTGTTGCGTTTTTTGATCGTGTAAATGCTGCGACGTCGGCCGGTCGAGGCATCGGTGGACGGACCGCCCGCGGTGAGATCGAGCTCGCCGCTGGCGAGGAGAATGGAATCTCTCACCTGTTCGGCGTCGAGACGGAGCGGGCTGAAACGCCAGAGGAATTTATTGGTGGGGTCGATTCTCGCGACCTCCTCCGGGATGGGCACGCGCGCCGTCTGGCGGTAGGTCGCCGATTGCATGATCGACGTGTGGAGCCGTTTGAGACTCCAGCCGCCCTCGACAAACCGGGAGGCGAGCCAGTCGAGCAACTCGGGGTGCGTCGGTGCCTCTCCGAGGTTGCCGAAGTCATTGGGCGTTCCCGAGAGTCCGCGCCCGAAATGATACTGCCAGACGCGATTGACGATCACGCGCGTCGAGAGCGGGTTGTCGGCTCGAGCGATCCAATTGGCCAGGGCGGTCCGACGTCCGGTGGACTGTGGAGTCGCGTGGATCTCGGGTGCACCGGCGTCGAGGATTTTGAGAAAGGCGGGCTCGACGCTTTGCTCGCCCCGTCGACTGCGCATGACGGTGGACGGCGCAACCGGGCCGACATCGGTGGCCACCAGCGCGTCGACCAAGGGATCCGGTTTGAGGCGGTCGAACGCTTTCAGTTCGATGAGGATCTCTTGGTACTCTTTTTTCTCCTGGGCCGTTTTGAGGTACTTCAGCGGGGAGATTTCGCGCACGTCCTCCGGCTTGCGATTCGCGAGCGTAACCAGCTGTTTTTCGAGAGGACTGAGCTCCTTCTCGGGTTTGGCCATCATCGCTTTGATGTCGTCGGGATAGCGGTCACGATCGACCTGAACCGCTTTTTCGACCCTTTCGCCGACCAACGCTTGAAGGCGTTGGCGTAACGGAGCCGTCGCGTTCTCCCATTCCGCCAGTTTTTGTTTGTGCTCGGCGACTGCTTCTTCGGTCGCGAGCTTTAAATCCGTGCGCCAAAGGACCGGTTCGAAGAAGGCCCGCAGGCTGAAGTAGTCGGACTGAAGGATGGGGTCGAATTTGTGATTGTGACAACGCGCGCAGCTGAAACTGAGGCCGAGGAAAACCTCGCCGGTGACGTCGGTGATGTCCGTTATCGTCGCTGAGAGTTGTCCGCGAACGTCGCGAAGATTGTATTCATAAATCCCGTTCCGCAGGTAGGAGGTCGCGACGAGGACCCCAGGGTCGTTCGCGTCGATTTCGTCTCCGGCGAGTTGCTCGCGGACAAACCGGTCGTAGGGCATGTCGCGGTTTAAACTGGCGATGACCCAATCGCGATAGGGCCAGGAGCCGGGCCGAAACGCGTCCTGACGGTAGCCGTCGCTTTCCGCGTAGCGGACCAAGTCCAGCCAGTGTTGCGCCCAGCGTTCGCCATAGCGCGGGCTTGCAAGCAATCGCTGCAGGAGCTTTTCGTAGGCGAGCGGGTCGGGATCGTCGACGAAGGCGGCGGTCTCGCCGGGCGAAGGGGGGAGTCCGTGCAGGTCGAAGTAAACGCGGCGAATCAGTTCCGCGCGGTCCGCCTCGGGGGAGGGAGAAAGCTTTTGCTGCGCGTGACCTTGGCCAATGAACGCGTCGATCGGATTCCGCGCCCATTTCGAGCCTGCGGGGAGGGAAGGCGGTTTCGGATCGGTCACCGGCTGGAAGGCCCAGTGTTTGCGATCTTTCTCGCTGAACGCCGAGTCGGCGGCGTCTGGCCGAACCGGTCCGCTCTCGGGCCAGGGAGCGCCGATGGCCACCCATTTTTCGAGCGCCGCCACTTCCGCGGGCGCCAGCCGCTTTTTGGGCGGCATTTGAAAATCCGGATCCCGATAGCGGACAGCCTGGATCAGCGGGGAATCGTCGGGTTTTCCCCGCACCACGATCGGACCGGAATCGCCGCCGGTCTCGAAAGCGTGAAACGAATCCAGACGGAGTCCGCCTTTCATTTTCTCTTCTCCGTGACATTCCTGGCACCGATTGACGAGGATCGGACGGATCTCGTTTTCGAAAAAATGTCGGTCGGCGCGTGCCGCTTCGCTTTCGGTCTGCCCAAAACCCGGGAGCGCGCAGGCACTCGCGAGGAGCGCTAAGCGGATGCGACGGAAGAAAGGTGGCATCGATCGGGGTAGGGAAGGGGTTTAACGGATACGCAGCGTCGGCGGCAGAGCCGTCGGATGCTCCTTGGAGGCGAACGCGTGCACGAGTCCGGAGGGGTCGGTCTCGCCGGTTTCGCGGATGATCAGGAAACTGGCCAGGCCGTTGGTGTCGCTGCGGATGAATGCGGTCAGCGCGTCGCTCTTCAAGGTCAATGGCTCGCCCGAACCACCGCGGGGAAGATCGAACTCCAGGAGCCTCCGGGTTTGTCCGGGAAGCGGTCCACTTTCGTCGCAGCCCGGCGTGTTCAGCCAAAGAACCCGGTTTTCGTCCCAGGAATCGAGGTTTTCGTCGACGATTCCGTAGATGGCGAAGCGAGAATCGGGCACGAGGGTGGAAAAGCCCATCCCGCTGGATTCGGGATCCAAGGTGAGTTCGACTTCGTCGATCGGGGTCGACTGCGTTTGGGAAAGATCGAAGGTCAGGACGGCCCGTCGTTCGTTAGGAAAACTCCGCTCCAATTCCGTGTGTTTGACCATCAGCAGGGGATGGTGACCTTTCGGTCCACCGCTATCGCCGCGGCGGGTGTAGGCATCCTTGCCGTGGCCAAAACCGGTGGCGATGCTCAACCAACCGCTTGGGTCGACCGCGATGGTGGCACGGGAGGGTTCCTGGGCGACGCCGATTTTTCCGGAGATGACATTGAAATTCTTTCCGGTTTTGAGGTGTTGAGGTTCGCCCGTTTTGAGCCCCTCGATTTTCACTTCGCCCTCGAAAACGAAGACATGGGAATTTCCGGCGGACCCTGCGGTGAGTCCGAAGCGCGTGCCCAAGTCGATCACTTTCATGTCCGGGCTGTGAACGGTAAAGCCGTGGGCCGATTCGGGCACATCCGCGACGACCGACCCTTCGATCAGCCGGCACTGCATGTCGTCGATGATCTCGAGGGTGGTGGGGGCTTCGAGCGTAAGGACCGCGCCGCGCTTGAATTCGATCGTGGCGATGCCTTCCACCAAATTGAGCCGGCCCGCGACGAGTTTGGAGTTTACGACCGTGGGCAAATCCGACCCGGCCCACTTGCAATGGTCGGCGGCGACGAGTGTGGCGACCGAGCGGTCTGCGCGCGCGAAGACGAACAGACTCAGATGGATCGTCACGGTGACTGCGGCCGCCGCGGCGAGCCAGACGAGCATCGTTCTCCCCTGGCGGTGCGGCAAGCGGGGTGCGGCGACCGGATCGAGTAATTCCGGAAGGCCGTGGCGGGTCGCGCGCAAGCCTGCGTGAATCCACATCCGGTCGACATAGCGGGCGCGCACGTCCGCATCCGCGACGATTTCGCGTTGGAGCCTCTCCCACTCCTCGCGCGAGAGCATTCCTTCGACCGCACGGTCGAGGCGATCGTTCGACTCGGAGGAAGCGCTCATACCGTGGAAGGGGTGGTCGCCAAACCCACTTTTTGAGAGACGCAGTCGTTGAGCAGCTTTCGAATTCGACTCAGCAGACGATAGACCGCGGCCGGGGTGCGGTGGCTCTTCGCGGCAATGGCATCGATTTCCGCTTCCTCGTAATAACGCCAAACGACGATGCGACGATACGGCTCGGGCAACTGCTGCACGCATCGGCGAAGCGCGTCCGTACGAAGGTCGAGTTGTTCGGCCCGGCGATCGATTTCGGAGGCGACAGCCTGGATAAAACTTTCCTCCAACGCGGCATCGGGCAGCCGTTTGACGGCTCGCCGGTAGTTGAGAACCTGATGGGTCGCGATCGTCCGAGCCCACGCGCGGAAGTGAGTGCCGGTTTTAAAGCTGCTGAAGTGTTTCCACATCGTGAGCTTACATTCCTGGAGGATGTCATCCGCGTCCGCCGAGCGATTGACGAGACTGTGGACGTAGGTTGCCAGCCATTGTTCGTTTTGCGCCAGCAAGCGAAGGAAAGGGTCCATCGCATCGCCCGGATCTGGAGGGGTAGGATCCATGTGTCTGCAGCTATAAGGTCAGACTCAACCTCGGATTGGACATCAATTTTCGCAAAAAACGTCCGGCCTAAATCCGAGGTTTTCTTCGCGCCCTCCTTGGCGGGGCCGGGTTTACACGACAAGCGTTGCGGCTAACCCTAACGCTGCCTAAAGAATTTCTAATCAACCGTTTTCACCGACTCGATCCACCACCCGTTGTCTTTCCTGACGAGCAGGGCGGAGATCGCCTGGCCTTCCTTCGCGGTTCGGAGTGTAGCGTCGTCGGTTTGCAAAAGCATGGTCATGGCACGCATAACACCCGGAATCGCTTCGTGTTTTACGAGCAACGCCTTTTTTTCGGCGTAAACCCCGACGATTACGCCTTTGAGCGGATGTCGCTGCGGTTCGGTTTTTTTGGGGGACGAGGCCTCGGCTCGGGCGTCGAGAACCGTAGGGGTGGTTTTCGCGGGATCCTCCACAAAGGACACCGACGGCCTCGCTGCAACGGTTCCAACTGAGAGCGACGCGAGGGCGAAAGCGGCTCCGATCGATCTGAGAGCAGGGCCGCCAGGGTGTAGATTCGAAGCAGTGCGCATGAGGGTGAGCAGACGCCTCGCACGGCGAAGCGCAATCCTCGAAAAGGCGGCATTGCGGTGGTAGGGGTTCTTCTGCAAACGGAACGCCACGAAGGGAGACTGTCTCGCAACCCTGCCGGTAGAGTTTGGAGTCCGGACTTTAGTCCGTCCGGAGAGAGTGCAATCGGATTTCGGACGGCCTTAAGGCCGGACTCCAAACGTTTTGCAGCGGAGTGCGGACCCTGGAGCGGTTGCGAGGCAGCCTTCAGCGCGTGACCCTCGCAAAATCCTACCTTTATGCAGTCGCGATCCCCCGGGAAATTCCCTACGCCCAGATGAGGAAACTCCGTTCAGCTTGGCACGGCGAGGAGAGGAACGCACCCGGGCCACCGCGGTCGGGATTTAGGCAAAGCTTAAATCCCATTATCCTTACCATGAAAGACAGTACCCAAGACAAAGCCATCGGAACCGCCAAGGACCTCAAAGGGAAAGTAAAAGAGGGAGTCGGCAAAGCGGTGGGCAACCCAAACCTTCGCGACGAAGGCAGAGCGGACCAAGTAGAAGGCAAGGTTCAGAAGAAAGTGGGAGACGTTAAAAAAGTCTTCGACAAGTAGAGACGACGGTGCCGGAAACGGGCCCGTCGATCGACCGGCGGCGAGACGTCCGCCGGTTTTTTTATGCTCACTTCGCCTTGGCCGGGAGGAAGCGGGTGCCAATGGAGGGAAATTCCCCGGTCGTTGCCTTGTATCCCGACCGGTTCCTGGCCAAAAACGATGCACGATGCTTTCGAAGCCGATTCCTCCGTGGATCATCATAAGTGGATTCGTTCTGGCGGCGCTCGCCGGATTGATCAATGCCGTCGGTTTCCTCGGAGTGCATCACCAGGCGCTCTCGCATATGTCCGGTCCGCTCACGATTCTAAGCAACGAGCTCGCCCGCGCCAAACCGACGGCGGCCTTCAATGCCGCTTTGGTGATCCTCTCCTTTTTTGGGGGCTGTGTGCTGAGTGCGGCGATCGTCGGACAGGGTGCGCTGAAGTTGCACGGACGATACGGATGGGTGCTTATTCTGGAATCCGCCCTCCTCTTCGCGGCATGGCGGTTTCTCGAACGGGGACGTTACGGTGGAGAGTGCTTTGCGGCCTGTGCGTGCGGCCTCCAAAACGCGATGGTTTCCAGCTACAGCGGCGCGGTGATTCGAACCACCCATATGACGGGGATCGTGACCGACCTCGGGATCGCCCTCGGTCAACGGGTGCGAGGCGAATCGATCGATCGACGCCGAGCCGGCCTCTATGTCGTGTTGCTGGCAGGTTTCTTCGCCGGCGGGATCGCGGGAAGCTACGGCTACATGAGTGTCGGTTTCGACACCGTGCTTGTCCCCGCGGTGCTCACCGGCTTGGCCGGCGTAGGATATACTGCCCTCGATCGTCGCCGAAACGCGCGGCTCCGTTGACGGAGCGGCGCGGCGAGGTGGCAAGCGGGACCGCCGATCGTGCACGTTTCGAGACGCGACGGCGCTCGATCGGCGCGACCTGTTTTCTCAGGCGGCGAATCCGAACTGGTCTTCGATCTCGACCGGGTCGAGCGAGAGCGACTCGCGCAGCAGGGCCGACGCGATGCGCTCGGCGGCAATTTTAGCATGCGTGGGACTGTCCGCAACCGCGTGCGCGCGATACGATCAAGGACCCCGTAGAAAGCGCAACTCGCTCTCCAAGCGTTCGACCTCGCGATGCAAGGCAAAGAGAAGAGGCAAGGCCTGTCGATTGACGCCGTGACGGCGGCGATAGTGTTCGACTTTTCGGAGGGTGTAGAGCGCCTCGTCGTCGAAGGTCGGTGCGCGATCGCGCCTCGCTCGCTCGGTTCCGAAAATGCCGAGCCGGCAATAGTAGAGCACCAGGTCGGGATGCACCCCCACGAGATAGGCCGCGGTCTCGAGCGAGTAATACGTTCGCGTCCCTGACGGCAGAGAAACCGGCGCGAAAGAATGGGTGGTGGAGAAAACGAATTCTGTCATGGTATTTCCCTCGGGTTGAACGTCGAAACCGCCGCTAATTTTTCCCACAACGCCCTTTCCTCGGACGAAACGGTCGTCGGTATTTGTACGTGTACCTCGGCATAGAGGTCTCCCCGTTTGCCGTCTTCGCGGGAAAGGCCCTGGCCGCGGACGCGTAACTGTGTTCCCGATACGGTTCCCGGGGGCACGCGCAGGGTGGTGGCCTTTTCCAAGGTCGGCAGGTTCGCTTTCGCGCCGAGAATCGCCTCCCACGGAGAGATGTCGAGGTCGCAATAGAGATCGTCTCCCTGCACGCGCAGGTCGGGATGGCGGGCGAACCTGATGCGCAGGTAAAGATCGCCGGCCGGAGCCGTTCCCTGGCCGGCGCTACCCTGACCCGCGAGCCGGATCCGCTGGCCTTCGCGCATGCCGGGTGGAATTCGTACGTTGTAGGTGTGACTGCGCTCCGCTTCCCCCCTTTGGGCAGGACGACGCAAGGTGACTTTTCGTCGCGATCCTCGATGCGCATCCTCCAAGGTGACGAGCAGGTCGGCCTCGAAATCGCGACCCGGACGATAGGCGCTTTCTTCGGGATCGCTTTCGCCGGCGGAGAATCCCCGGTGAGATCCGAATCCGCCGGTGCGATTGCCGAAGTAAGATTCGAAGAAGTCGCTAAAGCCCGTCCCGTCGAACTCCACCTCCGGTTCGTCGGGGCGGGCTCGGCCTCCGCCGCGAGCTTCGCTTGGCGGCGGAGGCGGGCCGCGTCCCTCCTGTTGCCAATCCATACCGAGCTCGTCGTAACGCCGCCGTTTCTCGGGATCGCCGAGGACTTCGTACGCTTCGTTGATTTCCTTGAACTTCGCTTCTCCGGCCACCTTGTCTTTGGCGACATCGGGGTGGTAGCGGCGAGCGAGACCTCGAAACGCCTGTTTGATCGCTTCTGCGGTGGCAGCGCGCTTCACGCCCAAGGTTTCGTAGTAATCCTGAAATTTAACGGGCATCGTTGGGTCCCTCCTCTTGCGCCTTGCTGTGCGGGTTCTGCCGCATCGGAACTGCGAAGGGCCGCCCCTTTTCGCCGGCGCCCGGTTCGACCGGAGTTACGACGGCTTCCGGTGGCTCCCGAAGTAGTGCTCACTGGCTTTCTCCAAGAGTTGGCCGTGGG
>Ga0335394_10001998_pt1 | contig 22910 bp, 15 predicted proteins | sample MAT03_FD_205741 | JGI IMG/M metagenome (GOLD analysis project Ga0335394, IMG submission 205741) | Freshwater microbial communities from Lake Fryxell liftoff mats and glacier meltwater in Antarctica - MAT-03 (spades assembly) (version 2) ...
CTCAATACCGGTCGCCGCGAAATCTTGACCCACGGGCTTGAATTGGTGGCCACAGCATTCGGGATGGATGAGCGAGCGATCCAAACCGAAGTCCCGCGCAATCCGACCAACAACTCGCGGCGAAGGTTCGTGAGCCTGGAAGAGAACGTTTCTTGGAAAAGTACGCCAGCGATTCCCGCCCGCTGATCGGTGTTCCGGGCCTGGGAAACTGCAATCATTTTGACCTGGCGCGCCACCTGATATCGACCAATCCCGAAGGATGTGTTGCGGCGGGCTTGCGCTCCGTGGTTGCGGCATTTTCGATTTCGCGCTGCGAACGCATGCTTCACCGATATTTCCGTCTCATACTGTCCCGGCACCGGCTAGAGTTGATTCGCGACCTCCTGCGCTTTCGCGAGGCCAGACTGAAAGAGATTTGCCGATCCGGCCGATAGAAATTACAAGAGGCAAGGTTCCTGTGGTCAAAGCTCTCCGCAATAAATTTTCTGCCTTCCTGAAAACGTGGGGACTTTCTGCGTCGCCTCCCCTACCGGGGAACCAAGCGCCCGCTGTCGATGTGGTTTTGGCCCTTAGCGCGACGGATAAACTGTTGGTGGGTACGCTGGAGTGCGAGGACGACGAGTTTATCTTCAGCTACTCGGGCGCATTCAAGCAGCGGCACGAAGTGCCACCAATAGGCGCGTTTCCTGACCGGAATCGGGTCTATCGATCGCACGAGCTCTGGGCGTTCTTTCAAGTTCGAATCCCCCCCTTTGATCGGCCAGACGTGAAGCGGGTGTTGGAAATGCGCCATCTCGACCGAGAAAACGTAATGGCCGTACTTCCCGAATTGGGTGGGCGGGCCGTTACGAGCCCTTACGATCTCGAACGACATCGATCGCCTGCGTAGGCGCCAAACGGCACCGCCGCTCACGAAGGTTTGTCGATCCACGGCAACCTGGCTGCGTGTGTGCGTTCTTTGTCGCAGAATGGCCTTCTTGCTTCCAGTTGAGTGGCGCGTGTTACGGTTTATCCGTCGCGGAAATCTTGGTTTGCAAGGCTGGCAAAGTCTCGAGCAAGTCATCGGCGCGAACGGGCCCTGAAAACGAGTGCGATTGCGACGCCAACACGCCCAGGCTTGAACCACGCGTCAGTGCTCCGTGAAAACCATCCACCGCCAGATGGTCTCCGGCGCCCGGCAAATGAAAGCCAAAGGACGTGACATCGTCGGGCATCGAAAGCAACACATCCGCCGGCGTGCTGATGGACGGGTCCGTAAATGCCGTCGCGACCCGGGCGAAGAGATCCGGGTACTGACCCGAGACGGTCGCGGCAAAGGCAGCATCGCTTTCCAATGTCAGGGTCGGTTGATCCGACATTGCGTGCAGTGGCCACTGTGCCTTCAGCCAAGTCCATGCAGCTGGATTCGTGACACGGATTGTGCCGTCATCAGCACGATCAAACGTGAAGCGCTCGCCTTTGCGCCAGATCGCAAAGCGCCGCCAATGCGCACCGACATCGCTTTCGTCGGGCAGGTATGCCATAGACAGATCCACCCACGCGTGGCGCGAGCTGCGTTCGCCAACCGCTACAATATCGCGTTTGAGCGTATGCATCGCAACGAAGTTCACACGAACATGAACCACCGGGACCGCATGAACCTGTGCATTGGATGGATCCAATGCGTCCGTCGACTGCACCCCAACCTGGCGCAGCAACACACGCGGATCCACCAAAGCGGCTTGCTGGTGCGCATTGCCGTGATCCGAGAAGAAGGTGAATTCAAAACGGTTCGGATGGCGTTCTTGGAAATCGGTAATGCGGCGATCGATCTCGATCAACATCGCAATCGCACGCGGCAACCCACCCTGATGCGAAACAACATCGACGTTCATCAGATAGGTCAACAGTGCCGATTGCTGGCGGCCGCGATTGGCGATGACGTAAAACATCTCGTCGAGTACGGGCGGTAGAGACGCTTCCGGATCGGAGTAGCCCCGAACCGTCCAAAACGTACCGTCTCCCATGAAATCGAATTTCCGATAGACGGGCAAGGGATCTAACACGCCGTGACGCAAGGGATGTTCCACCACGCCTTGCAGCCCTTCGTTGACCAGTCGGTTCTTTTCGGGATCGAAATACTCGAGGTCGTAGCCATGCAGCGTGCCCGTTCGCAACATGCGGGTCCAGGAATAGTCAGAAACGGCGGGAAAGTTCGCGATCAGATCGGTGTCGTTCCAACCTGAAAAGGCACCGCGGGAACGGGCACCTTCAAACGCAGCACGCGATACACCGTCCATACCAATATAGACCTGCACCGGTGCTTCTTGATGGCCATCTGCCACCGGCACGGCACCCAAAAATCCACCGTACGATGCATCGCAGGCACAAAGACCCAACATCAAAATCACGATGGTTTTCATTGGAACACCAATGCCGCATCCAACATCACAAAGCTGCTCTGTTCGCCGGCAAGATCCACCCGTCGACCCGCGCCTAGATTGCCCTGAACGTACTCGCCATAGTAGGCGAAGGACAGCGCGCCGTGCATCACAGGGCTCACGCGCACGCCGGTAATCCCCGCATGCGCACGAACGGCCCACACGGGCGCCGTTCGCCACTCGGCAAACAACGTCTGACCGAAACTCAGATGATTCTGAGCGGCCTCATCGGAGGCCATATAGAGCGCGGTGCTGCTCCAATGCAGGGCGACCGTGCGCGTAAACGAGAAACTCTTCGCGAAGGAAAACGGTAAAAGCCAAACCGGGGCGTAGGGATTGGCGAACGCGCTGGCATGTAGGTTGCCAATCCCCCGACTCTCCGCGGCCGTGGGCACTCGGTATACGCCGAACACAAACGCAGCACGGAGGCGTTCACTTTCATACAATCGAAGCTTCAACTCGGCGTTGTAGCTGCCGTAGAGATCAAGAAAGGGCTTTGTCCCGATCTGGACGGGGCCAAATGCGACTTGAGCATCAGTCCATCCGACCTGGCCGGACCCCGTGTCTCGAATGGCCCCGGTGTATTCCCAAAGAGGAACTGAGCCGTTGATCGCAACGGGGGGCGGCGCGGTTTCCGTATCCTGGGAAGGTGCCGCAACATCCTTGAGACGAACTTGCACATCGGCTGTCGCAGACAGCGCAATCAAAGCCAGCATAGAGACCATCAAATCGGTCATCTGCAGATCGTATGCCAATCGTGTTGCGGGCTTCACACGCGACTGAATAGAGGCTCGCACCGAAACGTCATCAGCGAAGAACCGAAAACCAACACTTTCTGACATTCGCCTGTCAGGTCTTCATCACCTGACAGTCATCGTCCCGCTTCACATGCGAACGGCAATTCGAGTTCGCAGCCCACATCGTTCCAACGGCCCACGCTGGTACTCCCCTCGATTTCGCCGCAGTTCTCGGGATGGCCGTCTCTGTCTCTGTTATTGGGCTTTCCTTCCGCCCAAGCGGTGAACCCTGAGTTTGAACCGTCGCTCCAAACCCACTTCCCCTCTACGGCTTCGTCGGTGTAACCCATCCACCACGGCGATCTGGCCAGTTCCAATGTCCTTTGCAGTTGCCGAACCTGTTCGTCAAACCAGCGGCTTTCGTTCTCGTTGTTGATCGAAACCAGCGTGTAGCCTTGGGATTCGCAATACGATTCGGCATCCGCCCAGGTCATCAGCATCGGGACAAAAAGGTAGGCATGCTTCTCAAAATATTGAGGTATGAACGGGCATCCCGCGTTGTCGTCGATGGTTTGATCGCAGTTGTCGTCACGCCCATTGCAAGTTTCGGTCTGCGGCACACAGGTACCAGGGCTTTGGCCTCCCGTCCCTTTCGTGCCACCCGTGATGGCCGCACCACCCGAACCTGCCGTTGAACCTCCACTTTGGCCCGTACCACCGCTGCCTGCTTTGTTGCCACCTGTCGTCCCACCGGCGCCTCCGGACAGGTTGCGGGTTCCACCCGTTGCATTGGGTTTGGTCGAATTTACGACAAGCCCGGCACCGTCGACGCCGCATGCAATACACAAACCCAATAGCGGCAACCAAACCCGCGATCGGACACGTTCACGGTGCTGGGTATGGGTCATCGCCCGAAGTATACGCCTGTTGGGCCAACCATGCGCTTTCATTGGGGTCCAATCTGCCCGGGCGCCAAACCCAACAAAATCAAACAATTAAGCCCGTCTTTTACACGATGTCCTGGAGAATCGCTTGGCGGGCTGCGGTACCGGCTCATGAGCGATTCGTGCTACGATTGATTCCGTGAGGACGAGATCCGTCGAACACTCGGTGGCCACGAGATCGTCGATCATTGGCAGTAAAGCCTCGGACCCACCGATTTGTTCATCCGATCGAAGGTCGCCGTTCGTTACGGTGGTTGACAGCATGAAACGGGTGTTGAGAAGTTTGTGTGTTCTGGGCGCGTCGATGGCGCTGACCAGCTGTTCAAGCGGAGATTCGCTGGAGCCGAATGATCAATCGGGATCTTCCATGACCCCGTTGACCGATCTGAAGTCCCGTGGCAGCGGTGCTTGTTCATCGATGACGCTTCAAATGGCCATCGCGCAAGCGCATGAAATCAATCGCGGATTGGCAGACATTTCGATGGTGTCTGCCCCAGCCGCTGGCAGCCATGGCAGCTACATCTACGCTTTTTCAACACCCGCAGGTGGATTTGCGCTTGTCTTTCGACGCGGCGGGGGCGATTGCCCCGCGGGCTGCACAGTGAACGAGTATTGGTACTACGAATCGAATGCCGCCTGCCAAATGGAAGCCGCCGGCCACTACAACCCAACCTGGAAAGACGGGTGTCTCGAGGGGGAAGGCAGCCCACGTTGGGGGGTTCCGCCCGAGCCTGATCCGGCGAGACTTTGTGGCGCTGACAATACGCCGAAGGACATCGGCGGGACATATAAGTTCACTGCATCGGGCTTGCAACAGGACTGTGGAGACAAGAGCATGCAGAGGATGGTGACGTTGCCAATAACGATAACCGTCATACAAGAATCGGCGACACCGGAAAAAGGCACGGCCATCATTTCAGGCACCGGAAATCCGCGTTTGGACGGCGTACCGTGGCAGGCCACCTTCTTGCGACGAAGGCTCGCTGTGATGCAAGAGATGAGCAACCTTCCCAACGTATGTCTCGACCAATCCATGCTCGATTTGAACCTCGACTTTGAAACGAAAGATCCAGGATCGCTGAATTTTTTCGAGTCACACTCAATCACTTGTCCCGAGCCTACGGATGGGATCGGTTACTGCAAGGGCAGCATCAATCTGTCGTTGACTCGAATCCTGTGACAGGATCGCCCAAGGCAGTCGCAGCGCAAATGGTCCCGCAGCCGAGATCACGACGAGCTGTCGTGCAAGGTTCACCTTCGGCAATTTTCGGGAAGACCCTCGATAATTTTGGCTCAGGGATAGTCATCTGCGACTTGTAGTCCGGGTGCGTATTCGACGGGCAAACCGAGGCCCGTCGGCGGTGACGCTACACGCGAGGCGCGGAGTTGTCCCCATGTTTCGCTGTTGGAGCCAGCGGCGGCAAACTGATGATGACTCGGGTGACATGGTTGTAAACGCCGTTGGTGTCGATCACCAGCGTTCCGCCCAAACGGCCAACGGCACGACGCAACTGCGCTGCGAACCAGTGAGATGCTGCCGTGGCGTCTTGCGCGACCGATAGATCCCGGTCGCACGACTCGATCTCGATCGCATAGTGCAGGGGATTGATGCGGGATTGCAGCCTGGTGCGTAGGACGATTCCGCCGTTCGCCGCAACGGGCTTGCCGAGCAAGATGCACCCGGTGAGCAGCAGGTGTTCAACCCCACGGAGGCCCACCGAAACCTGGCACGGATCGGCGGTGTATTCGAATTGAACGTTGGACTTGAAAAGTTCTCCAAGCACGGATTGCATCCCACGGACCACATCATTCAGGTTGCAGCATCCGCTTTTCGTAAAGGCGTCGGCAAGGAATCCGAGCCGATCCAGCGTTGTCTGTGCTGCTCTTGCCGATGCGATGATTTCGTTGATGTCGGCCGTGCGCTCTTCTTCATCTCCCTGGTCTTCGAGTGCCAATTCCGCCGGCAAGAGCACCCCGCTCAGTGAACCGCGAAATTCGTGAATGAAAATCCCGACCAGCTCCTGCATCGCGCGCAAGGCCGGATCTTGTCCCTGACTTTGAGTCGATACCGCGATGGCCTGATCGGCCAATGCCTCGGCCGCCCTGTCTTCCACCAGCCCATCAAGGGATCCGAGACGGGGCGGCGCGAATGATTGCCCCGGCTTTGCATACAGATACCCCTGCTGCAGATCGCAGCCCTGAAATGCAAGGAGGTCCCGCGTTGCGGCGGTTTCAACGCCGGTGCCGATGACCGCCAAGCCCAGATCACGTGCAAACAACTTGATCAACGCCGCCGAGACTCTGTGTTTTCGAATCAACGTCTGCAGATCCTGAACAACGGACCGATCGAGCTTCACGTAGTCGGGATCGAGATGTTTCAAGAACCCGCAACCCATTGTCCGGCCGATGTTGTCGATCGAAAAACGGAAACCCATGGCACGCAGTGATTGCAGATGGCGGGCCAGCGTTTCGAATGCTTCGTCGGAGGTATCGTCGGGAACCTCGACGACGATCCGGCGCGCCACATCGAACAAAGGGTTGTCGGAATTGAAAAAGGTGCCTTTGGAGAATTCGTCGGGGTGAACGTTGACAAAGAGCAACGCGTTTTCCGGCAGATCGCCCACCGACTGCGCCGCAACCTCGCGAATTCTGCGGCCCAGCTCGTCCACGCGCCCCAGCTTGCCAGCCGTGGCAAGAATTTTTGCGCCATCGCAAAGATCGGGTTCCGCGCAACGGACGAAGGCCTCGAACCCGAGAACCGATTTCTCCGAGCAGCGCACGATCGGTTGGAATGACAGCGAGATCGATTCCAGGACCCCATCGAAACGTGTTTGCTGTTTCGAGACGTTCGTTTTTCTGCCCATCCCGCAAGATCCCCTAATACATTTTAGTGCAGGATTCGCCCGAAACCTTACAGACTTACTTTTCTCGAACGATTCCAGGCGGTTGGCCTGTATCTCTGAGGCTTTGTCGGCACCAGCCGCGTAACGCGATGGTCCAGGTCGAACAGTCCGAGTATCGCGAAAAACGCGCCGTCGCTACCATGGCAGCACACCCTCAGTTCAGCGGCTCGACAAAAAACTCCTCGGCACCACCCAGGAAATCAGCCAACAGGGGCGCAGCAGCCAGCGCGACAATCTCCCGGAAATACCCGCGGGTGCGAGGCGCGCTCAATTGACCCACAATACCCGCGTAACCAATCAGCCCAGACAAGGCCAACAAAAATCCATCCCGATCATGGTTGTTCGAGAAACCAATCGACTCGGTGAGCGCCTCGATCTCAATCGTATCCCAGCGACCCGGTCTGCCCTTTTCGGCAAGCCAACTCCCGACCATCAGCGCCGTATCCAGAATCTCTTCGCGATACGCAGCGTCGGATTCGCCACTCGCGAGAAACTCCTCGGCAAGAAACAGGGCGACGATTCGCGACGACGGAGCGGAACGGGGATTGTTTCTCGATGCACGCATCCCCCGTTGTCGACGGGGTCGCCACAAAGGTTGCGGTGAAAAGTTCACCGAGATTCGATGAAATCAATCAGGGGATCCCAATCTCCTGGCACAGGAAATTACCCGTATATGCGGAGCGGCAACATTGTCGCCACACCTTGGCCGCAAGGCGCCCTGTCGCTGGCCTTTTAACGCCCCAAGGGGCGCCCTGCCAACTCCGCCCTATGCCCGCAACGGTTCGGGCATCAGTCGAGACGGCGAGCCGGAGTAGGTGATCCACAACTGGTGTGCGCCACGGGTCATCGCCACGTGCAAAAGGCGGCGCGACAGATCGTTGTCTGGGTACGATTCCTCGGTGCACTCAAGCAAGATCACGATGTCGAATTCAAGACCCTTGGTTTGACGGACATCGGTGATATCGATGCCGGGGGTGAACGAGAAATCCTGTTCCGACACCAATCGCAACCGTGGCACATCGGCGGCCGACAGGACCTCGTAGTACATGCGGGCTTGCTCCGGATGTCTTGCGATCACCGCAACCGAGGCCGTTGGCTCTTCCCGAATGAGCTCCTTCAGTGCCTGAGCCAGAAATTCGCAAGCCTCACCCGACGCGGAAAAACCAAAGGCCTCGACCGGAGCCCCCGAACGCGGCGCAACCGGACGAACGTCACCGCCCAGATGTCCAAGGACGTGTTCCGCACAATCCACGATCTCACGGGTCGAACGGTACGACACTCGAAGCGGTTCAACCCGATCGTGCGGAATGCCCAGATCATCCAGCATGTCGGACCAGCGCGAAAATCCATGCTCCGGCGCGATCGCCTGGGCCGTATCCCCGGCCAGGGTGATTGATCGAGCGCTCGTCGTGCTGTCGAGCAATACGGCGAGTTCAACTGGCGCAAAATCTTGCACCTCATCGATCATCAGATGTTCGTACTGGATGGGACCGTTCTTGTTGGCGAGTGGCCCCCGCTGCTGCTGATGAATCCTCAACAACAGCGCATCGTCCTCGGGATCAAGCGCGTAACGGTCCTCGTCCCCTGCCTCTTCCCCCTCTTCATACATCGAGCGCATACCGCCACCGTCGTTGGCGTTGATGCGGATGCGTTCGCGTTCGACACACCACTTGTGCACGCTGTCGATCTGGCCTTCGGTGAAAACGCTCGAGGCATATTTCGCAAGGCCTGCGGCAAGGGCGGCACGATCCGTCAGCAGGCGAGCCCATTCGGCCACCACGTCGCGGGTACGCACGCGCAGTCGCTTGCCAACCGATTCGATCGTGGAACGGTCCACCGCATCAACGTTCGGTTGTGCCGACCAGCGCGCCAACTGTGTCACGCGGGCATCCACGGGGCCCTTCGTGCTATCCCACAGGGCGAGGACATTTCGACAAAGCGAAGCGCGATCGCGCAAAAACGTTTCGAGCTCTTGTCGACACCAGGTCGCGATTTCCTGCTGTGCGTCGTCGATCATGTGCAACATCGCACCGTGAGATTTCGCTCGAACAACCGACGAGGGCGTGTTTTCACACAACGGTCCGCTGATGGCCGGCAAGACTTCGGCGCGCATCTTCTCGGCCCACGACGCAAAGGTCATCACCGGTACGCCGGGAACATCCAGCGATGGCAACACGCGTGATACGTATGTCGCCAGCGCGCGCTGGTAGACCACGATCAACATCCGATTGGCGCTGAACCGCCTGGGATCCGTGAAGGAAAGGTAAGCGATGCGATGCAAGCCAATCGTCGTCTTGCCGCTGCCTGCCGAACCTTGAACCACGATGAGCCCGGACGTCGGACGGCTGATGAGCTCGAACTGCCGCGGATCGATGAGCGCCGCGATCGAGGGCAGAAACTTGTCCGAGCGCCGTTCGCCGGAGGAATCCACTCCGAGGCGGCCTCTTGTGAGCGTCTCGGATTTTTGTTTGTCGGTTGCAGTCTTCGCCGGCCACCCACCTGTGAGCTCTGCCCGCCCATCGCGCTCGACCCGCAGGCGTGCGCTTTTTGTGTTGATCTCGCGCCAGTTACCGGTCAGCTGATCGCGCGCATACGTGAGTTCCGAGTTCGTGACCCTGCGCAGCCTGGAATCCAGAATCGTAACGGTCCGGCGGGCGAGAATTTCACCCTCGACATCGCGGTTGCCCAGCTTCTCCTCGTAGGCGTCGCCTTCGTCGTAGCGGTAGAAAAGCCGCGACACGGGCGCGTTGCGCCAGTCGACGATTTGCACGCCACCGCCCGGTTCAACGAAACCGCGCTGACCGATGAGTACGTCGCGCCGCTTTCCGTTTTCCTCGAGGCGAAGGTGACCGAAGTAGGGCGATTTGCGATCGATGGGACCGCTCTTTCCCTTGCCTCGCTGTTTCGAGAGCGCCTCGATGCGATGCATTTGTTCGAGCAGCGACGCTTGATCTTCTAGCTTCGCTTCGGCCATCGCGTCGCGAAGTTCGATCATCGATGCGAAATCGTCGGTCCGTGCCTTTGGGCGCTCGGGCTTGTCGGCTTGATCGATCTTTTGCAGCACGATGGCCAGAAGCGCTTCTTCTTCTTGAACGACAAGAGGAGGCCCGTTTGGGACCTCCTGTTGCTTCTGTGCCCGCCCCTCGCTGTCGAGGTTCTGCGCAGGAGCGTGTGTGGGCTCGAGCGTTTCCACTGTGAAGGGGCACCACTGTAGCACGATGGATCCGCAAGAAAAGGGGAATACTACAGCGCGAAATCTTCCGCGTTTCGGATGGTGGAAGGGGCCAACAATAGAAGTCCAGGACCGAGAGCGTCGCGTCAACACCGGCTCGAATTGGGCGTAAATATTACGGCATAATTTACGGCTACGCTAGCGACCCCCCAATAGCCTTCCGTCAGCACACCCGGTCCGCGCAGGTCCGCGCCACTTCTTCCCCGAAGAGCGCCCCCTGCTTCGACAGTTGGCGCGCAGTGTTTTGGTTCCCTCTCAGGGAAGTTTGCACAGTGCAGACGGCGACCCGGCCCCCGCGCGAACCGCAACCATGCCGTTGCCCTGTGGGGCAATCGCCTTGGTCCAAGTCATTCCATCGTCGCTATAGAAGAAGCTTTTGCCGTCGAGGTTAATGCCGACATAGGTGCCCATGCCGTCGCGGGCGACCAAATCGATTCGCACGGCCATGGGGAGCGTGCGCGTTGTCCAGTTGACGCCGTTGCTGCTTGAGAAAATCTTATCGCCCGTGGCGATCATGAATCCATCGCCAACGAACGCGGGTTTTCCTCGCACCGTTGCATTGATTTTGCTCGCCGCAATCGCAGTACCATTGGCCACATTGACGCCGCAAACGTCTCCCTCATTTCCAACCGACAACATGATACCAAGGCCTGCCATAAATCCGCCATCGGCTCCAATCCCGCCGTGCCGACTTCCGGTGCAGCCTGCGATGCTCGCCCACGAAGATGTTCCTTTTCGCAACACACGGGCCGTGCCGTCCGATCCTGCAGCCCAAATGCCATCAAACGCGGCTCCTTCGCGACCCAGATCGGTTGTTGCCGCGCTCAACTTGGTCCACGTGCTACCATTGTCTTTGGAGCCTTCGTGGTAGTTGGTGCCGACCAGTACGAACTGACCGGCATCCACGCCGAGGCCCGCAAAACCGGTTTGATGCTTCTGTTCAAGCCAATCAACACCGTTTCGCGAGATCCAAGTCGTGCTCGGGTTTCCCCACCCCGACAGGAAAACGAAGGTTCCGTTGGCGTACGTCAGACCCTTCGGGGTAAACGTCGAATGTTCGCCATCCTGGGTCGACACGAATTGATTGGCGACCCAAGTTCTACCTTTGTCGCAAGACATGATGCGTCGCCCACCGCGGCCGACTGCCACAAACATGGGAACCGCCCCTGCGGGAACCGTACTACCGGCGCTTCCCCCCATCGAAAGGGTACCACCGGTGGCTCCCGTTCCACCCGTCGACCCGATGCCCCCCGTGGCTTGGTTGCCCGCTGCGCCACCGGAGCCGCCAGTCATTCCGCCACCACCTGTTCCCGAGGTTCCGCCCAGCGTCGACTCCACCGAGCCGCCCGATGCGCTGTTGCCACCATCGCCACCGGGATTCCCTCCTTCACCCGATGTACCTCCGTTGCCGTTGTCGAAGGCGGATCCACCGGACGAGCCAGATTGGCATGCGGTGACACAACAAAACAGCATCAACCTCGATACAGCACGGTATTGCGACACGTTGAACTTCCTTTCGTGATCTTCGCAGAAAACAGCCAAGTCCATATTGAACCACCAAAATCAACGATCGGACATAGGCATAAAGCCCCATTCTCGTAAAAATCACGGCCAGTTGTTGGCCCGTGCGAAAGGCGCTGCGAACATGAGCGCGCGCTTTCGGACTCCGGAAAGCATTTTCACAGCGACGTGTTGGTAGGCGGCGCAATCGGCACGACCATCGGATGGGGTATGCCACGCTTGCATGGCAGTTGTCTTCGCCTCGGCACCAGTGAATGGATCGCGATCGTCGCGGCACCGATTATGGGGATTGTTGTGGCGACACTCTTGGCACAAGAGCCACCGTAGGTTTCGCGCGCCTGGGCGTAACTTCCGCGTCGGCTCAGGTGAACAATCGATGCACGGGCACGCCCACAGGGAATTGCACGACAATGACCTGCGTATCGCGTCATCGGGAAACCTGAGAGCTTCGACTTGGCCTGGTTTGCGTTAGGCTTGCCTCGCAACCCTTCCGTTCGGCTTGGCATCCAATCAGCTCAATGTTGAAAATCGCCGTCGTCACAGGAAGCACACGCCCCGGTCGCAAAGCGCTCGCGGTGTCACAATGGGTACTGCAAAATGCGACGTCGCGCACCGATGCCCAGTTTGAACTCTTGGACATCCAGGACTTCAACCTGCCGTTGCTCGACGAGCCCCTGCCGCCCATGATGGGCAAATATTCGAAACCCCATACGTTGGCCTGGGCAGCCAAGGTCGCCACTTACGATGGGTTCGTATTTGTGACGCCCGAGTACAACCACGGACCTTCCGCGGCCCTCAAGAATGCCATTGATTTCCTCTATGCCGAGTGGACCAACAAAGCGGCGGGGTTCGTTGGGTACGGTGCTGCGGGTGGCACCCGAGCCGTCGAACAACTGCGCTTGATTCTGGCTGAGGTCAAGGTGGCCACCGTACGCTCTCAGGTGGCTTTGTCATTGCACAGTGACTTTGAGAACGGCAGCACCTTCAAGCCCAGCCCTCATCACCTGGGCAGGTTGAACACGCTGCTGGATGAAGTTTCGAGTTGGTCAGCGGCGCTCAAGGCCACGCGCAAAGACTGATCCCGTAAGCCGCCGAATGCGTCCTCAACTCTTGGCGGTATGAACGTTGGACTTTGCCTGCGACGTCAGGAACACCAGCAACATCAACGGCAAGACATCAAGCCCCGCGGCCACAACAAACAACGTTGAAACCGACCACTGTTTGGCCAACCATCCACCGACGGGAATGGTCCAGGCGCTGCGCAAGTTGTAAAGCGCCACGAACACCTGGAACTGGGTCGCCGCGACACCAGGCTGACAGTACGACATGAAGAGCGGAATGATGGCGGCGAACACCGTGCCCGCTGCCATCGCATTGATGATCGTGTAGGCAAGCACAAACCCCGGCGTCGTCCAGTACACCCGGCCGAGACCGAACATGAACTCGGACAGCGCATAGATGACCGTTGCCACCACAATCACACGCGTTCGTCCCAGTCGATCGGAAGCCCATCCACCAAGCAACGCACAAGCCGCACCAAGCACAGTTGCCGTCGCGGTGAGGAAGCTTATCCGGTCGTCGCTCAGGTGCAGCTCATTCTTGTAGAGCGGAAAGGTGATCGAGGTAAGCAGGCCCTCGCCCGCCAGAAAACAGAGCGCCAACCCCGCGGCGATGCGAGTCGAGCGTGGGGAAAACGCCTTCAAGAGCGAGCGCAATATCCCGTCCTTCTCCGAATCCCTACCGGGATCGTCCATCCGCAACACAAGTGCCAACGGCAACAGTGCACACGCGGCAGCCACCCAGACAAGCGGTGTCAAACCCCAGCGTGGCGAAAGTGCCATGAACGCAGGGCCACCGAGCAGCACCCCGGCAATCTTGGTGGCGCTGACCACGCCGTAGCTCGTACCGCGTTCAGGTTCGGGGACTTGCTGAAGTAGCACCACCGACAGCGACACATCCTGGACCGCAGCGAATACATTCTGTAATACGAAAAGCGCGATCAACGTGGGCAACGACGCTGCGGGTGAAACGCCGACGATCCCCAGCACCGACAGTACAAGACCGATCCCGGTCACGACCATCACCGGCCTCTGCCGTCCGAATCGCGTGATCGGCATCCGCTCGATCCAGGGCGCGATGAAGGGTTTGCAGACCCAGGGGATCCAGATGGCGGACTGAATCTTTGATAGCTGAAATGGACTCAGACCGGCATTCGTCAACACCAGGACAAACGTGCTGACAAGCCCCCAGGCAACACCATGCCCAAAGGAAATACTGCCAAGAAGAGAGAGACGACGCAGCATGCGCGAACGCATCCTACCAGGGATCAGTCCGGGTTCTGGATACGCTCGGCGAGTTTCAGGAAGTGCTGGGACTGTCCCACATCCGCTCCGAGCGCGTAATGGTACGCGAGCACAAGCGGCTCGGCATCGGGCGCTGCCTTCAGGTTCTCGGCTGCGCGCAGATGTGCCGCACTCCGGTCGTCATGGCTCAACAATTCGTACGACACCTGACGAAGCAGTTCATGGCCAAACGAAAGATCTTCAACGGTGCCCGCGCGCCGGGGAAAGATGATTTCGTGGTCGAACAGCACGCCCAAACATCGTTCAAGCCCAGATGGGTCGTCACCGTGAAGAAAACTCAGCGCCCGTCGCGTAAACCGTTCACCCAGTACGCTGGCCAGCCCCAGGCAACGCCGCGTCGGCTCATCAAGGCTCGCGACGCGCGCGCGCACGAGATCGGGGAGTCCGGCCGGTGATTCGAGCACACTGTGTCCGCCCATCCCAAGTGCCGAACGCAACAATTCCTCGAGATGCAACGGATTGCCGTCCGCACGCGACACGAGCGCTGCCACGCCGTCTTCTTGCCAGTCGGTCAGCAAGTCCCGCGCGAGGCGCTGTCCTGCCTTGTGGGTCAACGGCGGCAAGGGAATTCGATTCAGTGCGTTCTTGCTCCAGAGCCCGGGAAAACATTCGTCGAGCTCGTCGGTGGCGGCGCCGAGCACAAAGAACGGTTTGTTTTCCAGTTGTTCGAGCAACGCCGTGACCACCCCGAGTGTTTCGGCATCAGCCCACTGCAGTTCCTCCATCACCAACACGACCGGCCTCTCCTGCAATTCCTCGGTGATCCAGCGAATGAACGAATCCCTCTGCTTTTGCAGAGCGACACCGGTTGGAACGTGCGACGATATCCGCCTTCGACGGGCCTCGGGCCGCAGGCTTGCGGCCATGCTCCGATCGTCGGCGACAGCCGCATTCAACATCCCAAATGAGATCTCCATCCGAACCACATCGCCATAGATCGCAAGCAACGACATCCGCTCACCGCGATTCTGAATGCGTTCAAGAAATTCATGTCGCAATCGCGACTTTCCGCTGCCGGGCTTGCCGATGACGAGTGCAATCTGCGCCTTCTGCCGATCCACCACGTCGTCGTAGAGCGCCTCGAGCGCTGCCAGCTCGCGATCGCGGCCCACGAAGGCCAGCGGTCGCCCGAACATCGATCGAACCGGCTCACAGAGGCCCTTCTCAAACTGTAGCACGCCTGTCACGACCCCACCGTCGACGTTCCGGATGACTGAAAACCGCATATCCAACAGCTCGATCGAAGCTTCATCGAGATCCACCTGCCCAGGCGAAGCCCGCATGACGAGACGTCCGGCTCGTTCCAACACCTGGCCAATCGGCAATGTTTCGCGCTCATCGGTTCGAGCCGTGCAAAGTGCGATGGAGGCCTCCGGAACGAGCGCCCGCAGCGTCAAGGCAGCACGCGCGGCCCGCACGGCCTGTTCCACGGGATTGCCATCGCCCGCCTGGGTCACCACGAACGAACCGTTGTACAGCCGGTCGGCTTTGACTCCGAATTGCGCCAGCGAGCGTCGCAAGCGCAACAGCAACCCGTCGTCGGTTTCGTTGTTCTTGGCCGTCACACCACCCGTGGCTGCTCGATTCCGTGGCAACGTCGCCATCACCACCGAGAACAGCCGCTGTTCCGGCGCGGTCAATGACGAGGGCGTTCGCAAACGGGCGCGCGCTTTCTCCTCGTCGGCGAGGCGCGCCCCCGCGGCACGCAGCCGTTCCTCGTAAGCCGAAAATTCCCGCGCCAAGATCGCCGTGTCCGATGAACGATCGCGTGGATCTTTTTCCAGCATGGCCATGACCATGGATTCAAAAACCGGCGACAGATTGCTCACAAGCTTGCCGGGTCGACGTGGCGATTCCAGGCAGATCTTGGCAAGCACCGCCATTGCGGTATCACCGACAAAGGGCGGACGTCCGGTCAGGCATTCGTACAACACGCAGCCGAGCGAAAAAATGTCGGCCCTGTGGTCGATGTCGCCCTGACCCCGAGCCTGTTCGGGCGACATGTACATCGGCGTGCCCAGCGTTGCCCCCGCCCGGGTGAGGCGTCGTTGGTCTCGCATTCGTCTTGCGATTCCGAAATCGAGGACCTTCGCCTGCGCGAGATGTCCGTCGGGCAAGAAAAGATTCTCCGGTTTGAGATCGCGGTGGACCACACCATGTCGGTGGGCGACGGCCAGCGCATCGAGAAGCCTCGCCGCGAGTGCCGCCGTCTCAACCACCGAAAGCGCGCCCCGCGCCAGGCGCTCTTCAAGCGAATGCCCGTCGAGCCACTCCATCGCAAGATACGGCTCCCCTTCCGGGCCGGTGCCGTGGTGGACGTAGCGAACGATGGCGGGATGGGAAAGCTCCGCAAGCAAACTTGATTCCTGCGCGAACCGCGCGGCGTTGGGTCCTTCCCGCGAAAACAGAACCTTCAACGCCACGGTTTCGCCCGTCAGGTGGTCGCGGGCCATGTAGACGGCACCCATGCCCCCCGATCCTATCTCCTCCAGAGGCTCGAAACGATCGCTGTAGCGGGTCATAGGCAAAACGCAGGAACACCCCGCTCCCCTTCGTATTCGGTGAATTCGCCCGTGGTCTTGAGCCCTTAACACACCGCGTTCTCACGCGAGGTCTTTGAATTCACGCTCGGCTACGTGTAATAAGCCCCACCATGAGCGGCAACGATTCGAGGCCTCTGCATCCGCTACAGCACCTGCTCCAAAAGCGCATCGCGATCATCGATGGCGCCATGGGCACAACCATCCGTACCTATGGCATGCAGGAATCCGACATCCGCGGCGAGCGCTTCAAGGGCTCTTCCAAGGATTTGCTGAACAACGGCGACCTGTTCTCGCTGACCCAGCCCAAGATGATCTGTGACATTCACCGGCGATTTCTGGAGGCCGGGGCAGACATCATCGAGACCAACACCTTCGGTGCGACCAGCATCACGCAGAGCGAGTTCTTCGTGGACGATCCGCGCGAGCACGGCGGTCGCAAGGATCCAGAGTTTTACCAGAAGATCATCGAGACCAGGCACCTGAGCGATCTCGCCTGGGAGATTAATCTACAGTCAGCCCGACAGTGTCGCGAGTGGGCGGATCGTGTTGCGAATCAAGACGGCAAACCGCGCTTCGTGGCGGGCGCGATCGGGCCGCTGACCGTATCGCTCTCGAACTCTCCCGACGCGGACGATTCGGGCTTTCGCGTCTGTACATTCGATCAGGTAAAGCAAGCGTACGTCGAGCAAGTCCGCGCGCTCATCGCCGGTGGGTCGGACCTGCTGTTGGTCGAGACCATCTTCGATTCACTCAACGCCAAGGCGGCGCTGGTCGCGATTCAAGAAGTGTTCGAGCAAGACGGCAAGTTGCTGCCGATCATGATTTCGGCCGCCGTGGGTCGCGGTGGCGAGACGATGATCTCGGCGCAAACGGTCGAGGCACTGTGGAACGCAGTGAAGCACGTGAGCCCGCTGTCAATTGGACTCAACTGTTCGCTCGGCCCGGACTTGATGTATCCGTTCCTGAGCGAGCTTGCGCAAAAGTCGGATGTCGCTATCTCTTGCTACCCAAACGCAGGGTTGCCAAACCCGTTGTCGGCAACCGGCTTTGATCTGGAACCGCCCGATATGGCGCGTTTTCTCGGGCAATTCGCCGAGTCTGGCCTCGTAAACATCGCCGGCGGTTGCTGCGGCAACACACCCGAACACATCGAGGCGATCGCCAGGGCGCTCGACGGCCGTCACCCGCGGCAATACGGTGGAGCGAAATCGACAAACACCATATCGATTCCGGTGCCGGACACCGACTGGCGTCCGCTGCGGCTATCGGGCTCGCAGCCTTTCACGCAGCTAAAGGGCGTGTACATGATGATAGGCGAGCGCACGAACGTCGCTGGCTCACCCAAGTTCGCCAAGCTCATCAAGGAAGACAACTACGAAGAAGCCGTGAGCGTTGCGCGCCAGCAAGTGGAAAACGGCGCCAACGTCATCGACATCTGCATGGACGAGGGCATGATCGACGGGATCGCCGCCATGCATCGCTTCCTTTCCCTGTTGGCGAGCGAGCCGGAGGTGGCCAAGGTGCCGTTCATGGTCGACTCCTCGAAGTGGGAAGTGATCGAGACCGGGTTGCGGGTTTTGCAGGGCAAAGGCATCGTGAACTCCATCTCGCTCAAGGAGGGCGAAGAGAAGTTCCGTCAGAACGCGCGCACCGTGCACAAGTACGGCATGTCCGTCGTGGTCATGGCCTTCGATGAACAGGGCCAGGCGGCCACCTACGAGGACAAGATCCGCATTTGCGAGCGGGCGTATCGCATTTTGCTCGAAGAAGGAATGGCACCCGAAGACATCATCTTCGATCCAAACATCCTGACGGTTGCCACCGGCATGGAGGAGCACAACAACTATGCGGTCGACTTCATCAATGCCACGCGCTGGATCAAGCAAAACCTTCCTCACGCCAAAGTGAGCGGCGGCGTGTCCAACATTTCGTTCAGCTTCCGTGGCAACAATCGCGTACGCGAGGCCATGCACTCGGCGTTTTTGTATCACGCCATTGCGGCCGGTATGGACATGGGCATCGTGAACGCCGGCATGCTCGAAGTCTACGAAGAGATCGAGCCCGAGCTAAAGGTGCTGGTCGAAGATGTGCTACTGAACCGCCGGTCCGACGCAACCGAGCGACTCGTCGACCACGGCGAGAAGCTGAAGGCGCAAGGGGCAGGTGGCAACGCCGCCGAGGCAAAGCAGCAAGAGGAATGGCGCAAGGGCACGGTCGAGGCGCGTCTGTCACACGCGCTCGTCAAGGGCATCGACACGCACATCGACGCCGACACGGAGGAGGCACGCGCCAAGCTAGGCAGGCCGTTGTTGGTAATCGAAGGGCCGTTGATGGACGGCATGGGTGTGGTCGGCGATCTCTTCGGCGCGGGCAAGATGTTCTTGCCCCAGGTCGTGAAGTCAGCACGCGTGATGAAGAAAGCCGTCGCTTACCTGTTTCCCTTTATGGAGGCCGAAAAGGCTGAAATGGCTGCGCGCGGAGAAGCGGTGAAAACACAGGGCAAGATCGTGCTCGCCACCGTGAAGGGCGACGTGCACGACATCGGCAAAAACATCGTGGGCGTGGTGTTGGCCTGCAACAACTACGAGGTCATCGACATGGGCGTGATGGTGCCGTGTGAAAAGATCCTCGAACGCGCCAAGCTGGAAAAGGCAGATCTCATCGGCTTGAGTGGCCTTATCACGCCCTCGCTCGACGAGATGGCGCACGTGGCACGCGAAATGGAGCGTCAGGGTTTCAAGTTGCCGCTACTCATCGGCGGCGCCACGACCAGCAAGGCACATACCGCCATCAAGATTTCCCCGCACTACAGCCAACCCGTCGTGCATATCCTGGACGCAAGCCGCGCGGTGCCGGTCACGACCAGCCTGCTGAGCGACGACGGCAAGGCGGCGTTCGTCGAGCAGCATCTCGCCGAGTACCAGCGCCTGCGCGAGACTCACAGCGGGACAAAGCAAAAGCTCGTCAGCCTGGCCGCCGCGCGCAAGAACCGCAGTACGATTGACTGGCGCGAACAAGACGTACCGACGCCGGAATTTTTGGGCAGCCGGGTACTTGACGATTTTCCGCTCGGCACGCTGCGCGAGTTCATCGACTGGACCCCGTTTTTTCACACCTGGGAACTCAAGGGTGTGTACCCGCGCATCCTCGAGCACGAGAAATATGGCGAACAAGCGCGGCAGATCTTCAAGGATGGCAATGCGTTGCTCGACCAGATCGTCGACCAGAAGCTAATCCAGGCCCGCGGGGTGTACGGCTTCTTCGCCGCAAATGCGGTGGGCGACGATGTCGAACTCTATGCCGACGCCTCGCGTACGGCGGTTCAGGCGCAGTTGCACTTCTTGCGTCAGCAACATGCAAAAGAATCCGAACCGAACCGCTCTCTGTCCGACTTCATCGCCCCACGCGAAACGGGCCTAGCGGATCACATCGGAGGCTTTGCCGTCACAACCGGCATCGGCTTGACAGAACTGGTCGAGCAGTACAAGGCCGATAACGACGACTACAACGCCATCATGGCCGAGGCGTTGGCGGATCGCCTGGCCGAAGCGTTTGCAGAGTACCTGCACAAACGGGCGCGAGACGAGTGGGGCTACGGCAAGACCGAAGGGTTGAGCAACACCGAACTAGTCTCGGAAAAATACCGGGGTATTCGGCCTGCCGCGGGCTATCCGGCCTGCCCCGATCACACCGAGAAGGGCACGCTGTGGACGCTGCTCGACGCTGAACGCAGCACCGGCATGTTGCTTACCGAATCGTACGCGATGTGGCCGGGCTCTAGTGTGAGCGGGCTCTATTTCGCGCACCCGGAGGCGCGATACTTCAGCCTGGGCAAGATCGACCGCGACCAAGTTACTGAATATGCCGATCGCAAGCGCATGTCGCTGACCTGTGTCGAGCGCTGGCTCGGGCCAAACCTCGGCTACAATCCCTGAGCAAGCTTCGCCGCCGACGGCGCGTAGTGGTAGTTGAGCTGTGCGTCGCCGTAGCGGGAGTCTCGCCCGACCGGGCACGCGTCGCGCAGGGCGATCCAATCGGTGGCATGCTCGGCTATCGATGCGGACGTGAGCGTCGAGCCGCACGCGGCGATGGCACGCGCGAGCGCTGGCACGCAAGGCGCACTGCACCCGAGGCAGGGTCGTTCGAGTTCGGGCATCGCCGACACCGGCCCGTCGACGTCGATCACGATCGCGGCGCGCAACGCAAACCAGGGGCCGTGCTTTGGATGAATCGCCAGATGGCTCGGAGAAATCGCTGCCAAACCGACCCGCTCGGCCAGTCGCTGAATAGGGAAGGGATGGGGATTGGCCGTGTGCGCGAACACGAGATGTGCGGCGCGTGGGGTAGCGGCCGCGACGATGGTCCTCAACCGCTGGGTCACGTAAGTGTCAAGCGGGTGTTCGGTTGTGGCGAGCGATCGATCGGCGGCAATGGCCTCAATAAAGATAGGCCAAAGCTTGCGCGTGTTGCCGACGAGCATGCCGAGCGCGTTCGGGCGGCCGAAGTCGAACCGGACGTCGGTGTCGGCCGATCGGTGCGCCGCCACGTTGAAGGCATGAAGGATATCGAGCCCGGCTGCCGCAGACGCGGCACGGATCTGCCCTACGATTTCCGGCCATTCGGATTCGCTCACCGGGGCAGCCTAGCGCCTCGGTTAAACGCCTCGACGACTCAATATCCTGGTTGCGGCAGGCGCCGTTAGATTCCGAAGCGGCACCAATTGTTACAACCGAACGAAAGAAATCTCGCCGAAGTGGTTGGCGGGTTTTTGATTGGGTCATTTCGGATAAGTCTAATAATTACAGTCTCTTGCGTAATCTGTCCCAAAATTCTCCAACACACTGAACATGTGGACAAGTACGTAAAAAATATGGACAAGCTCGCCGGGGGCGGGTATTTTGCCTTCGGAATTTTTCCCTTTTCTTGCTCAATTGTAGAAAAGCGTCAGCACAAGGAGACTCTTGAACATGCGTATCGTTAATATCATTCGAGTAATTGGTATCTCGGCAGCCCTGATTGCCCCTGCTGTCCTCGTCGGTTGCGATGATGACGACGGTGGATCGGATCCTGACACTGCAGTCCTCGGTGGCGGCGGCGGGACTGGCACCGGCACCGGCACTGGCGGCACAGGCGCAGGTGGCACCACCACCGGCGGCACCGATGGCGGCACCAGCACCGGCGGCACCGATGGCGGCATCAAGACCGACACGGGCGCTGGCGGCACCAAGTTTGACGGTGGCGGCGACGCAACCGTTGGCTAGTCCGACGAATACTTAAGCCTCCGTTGAGCTGCAGAAGCCCATGACTCGCAAGGGTTGTGGGCTTTTCTGCGTTCGGGGTTTTGCACTCCGTGATACCTTTTGCAAAGGTCACTCGGGCCGGATTTTTGAATGAGCATGTTGCTGCCGCCCGGCGAGGTAATCCCGGGAACGCGTTATCGAATTCTGCGACACGTCGCCGATGGTGCGATGGGTACGGTCTATGCGGCCGAGCATGTCGATCTCGAAAAGCAGGTCGCACTCAAGACGCTCCTTGCCGACGGCGTGCGGACACCCGATGCGATCGAGCGCTTTCGCCAAGAAGCCCGCGCTGCCTCGAAAATTGGTAGCCCCTTCATCTGCGATGTGACCGACTTCGGCGAGCTGCCAAACGGCCAGGTCTTTTTCGTGATGGAGTATCTCGCGGGGCATTCTCTCGCACACGTACTTCACGAAGAAGAAGCACTGGACGCCGGACGCACGGTCGCGATCTTGCGCCAAGTTTGCAAAGCCCTCGGTGCAGGCCACGAAAAAGGGATCGTGCACCTCGACGTGAAACCCGACAACGTGATGTTGATTGCCGACAAGAAACGCGGCGACGGCGTCAAGGTGGTCGACTTCGGTGTGGCCGGACTCGTCGACACGGCAGAGGATGCCGACCGCATTGCAGGCACGCCCGAATACATCGCGCCCGAACGTGCGCTCGGCAAGGGCTACGATCACCGCAGCGACGTCTACTCACTTGGCGTGATGGCATACGAAATGCTGACGGGCGTTGTTCCGTTTACTGACGACGAACTGGTCGCAGTTCTCAAGATGCACGTGACCGACAAGCCCGAGCCACCCAGCAAACGGGCGCCGGGACGCAACATCCCGACGGCGCTTGAGAATCTTGTGCTACAGATGATGTCCAAGGATCCAGCGCAACGGCCTCAGCGCATGGAAGTGGTCGAGGCGATGTTGTGTGAAGCCCAGATCGCGGCGGGGCT
>Ga0335394_10002000_pt1 | contig 22904 bp, 21 predicted proteins | sample MAT03_FD_205741 | JGI IMG/M metagenome (GOLD analysis project Ga0335394, IMG submission 205741) | Freshwater microbial communities from Lake Fryxell liftoff mats and glacier meltwater in Antarctica - MAT-03 (spades assembly) (version 2) ...
TGGGAGGCCGCCGACCCCCATCACGGGCGGGCATCGACCCGCGGACGCAGGCGCTTGGTTACCCGCCCGTGGGGAGGCCCGGGCGCTCCCACCCTCTCCCCTCGGGGGAGAGGGTCGCGGCGAAGCACGCGGGGTGAGGGGGCGAACCACGCACGACGAAGACCAGAGGTTAGTCGCGACCTTCGAGTTGGGCCAGCGCGCTCCGCTGCACCTCGGCCCACGGGATCGGCTTCACCTGCCCGGAATCGAGTTCGGCGGCCCGTCGGCGGATTTCGTCCTTCCACGCCGGGTGGAGCGAACTCGGCGACGGGTCGAGCGACGCGGTCAGCAGTTCGGCCAACTCCGCCCGCTCGTCCTCGGGGAGGGCAAGCGCAGCGTCGAGGAGTTCGGCGACCGTTTGGGACATCGTGCGGCCTCACACTCGATTGGTTTGAACGCCTCTCCAATTCCTGAACTGCTCAGTCGCCGTCTTCCGGGTCCGAAGTCGCTGGCGCAAGTGCCAACACCTGCGCGATCAACTCCTCGGACGCCCCGCACCGGGCGATGAAGTCCGCAGCCAGTTGGATTGCCTTTTTCGCACCGATGTTCCTCTCCACCTTCGACGCCACATCCGTGACCCGATCGCGGGTCTTCGGGGTGATTGACAAGCACGCGACGAACCGGTGCGGATCGCGTGTGGGGTTCTTGACGTGGATAATGAACCCGGCGTGATCCTCGCTCATAGCTGTTCCCCGGGTCGGTTGTGATAACCTACCAACGTACCGCCGACATCACCCTATCACCACCCCGTCACCGCGCCGGCGCGTCCGGGTCGATCCCCGCGGCCCGCAGCAACTCGCGCAGGCGGTTCACCTCCTGCGCCGCGGCGTCGGCCTGCTCGGCCGCCTTGTCGGCCCTTCGCTTGGCCGCGTCGGCCCGGCGCTTCTCCGTCTCGGCCCGGCGGCGCTCGGCCTCCGCCTCCGCGGCGGCCACCGCCCGCGCGTCCATCACCTGTTGGGCCGTCAGGAACCGTTCACCCGTCGGCCGGTACACCGCCAGCTCCGGGCCGGACGTGTCGAACCGCACCCCCAGCCGCGGGCTCACGAACCCGTTCGGGTTCGGCACCTCCGCCAGCGCCCCGCCGGCGCGGACGTACACCACGAGGCGGTTCTTCTGCGGGTCGAAGTCGTAGTATTCTTCGGCGCCGTGCCGGTCGTAGAACGCCAGCTTGCGGGCCATCTCCGGCGCACGGTTGTTCGGCGACCGCACCTCGATCACCACCTGCGGAAAGACGCCGCCTTCCTCGTGGACGATGTAGCTGCCGCGGTGCCCCTTCGGCCGGCCGAAGGCGACGTACACGTCCGGCGCCTGCGAGATGCCGGCGTCACCCTCGACGGGGTAGATGAGGTTGTCGGCGGCGACGAACACGTCGGGGTTGGCGGCGAAGATGTCGTCGAGGTTGCTGTGAAGCGTGACGACCCACTGGTATTGCAGCCCGTTCTCGGCCATCGGCATGCCGTCGCTGCATGGGTAGAGCGGGTTCATCCCCCGCAGCGGCGGAGGCGTCCCGGTCGCGGTCGTTCCCATCTCGCGTCCTCCGCCCCGAGTCTACCCGCGCCGTCACCCGATCACCACCCGGTCGCCGGGGGCCGGCACGCCCACGTCGGCAAAGCCGAGGTCGCGCAGCGTGTCCGACAGCGCGTGCGCCTGCTCGCGCTCGCCGTGAATCAGCCGCACCTTCCCCACCTTCCCCGCCAGCGGACCCAGGTACGCCAGGAAGTCGTCGCGGTCGGCGTGGCCGCTGAAGCCGTCCAGGTGGATCACCTCCACCCACTTGTTCCAGTCGCGGCCCTGGAACCGCACCGTCGGCTTGTTCTCCAGCAGCCGACGGCCGGTCGTGCCCTGCGCCTGGAAGCTCACCAGGATCACCGAACAGCGCGGGTCGTCCACGATCTGCTTCAGGTGCTGCTGCACCCGGCCGGCGTCGCACATCCCGCTCGACGCGATCACCACCGCCGGCCCCGGCCGCGTCGCCAACAGCGTGCTCTGCTCGAAGTCCCGCACGTACGTCACGCCGTCGCCGCCGAGGAGGCCGTGGCCTTCCCGCAGCGCCTGCGCGATGTCCGGCGACAGGCTGTCCGGGTGCGCCCGGTACACCTCCGCCACCTCCGACGCCAGCGGGCTGTCCACGAAGATCGGCAGGTGCGGGAACTTCCCCGCCCGCAGGCCGAGTTGCAGCACGTGAACGACCAGCTGCGTCCGCCCCAGGCTGAACGCCGGGATCAGCGCCTTGCCGCCGCGCGCCACGGTGTCGCGGATCGCCGCGTACAGCTGCTCCACCGTCTCGTCGAACGACCGGTGGATGCGGTTGCCGTAGGTGCTCTCGCACACCAGCAGGTCGGCCGGCGGCACCGGCGCCGTCGGCTTCAGGATCGGCATGCCGCGGCGGCCCATGTCGCCGCTGAAGCAGAGGGTGCGGTCGCGGTCGGGGCCGGCCGCGGTGATCAGCACCATCGCCGAGCCGAGGATGTGGCCGGCTTCCACGAACTTGAACTGCACCGACCGGGTCGCCTCGGCGACGCGGCCGTACGGCACCTGCACCACCTGGCGGAACACCTGCTCCACGTCCACCGGGCTGTACAGCGGCTGCACCCACGGCTCGGCGTAGTTGCGGGCGATGTTCAGGTGCGCCGCGTCCTCCTCCTGAATCTTCGCCGAGTCGGCCAGCATCACCCGCAACAGGTCGCGCGTCGGCGGCGTGCAGTAGATCGGCCCGGCGAAGCCCTGGCGGACGAGCGTCGGCAGGTTGCCGCAGTGGTCGATGTGGGCGTGGCTGAGCAGCACCGCGTCGATCTGGTTCGGGTGGAACGGGAAGTGGGCGTTGCGCTGCCGGGCCTCCTCGCGCTTCCCCTGGTTGAGGCCGCAGTCGAGGAGCACCTTGTGGTTGCCGACCTCCAGGAGGTGCATCGACCCGGACACGCTCCCGGCGGCCCCCCAGAAGGTGAGGGTCGGCTCGGTGGGGCGGTGTGTCTCGATGGTGGGTGGTGTCATCCGGGTATTGTACCCGGTCGGGACCGAATGCGCACCCGACCGCGGTGCGGGGAAACCTAACCCCCCGGCCCCCTTCCCTAAGAGGGAAGGGGGGGACGTACCGACCGACTGGCTCGTCCCCGCCTCAAGCTCCGCGGTGTCCCGGGAGGTGGTGTTGCGCGGGCACCCCTCCCCCTTTGGGGGAGGGGCTGGGGGAGGGGTTGACCACGCGAACCCGCCGCTCACTCGCCCGCCGGCCGGGGGCTTGCGGCCGGCCCGTCGGGTGGCGACAATCTCCACTCCCCCTTCACCCCCGGAACTATCCGCCATGACCGCCCGCGCCTGGCTCGTCGGCGTCAGCGGAGGTCGATCACCGTCTCGCCGTCGTCGCGGGTCGAGAGCCGCTCCAGCGCGCCCGGGTCGGTCCGTACCGCCAGCCGGGTGACGCTGCCGTCGCCGACCACGAACAGCACCACCCCGGTGTGCGGGCCGCCGAACGACCACCCCGTGTCGTTCGGGTGGCTCGCCAGCGGGACCATCCGGCCGAGCCCGCGCGTCGAGCTCGTCGGGTACTCGGCGTTGTAGACCGAGCTGTCCTCGAACCCCCTCCCGAACCGCTGCCGGGCCACGTGCTTCTCGCCCATCAGGATCGTCTGCGACAGGCCGTCGGTGAAGTCGGCGAACCGGAACCCGATACCCCTCTGGAACGCCCCGCGGACCTCGGGCGTCACCTCGTCGGGTCCGTCCACGCCGGCCGGGCCGACCGAGACCGCGTAGTCCGCCAGCGCGCCCGGGCGGTTCGGGTAGTGCAGCCCCAGCACGCACAGACCCAGACCGATCGCCCGGCCGAACGGCAGCAGCGTCGCCACCATGCCGAGGCCGAACAGCATCAGGCCGCCGAGCGCCACGACCAGCGCGGTGTCGGCCGCGACCTCCGCCGCCGCCGCGGCGACGACGGGTGCGGCGGTCGGGGCGGCGGCGCGGGCGACCGGCGCTTCGTCGAGGACCGGCGACGGCTCGGTCACGTCGGCGGCGGCGGCGTGGGTGGCGGTCTCGGCGACGGCGCCGCTGCGGTCGGGGAGGAATTCGTCGCGGTAGACGGTGAAGTTACTCTTGCACTTCGGGCAGGTGGCGCTGGCGCCGACGGCGTGGTCGGGGGCGCGAACCCCGCCGGCGCGGCAGTACGGGCAGAGCGCGACGAACGGTATGGGAGAGGTTCCCGACGGAGCGCGGGGCGATGACGTGAAGGGCGGATGTGAGGGTAACCGGCGCCGGGAGGCGGCGCCAAGCGAAATGTCAGCACGACCCGCGGAATCCGCGGAATCCGCGGAATCGGCCCGGCCGGTTGGAAACCGGCCCCACCCGGTCGACTACTTCGGCCGGCGCATGTAGCGGCGGAGGAGGTCGCTGGCGGCGTCGGCGGTGTCCTGCTTGGCCGGGTCCGGCTTCTTCTCGGCGGCCTTCGCCGCGGCCGGGTCGCCGCCCATCAGCGCCGCCGACGGCATGTCGATCACCGTCGAGCCGCCGGGCACGTCCGCCGGGCCGTCGTCCAGGCCCAGCAGCATCGCCGCCAGCTTGTCGTGCTCGTCTTGCTCGGCCGACGCCGCCGCCAGCGCCGTCTGCTCCTTCGAGCTGGTCAGCGCCGGGGCGGTGCCGGGGCCGGGCTTCGCCGGCTTCGACGGGCTCGGCGTGGTGTTCCGCGCCGGCGGTGCGGTCGACGCCGCCGCGGCTGCGGTCGCGGCCTTCACCGCCGCCAGCGCCGCGGCCGTCTCCGGGCTGCGCTCCGGCAGCGGCGTGCCGTCCTCCTTCGCCACGGTCGGCTCGATCCGCATGGTGAAGTCGAGCGGGCCGACCTTCAGCAGGTCGTTCGGCCGCACCTCGCGCTCCTCACTCTTCAAGATGGCGTCGTTGAGCTGGGTGCCGTTTGTGCTCCCCATGTCGCGGACGTACACCTTGCCGTCGCGCACCAGCACGGCGCAGTGCTGCTTGCTGACGGCCTGGCTGGCCGGGCGGAGCTGGCAGGACGGGTCGCGGCCGATGACGAACTGCGGGCCGACGATCGGGATCGCCTTCCCCTGGTGAACCCCGGACGCCACGACCAGGCTGACCTTCATGGGCTGTTCCGCCATCGTCGTTCCTCACACCCGGTTGACGGGGCCGGGCGGGCGGGCCGGGCGGCCCTCGGTGTTCGTTCCGACAATTCAGACGGGAAAAAGTCGCCGGCGGATGGGGGCCGACCGGCCGCGCCCGGCGTACAGAGCCTGGGGGGCGGTCGCGTCCGGTCCCTGGTATCCTACCGGTTCAGTCGGTCGCACGCGAGTCTTCCGACAACCTTAACCCGTGATTCTAAACCCGGGGCCGCCGCGGATGCAACACAGCAGTTCCGAAAATTCCGAACGCGGCAGCCGCCGGGCGGCAATTCTGCTCCTGGTCGGAATCTGCGCCCTGCCCGGGTGTAACCCGCCCCCGCCTGCCGCCCCGGCCGGGAAGCCGCGCGCCGGCGTGGCCCTGACCGTGAGCTGCCCCGACGCCCGCCTCGCCGGCGTCCTCCGGCCGATGGCCCGCTCCTGGGCCGCCCGCACCGGCGCCACCGTCGAGCTGGTCGAGCGCCCGATGGCCCCCGGCGACGCCACCGACGTGGCGGTCCTGTTCGCCCCGGAGCTCGGCGGCTGGGCCGACCGCGGCGACCTGGCGCCGGTGCCGTCGGCGCTCAAGGACGTGGGACACCCGTTCCAGTGGAACGGCGTCCTCCCCGCGTACCGGAGCGAGCCCTACGCCGGTTGGGGCGCCCAGGTGTACGGCCTTCCGATCGCCGGCGACGGTTACGTCGTGGTGTATCGGGCCGACCGGTTCGCCGACAAGGCCGCGGGGGATGAATTCCGCGCGAAGCACGGCCGGCCGCTGGCCCCGCCGGCGACGTGGGAAGACCTGGCGGACGCGGCCGCGTTCTTCGCCGCGCGCGACAAGGCGCCGAGCCTGCCGCCGCTGCCGGCCGACGGGTCGAAGTTGACCGACCTGTTCTTCCGCGTCGCGGCCGGGTTCGACCGGGCGGCGCAGCGCGAGGGCGGCAAGGCGACCGACGTGCCGAAGGGGGACGCGCTGGCGTTCGCGTTCCGCACCGCCGACGGGGCGCCGCGGCTGTCCGAGCCGGGGTTCGTCGCCGCCGCGAAGTGGCTGGGCGAACTGAAGGCGCGCGGGGCGGTACCGCCGCCGGCCGACGCCGACCCGGTGGCGCTGCTGAAGGACGGCAAGGCGGTGCTGGCGGTGCTGTCGTTCGCGGACGTCGTGCGGCTGCGGCCGGTGGACGCGCGGTTCGGCGTGGCGCCGCTGCCGGGGACGCGCGGCACCGCGACGCCCGGCGGAACGGTGGCGCCGGTGGCGATGAACTACGTCCCGATGTTCGCCGGCGGCTGGCTCGGGGTGGTGCGGGCGGGGTCGGCGAACGTGTCGGCCGGGTTCGAGTTGCTGGCCGACCTGGCGGGGCCGGCGCGCAGCGGCGAAGTGGTCGCGGCCGGCGGTTACGGCCCGACGCGGGCGGCGCACCTGGACCGCGACCGGCTCGTGGCGTGGCTCGGCTACGGGTTCGACGCCGACCGGACGCGGGCGCTGCAGGACGCGGCGGAGGGCTTCGTGGCGACGACGGTGCGGAACCCGGCGTTCGGCCTGCGGACGCCGGACCGCGCGGCGCGGACGGCGGAGCTGGCGGCGGAGCTGCGGCGGGCGGCCGACGGGGCGCCGCCGGCGGAGGCGCTGGGCCGGGCCGCGGCGGCGTGGGAGGCGGCGGCGCCGGCGGCACGGGAGCGCGACCGGCGGCGGCGGGCGGTGGGGTTACCGTAAGGCGAGCCGACCGCCGTGAGGCGGCGGGTGACGTTCTCGAAGCGCGTCACCCGCCGCCTCACGGCGGTCGGCTCGCAGGGTTTGTTATGGCGGGTCGTACCCCCCCGCCGACCACGGATTGCACCGGCAGACGCGCCACGCGCCGCGGGCGGCGCCGTACACCGGACCGTACTTGCGGACGGCGCCGATGAAGTACTCGCTGCACCCCGGCTGGAAGCGGCACACCGGCGGCAACAGCGGCCGGATCAGCCACTGGTAGCCGCGCACCCCGCCGACGAGGAATGCGGTCAGCAGCCACGCCGGGCCGCGCCACAGCCAGCGCATCGGGATCGCCCCGGAAGGTGAAGGCCGCCGCGCTCAGTTCCCCGGCGCCGGGATCGGGTCGTCCGACGACGGCACCGACACCGCCGACGCCCCCACCGGCCCCGACGCCGCCGACCGCGCCAGCACCCGCCGCGCCTCCTCCGCCGACAGCGGCGTCAGCCGCGACAGCGGCTGCCCCGGCGCCCACCGGTACAGGAACGGACCCGTCGCCTTCGGCCGCGCCGCCGCCGCCGGACCCACCGCCGCCGCCAGCCCGTCCGCCGGCGCCGGAACCGCCTTCGCCGGCGGCGCCTTCACCGGCGGGCCGGCCTTCACCGCCTTCGGGTCCGGTGCCTTCGCCGCACCCGCCGGCGCCAGGTCCTCCACCACCAGCCCGTCCTCGTCCACCGACACTACCTTGAAGTTCCGCTTCGTCCCCGTCTGCCCCTCGTCGTCGATGTCCAGGCCGTTCTCGGCGTCCGGCCGGTACGCCTTGTTCTGCTTCTTCACGCCCTTGTCCGTGTACCAGAACTGCAACACCTTCACCCGCCGGGCCGACGCCTCCAGCTCGTACGTGTGCGGGTTGTACTTGTCCCGCACGAACGCCACCGCCGTCCCGTTCGACCGCACCGACACCCCCGACAGCACGATCTCCGCCGAGATGTCCTCCTTCGCCACTACCGGCTCCGGCTTCTCCGGCGGCGGCTCGTCGATCCGCACCTTGAACGACCGCTCCGCCTTCTGCCCGTTCGCCGCCTTCGCCACCACGGTGACGGTGCCGGTGCCGACCTCGCCCGCCTTCGGCTCCAGCCTGAGCGTCTTGCGGGTGTCGTCCACCTTCACCTCCGTCCCCTTGAACGGGCCGCCCTCCACCGTCGCGGTCAGGCTCACCTTGCCGACGTAGTCCACGTCGGCGGTCACCGGCACGCGGACGGGGTCGAGCTTCTCGCCGACCTTGATGGCGATGTCGCCGATCTTGCCGAGCGACATCGGCGGCGGCGGCGGCAGCGGGCCGTGGAACGGGTCCTTCAACACCAAGAGGCTGTAGTCGCGGGTGCGGGTGGCGAGCACCGGGGCGAGCTGGAGCGGGGTGAGGGCGCGGCCGGCCTCGGGGTTGAGGGCGACGCCGTAGTACCCGAGCCCGCCGCCGAGGCCGGCGAACGCGGTCGGCACCGGCAGGAGGGTGCGGCGGTTCTCGGCCCCGTCGAGGATGATCGCCTCGGTGCCGATCTTCACGACCAGGTCGTGCCGGTCGCCGGCGACCTTGGCCTTGCCGCCGGCCTGGTTCGGGGTGGTGTCCACCTTGATGTCCAGGTGGGTGATCTGCTGGAGGACGTTGAGCCGGTAGTACCCTTCGAGCACGTCCTTGACGTTCCACATGTCGGCCCGCTCGAACGACAGCTCGTAGGCGACCTTCTGGTACGCCGCCTTCTTCCCCGGGCCGGGCATCAGGGGCGTGCCGGCGGTGTCGGGCGTCTTCTCGGTGACGCGGAACCCGGGGGCGACGTTCGCCTTCTGCAGCACCCGCGACAGCATCTCCGCGTACTCGCGCTTGGCGACCGCCGCGTCGGCGGGGAGGCTGCGCTTCTTGGTCTCGGCGAGGCGCGGCGCCTCCTTGCGGGCGGCGGTGAGCTCGGCGCGCAGCTTGTCCACGTCGGCGCCGATCTTGTCGGCGGCCTGGCTCTTCTCGCCGAGCGGGACGAGGACGAACAGCCACGCCGCAGCCCCGGCGGCGGCGAGGACAATCAGCCCGATCAGGACGACGGCGAGGGTGCGTTCTCTGGCGTTCATCGGCTCGGCAGGCTCAGGGTGTTCGGGAATGACCAATGACCAATGACCCACCAATGACCAAGGCCGGAGACCAGGGGTTTCCCTTGGTCAGTGGTCAGTGGTCATTCACGGCTCGTCCTCGGACGGCGTCGTCTCGGCCGGCGGCGCCGCCGGGGTGTACGCGCCGCGGCGCGGCGGCGCGGCGAACGTCGCCTGCCGGGTGTACTCCGGCGGGTCGCGGTGGTTCACCTTCGTCACCAGCGTGAACATCCAGTTGTACGCCGTGCCCCCGGTCGCCAGGGTGCCGGCTTGCTTCTGCGTCCCGGCGTAGAACTTCTTCCCCGCCAGGTTGTCGCGCTCGAACGCCGTCAGCAGCGCCGAAGCCGGGTCGGGGCTCTTCGCCCCGACCGTCACCTTCAGCAGCGCCTGCGAGTCCTGCTTGCCGGTCTTGTCGATCCGCTGCGCCACCCCCTCGACCTTCGTCACCCGCAGCTTGTCGTCGGCCGCCATCCGGTCGGCCAGGTCGTACAGCTCGTCGAGGTAGTTCACCTCGCGGTTCCGCCACCCGTCGGCGGCCTTGAGCCGCTCCCGGTCCGGCCCCCGGTCGGCCAGCTCCTTCTCCAGGTCGGCCTTCTCCTGCGCCAGCGCCGTCAGCCGCCCCTCGGCGTCGTTCAGGACGTAGTACCCGAGCGCGCCGCCGACGAGCAACAGGAGGGCGGCCGCGGCCCCGGCGACGATCAGGAGCTGGCGTTTCGGGTCGGCGGCGGCGCGCGGCTGGCGCGGGGCGGCGAAGTTGATCGGCACCGCACCCGCGGCCTTCGCGGCCAGCAACCCCGCGGCGGCGGCGAACCGGCCGCGCAGCTCGTCGGGCACCTGGGCCGGCGCGTTCACGAGCGGGTCGAACGCCTTCACCGGGCCGGTGTAGCCGGCGCGCCGCAGCCGCGCCGCCCAGCCGCCGACGCGCCCCTCGGGCTCGGCCACGTACAGCACGCCGACCGGCGCCGGACCGGCGTACACGGCCGCGTTCCGCTTCAGCTCCGACGCCAGCAGCGCGTCGTTGACCACGACCTGCGCGGCGACGGACCGGGTGAACGCCACGGCCGAGCCGCGCACCACGGTGAACTCGCCGCCGCCGGGGCCGAGGGTGGCGACGGCCGCGTCGGTCCCGTCGGGCGGGCGGTCGGCCTCGCCGGCGGCGACCGCGGCGGCGAGCCCGGCGGCGACGGCGAACGGCCGCGGCGTGACGGCCGCGAGCCGCAGCCCGGCCGCGGCGCACATCGTCTGCACCGCAACGAACACGTCCTTCCGCACGACCACGACGGTGGCGCGGCGCTGGCCGTCGGCGGCGTCCGGCAGCGGCGTGTAATCGAGGACCAGGTCGTCGGGGTTGTCGGGGAGTTCCTTGAGCGCCTGGAAGCGGACGACGGCGGCTTCCTCGCTCGGCGGCACGGCGGGGAACGCCACCTCGCGGAAGATGACGCGGTCGCGGCCGACGCTCACCAGCGCCGGGGCGGGGGCGATGCCGGCGGCCTTGAGGCGCTCGCGGAGGCCCTCGCCGAGGGCGCGGGCGGTCTGGGCGGACAGCACCGGCGGGCCGTGGTCGGCGCCGGGCACCCACGCGAGCGCCTGCTCGGCGCGGGCCGAACCGCCCTTGACGGCGCCGGCCGCCACGAACACGCCCTGGGCGTCGAGGTCGATGGCCAGGAATCGGGACAAGGAACACCCTCGCTCGGTGAGGTCAGTCGTTGTTGTTGGCGCGGGTCGGTTCCGTTGCCGCTTGCGGCTTCGCGCCGGGCGGCGCGAAGCCGCAAGCGGCAACGGAACCGGGGGTCACTCCCGCGGCGGCTCGAACCCGCGCGGCGTGTCCAGGTCGGTCAGGTCGCGGTAGTACAGCGTCCGCGGGGCGCCCTGGTTGGTGTCGATGACGGCCTCGACCCGCGCCACCGGGCCGCCGCGGCCGAAGTACCCCACCGCCTGAATCCGGTACACCATCGTCCGCCCGGTCACGTACTTGCCGATCCGCCGGTACGTCGCCTGCGTCACCGCCCCGCTCGTCACCGCCCACGCGCCGGTCACCGTGCCGGGGTCCGTCGGGTTCAGCGCGTCGCGCTGGGCGAGGATCGCGTCGGCTTCTTCCTCGGTCATACCGGGCACGGCGATCAGCACCTCGCGCGGGGCCGTGTTCAGGTTGATCCGCGGCGTCAGCTCGATGTTCTTCGTCGTCGTCGCCTTGTCCATCAGCTCGCCGAACATCTGCGCGAACTTGTCCGGGTCGGCCAGCGGCGACGAGACGACGATCTGCGGCGTATCGGCCGGCGCCCCCGGTATCCGCGGCAGTGTCACCCGGGCCGCCACGAGGTCGAGGAAGTTGGGAATCTGCCGGCGGGCGAGGGGCAGTGTCTCCAGCGTCAGCGTGACCGCGGCGTTCAGCTCGCCCGCGCCGCCGGCAACGACGTTCGCGGTTCCGCCCGACTGGGACCGGGCGAGGCCGAACATCTTGTACGCCATGATGAAGTCGGCCAGCTCCTGCGGCAGCCGGGCGGTCAGCTTCGCGTACAGCGCCGGCAGGTCGTCGGCCTCGTTCACGTTCGTGCGCAGCTGCCCCTGCGAGTCGACGTTGATCTCGCGGCCGTACACCGTCAGGAAGTCGGCGAGGCCGCGGTCGAACGTGCCGCCGGAGCTGTCGTCGTCGTTCACCCCGTTGCGGTTGCGGTCGGTGCCGTAGAGCACCTGCGGGGTCACGCCGCGGACCAGCAGCAGTTCCTCGATGCTGTTGAGCGGGCCGTTCTTGCAGCGGTACGGGTTGCCCAGGCCGAGGTAGTAGTCGGACTCGGCGCCGCCGTCGCGGGCGTCGTCGTCGGGGTCCACCCAGTCCACGACCGCCGCGGCGAGGTCCTCGGTCATGCCGGGGAGCTTCAGCAGCGCGTCGTAGAGGAGCTGGCCCGAGTCGTCGAGCTGGATGAGGGTGTTGACGTTCAGCCGGCTCGCCTCGTCGATGACGCAGCCGTAGCGCTGCTCGTGGCCGCCGGCGCCGTCGGGGAGGACGGCGACGAGGAGGACGCGGGCGTCGAGGCCGGCGCTCACGCCGGCGCGGACGGTCTGGGGGGAGAAGGAGCCGTCGGCGTAGGGGTTGCCGCCGAGCTCGCCGTTGAGGATGGCGGGGTCGGACAGCATGGCGGCGGCGTAGTGGACGCCGCTGCGGGCGGCGGCGCGGGCCTGGGCGGCGGTCTGGGAGCGGGCGGCGGCGCGGTACTCGGCGGTCATCAGGTCGGTGAACCGGTACGCGGCGAGCGACAGGACGACGACGACGATGAGGACGGCCACGATGACGAACCCCTGGCGCTCGCCGCGCCGGGGGGCGCGGCGGCCGGTGGGGTCGGCGGGGCGTCGGAGCCTCATCGGTTCGGACCTCGAAGGGTGTGTCTCGTTGAGCTCGTGAGCGGGGTCGCGTCAGCGCCCCGTGCCGACGCGACCCCGCTCACGTCCGACGTGAATCGAATCGCGTCGGCACGGGGCGCTGACGCGACCCCGCTCGGTCGGCGTACTTCGTGATTCCTCAGCGCCCGCCGCGCGCCCCGCCTGCGGCCCCACCCGCGCCACCGCCGGCCCCGCCGCGACCACCCGCAGCGCCACCGGGCGCCGCGCCGCCGGGGGCGCCGCGACCGCCGCCGGCGCCAATGCCGCCAGGCGCCGCACCCCCGCGACCGCCGCCGGGGGCCATACCGCCCGGGGCGCCACCGGCACCCCCGCGAGCGCCACCCGGACCCATACCGCCGGGCGCGCCGCCCATGCCGCCGGGCGCGCCACCCGCACCCCCGCGTCCACCCGGACCCATGCCACCCGGACCCATCCCGCCGCGACCGCCCTGGCCGCCGGGCGCCCCCGGCACCGCCTGCGCGCCCGGCGCCCCCTGAGCGCCGGCGCCCTGCGTCCCGGCCGCCGGGTCCGCCGCCGCCGCGCTCTCCGGCGTCACCATGCCGCTGTCGGTGCTCGGCTCGACCATCGTCGGCGTCACCGGGCCGGGGGCCGACGGCACCCGGATCACCTGCACCGCCGTCTGCTTCACCGGCGGCTGGTTCGGCCGGTTCGACGGCACCTCGAACACCAGCGTCACCCGGATCGCCCGCGGCGGGCCGGTCGGCGTCACGCCGTCGGCGGCGGGCGACGAGCCGTCCCAGCTCGTCGTCCAGCCGGTGCCGTCCCAGTACTCGAAGGTCACGTCGGTGACCTCCTCCACGAGCGTATCACCGTCCTCGTCGGAAAGGTCGGGGTCGGCCGAGTTCCGCACCCCGTCGGCGGTGACCCACGGCCGTTCCTGTCGGCACAAGCCGCCCCCGGAGCGGAGCCAGTACGTGATCCGCCGCAGGTCGCTCGGCGCCTGGGCGGTCGTCGGGTTCGCCAGCTCGCCGGTGTACGCCAGCGCGTTCGGCAGGCCGCTGGCGTAGATCGTCAGCGACTTGTCGGTGCCGACCACGCCCGCCTGGAACGAGATGTCCGCCGCCTTCGGGGCCGCCACGGTGGCTTCGGCGGCGCCGTCGTCGGCCGGCGCGGGGGTTTCGCCCTCGACCGTCGGGGCGGCCGGGAGGGAGGCGATGTCCATCGGCGCGGCGGCCGCGGTGGGGTCGGGGGTGGCGGTGGGCTCCATCGTGCCGCCCTCCGCCGCGGGGACGGGGGTGGCGGGGGTACCGGCGGCGCTGTTCCCGCCGGACTTCGGCGGCAGCGGGCCGAGGGCCGACGCCAGGTCGAGGTTGATGCGGTTGAACGCGGCGCGGGACAGGTTGTCCACCTCCAGCGCCTCGCGGCTGTCGGTGGTGCGGCGGAGGGTGATGTCCATGGCGAAGTAGAGCGCCGCCATGAGGAAGATGGCGATCAGGCTCGCCAGCATCACCTCCAGCAGGGTGAACCCGCGGCGGCGGCGCGAGGTGCGGGCGAAGCCCACCCAGCGGGTGCCGTGGCTGGCCGGGGCCGCAACCCCTCCCCCCGGCCCCCTCCCCCAAGGGGAGAGGGGGTGTTTGATCTCGGCCGCATCCCGCGACACCGCGAAGGCTGAGGAGGCGCCCGGCCAGTCGGTCGGTGCGTCCCCCCCCTTCCCTCTTAGGGAAGGGGGGCCGGGGGGGTTAGGTGCGTCCGCGCGCCGTTCCGCTTGAACGGGCGCGTGCGCCGCAACCCCTCCCCCGGCCCCTCCCCCAGAGGGGGAGGGGTGCTTGATTCCCACATCCTCCCGCGACACCGCGAAGGCTGAGGAGGCGCCCGGCCAGTCGGTCGGTGCGTCCCCCCCCTTCCCTCTTTGGGAAGAGGGGCCGGGGGGGTTAGGTGGCTCGGGGCTTCTCATGGCGTCATCCCCGTGGTGGGCATTCCGGTCCCGCCGTTCACTTCCGCCGACTCCACGTCCGCCTCGCTCGGCTTCTGGGCCTGCGCCGCCGAGCCGGTCATCGCCGGGTCGTAGACCAGCTGCGCCAGCACGATCTCGAACCGCCGCCCGCGCATGTCCCGGCTCACCGTCGCCGTCACCCGGTACAGGTTCGTGGCCGTCTCCGGCTGCGAACTCACCTCCCACGACCACCCGGGTTCGTCGGCGAACTCGCCGCTGTCGCCGCCGATGGGAATGACGCCCGCCTCGCACTCGGCGAGCTTGGCCTGGGCGAGGCGGGTGCCGCGGACGTGGTTGCGGGCGTCGACGCCGCGGTCGCTGCCAATGTCCACCAGCTGCCCCACGGCCGCCAGCGACATGAGGAGGATCGCCAGCGCGAGGAGGACTTCGATGAGCGTCAGGCCGGGGCGGCGGGTGGGGCGCGGGGCCATCACCCACCCCCGCCCGGGGCGTTGCCCCGGGCTATCCAATCCCAGGCCGTTGGCCTGAAGACGGCCGGCACCCATCTTCACCCCGAAGGGGTGGGATAGCATAGCCCGGGGCAACGCCCCGGGGCAACGCGGGCCGGGGCGGCGGGGCATCACCCACCCCCGTACTTGCTGTCGTTCGGCAGCACCCGCGACGACCCCGACACGCCGCGGAGCTGGATGCGGATCGGCGGGTAGTTCGCCTCCGTCACCTTCACCACCGTCCCCACCTCGCGGCAGGTGCCGTCCGGCAGGAACGTGCCGACCGTCTGCCACTCGCCGTCGGAGCCGGGCGCCACGCCGTCGTCGTCGGCGGCGAGGCCGGCGGTGCACTTGTCCAGCCGGCTCTCCAGGCAGGTGACCGACGCGCCGGCGTACTCCGCGGCCGGCAGGTTGGCGAAGTCGGTGGTGTCCGGCGCCAGCCGGATGCGGGTGCCGTCGGCGCTGATGGCGAGGCGGTACGGCTGGCCGTACTCCATCGCCATGCCGCGGGCGTCGGCGATGCGGCCGCGGACCACGTCGGCCGCCGCCTTCTGGTCGGAGTTCCCCTTCAGCCCGTTGAGCGTCGGGAACGTGACGGCCGCGATGATGAGGAGGAGGGCCAGGACGGCCATCGACTCCAGCAGCGTGAACCCGGGGCGGCGGCGGGGGCGAAGGCGGGTCACGTGTGCACCGGTGGGGTAAGGGATCCGTTCCTGAGGCATGCCGTCCGGGGGAGCCCGACCGTCAGTTGACCTTGGCGAGCGGCCCGATGCCGAACTGGCTGATCGGCGTGCCGTCGTTCTTCGAGTACGTGAGCACCTGGATGATGGTCGTCCCGTCGCCCTGCGCGAACGGCCGCATCTGGTACTGGTTGCCCCACGGGTCGATGAGGTCGTCCTGGCCGTTCTTGAGGAACGACGTGCCGCCGAACGGCGGCTGGAGGAGCTGACCCAGGTCGGTCGGGTCCTCGAACGTCGGGTTGGCGGCGTTCGTCTTGTACGCTTCGATGGCGGTGGACAGGCTCCGACACTGGAGCGTCGCCCGCCCCTTGCGGGCGTCCTCGAGGTAGCGGGTGGTGGCGACGATGGCGACCGTGGACAGGATCACCAGGATGGCGACCACGACCAGCACTTCGAGGAGCGTGAAGCCCGCCCGGCGGCTGAGTCGGCGTTGGGTGGCGGGGGTGAGGATCATCGTCGCAGTCTCCTTCGTCGGCAGAAGCGGGGCCGTGCTGGCGGGGTCGTCGCTGTAACTATAGCCGCAGGGGGGCTTAACCGGTGATGAGAGAACGCCCGCCCGAGCGACTCATTTTGCTCTCAGGGTTACCCCGCGGGGGTGGGAAGGGTTTCAACCCCTGGGGGATTCAGGGTTTAGCCGCTTGCGGCGGTGCACCGCATGCACCGCCGCGAGCGGCGGAAACCTACCCCCCCACGGTCTGTCCCATCTTGAACACCGGCAGCAGCAGCCCGGCGACGACTAGCAGCGTGACCCCCGCCATGACGAGCAACATGATCGGTTCCAACAGCTTGACCATCAGTTCGAGCTGCCGGGCGGTGCGCTTCTCCAGGCCGTCGGCGATGTCGATGAGCACCCGTTCGAGGGTGTTGGCCTCCTCGCCGATGGCGATCATCTCCACCACGTCGGGCGGGAAGTAGCCCGACTTGCGGAGCGGGTCGGCGAGTTTTTCGCCGGCGGTGACGTTCTCGGCGCTCTTCTCGATGGCCGCGGTGAGGACGCGGTTGCCGGTGGAGTCCTTGGCGATGTTCAGCGCCCGCAGGATGGGGATGCCGTTGTGGAGCATGGTGCCGAGGATGCGGGTGAACCGCGACAGCGCCAGGTTGAGGAAGATCTTGCCGAACAGCGGCAGGCGGATGCGGACGCGGTCGGCCCAGACGCGGCCGCCGCCGCGCGTCCAGCGGACGAAAGCGACGCACCCGGCGACGACCAGGGCCGCGACGACGCCCCCCTGCCAGGAGCGGAGGAAGTCGCTGAACCCCATGAGGGCCATGGTCAGGCCCGGCAGTTCGTCCTTCTCCTTGAGCTTCTCGAAGACGGGGGCGAACTTGGGGACGAAGAAGATGACCAGGACGTTGAGCACGGTGAACCCGGCGACGGCGAGGAACACCGGGTAGGCGAGGGCGCCGATCACCTTGGCCTTCATGTCCTCCTGGTGCTCGACGAAGGTGCTGATCCGCTTCAGCACGTCTTCGAGGAAGCCGCCCTCCTGGCCGGCCTTGACCATGCTGACGGCGAGCTCGTCGAACACCTTGGGGTGCGCGCCCATGGCCTGCGCCAGCCCGGTGCCGTCGGCGACCTTCCCACGCACCTCGCGGATCACGGCCTGGAGCTTGGGGCTGGTGCTCTGGCGTTCCAGCAGCTCCAGCGACCGGAGGAGCGGCACGCCGGTGTGGAGGAGGTCGGCGAGCTGGGAGTAGAAGGTGGCGAGGTGTCGGGCGGAGACGCGGCTGAAGAGGCCGCCGCCGCCGCCGGCCTGGGTGCGCGCCAGGGCGATGCGGGTGGGGAACAGCCCCTTGGCGTCGAGGGCCAGGGCGGCCTCGCGCTCGGTGTTGGCGGCGATGGTGCCCGTGGTCTTCGACCCGGTGCGGGCCAGGGCTTCGTAGGTGAAGTCGGGCATGGGGTGCGGTTCGAGGTTCGGGGGTTCGGGATCGTCCGGCGAGCCGACCGCCGTGAGGCGGCGGGTGGCTCGGGGTTTAAGCCCGGAGGGCGCCTTCGCTAGCCCGGGGCGGAAGCCCCGGGCGGCGTTCGCGGTGTCACAAAGGCGTTGCTCCCACGATCCACGCCGACGCCCGCCCGGGGCTTCCGCCCCGGGCTACCCAAAGCGCCCTCCGGGCTTAAGCCCCGAGCCACCCGCCGCCTCACGGCGGTCGGCTCGCCGCGCTTAACTAATGTCGCCAGCCGTCACCCGCCCCACCTCGTCCACCGTGGTGGTGCCGTTGAGCACCTTGCGCCAGCCGTCCTGCCGCAGCGTCACCATCCCGGCCCGCAGCGCCTCCAGGCGGATCACGCCGGAGTTCACGCGCTGCACGATCAGGTCCTTGATCACCTCGTTGTTCACCATCAGCTCGTGGATGCCGGTCCGCCCGCGATACCCGCCCTGCCGGCACGCCCGGCAGCCGACGCCCTTCCACAACTTGCTGCCCGTGCCGTCCGGGCCGGCGCCCATCATCTCGACCATCCCCTGCTGGATCGCCACCTCCGGGCTCGGCTTCACCCCGCCCTTGCGGAGCGGGAAGTCCAGCGGCAGGTCGTCCAGGTCCGGCTCGAACGCCGTCTTACATTCCGGGCAGATCGTCCGCACCAGCCGCTGCGCCATCACGCCCTCGACCGTACTCGACACCAGGAACGGCTCGACCCCCATGTCGATCATGCGGGTGAACGCGCTCGGGGCGTCGTTCGTGTGGAGCGTGCTGAACACCATGTGCCCCGTCAGCGACGCCTGAATCGCCATCTCCGCGGTTTCGAGGTCGCGGATTTCGCCGACCAGGATCACGTCCGGGTCGTGCCGCAGGATGCTCCGCAGGGCGTGGCCGAACGTCAGGCCGATCTTCGTGTGCGTCTGGATCTGGCTGATGCCTTCCTGCTGGTACTCGACCGGGTCTTCCACCGTGATGATCTTCGTCGTCTCGTCCTTGATCTCGTTGAGGGCCGAGTACAGGGTGGTGCTCTTGCCCGAGCCGGTGGGGCCGGTGACGAGCACGATGCCGTGCGGGCGGACGATGAGCTGCTTGAACGTGCCGTAGATGTCCGGCAGCATGCCGCAGTTCTGGAGGTTGAACGCCATCCGCCCCTTGTCCAGGAGGCGCATGACGACGCCCTCGCCGTGGACCATCGGGATGATCGACACGCGCACGTCGATCTCGCGGCCGGCGACCCTCATCTTGATGCGGCCGTCCTGCGGCAGCCGCTTCTCGGCGATGTTCAGCCGGGCCATGATCTTGAGGCGGCTGAGGATGGCGAGCTGGAACCGGTTGATCTCCGGCGGCAGGTTCTGCTCCTGCAACAGGCCGTCGATCCGGTAGCGGATGCGCAGCCCCTTCTCCTCCGGCTCGACGTGGATGTCCGACGCCCGCTCGTTGGCCGCCTCGACGAGAATCTGGTTCACCAGCTTCACGACGGAGGCGTCCTGGGCCTGCTTGGCGAGCTCGCTGTCGTCGGCCTCGATGTTCTCCAGGAGCTCGACTTCTTCCTCCTCGCGCTCGGCAATGAGGGCGGAAATCGTGTCGCCGCCGACGCCGAAGTGCGCCTTGATGAGGCGGGCGATCTCGCGCGGCGGGGCCAGCACCGGCAGGATGTGCAGTCCGGTGAGGGTGTGGAGCTCGTCCAGCGCGTAGGCGTCGAACGGGTCGCCGGTGGCGACGACGAGGGTGCCGTTGTTGCGCGAGATGGGGAAGAGGTTCTTGCGGTGGACGAGCCGCTGCGGCATGGCGGCGAGCACGTCCGGGTCGGCGGTGGCGTGCGACAGATCGACCAGTTCCAGGCCGAACTCGTCGGCGAGGACGGGGAGGAGGGTGTCTTCCTTGAGGAAGCCCTTGTCGATGAGGACCTGGTGGGGCGGGAAGTTGGGGCTGGCGGCGATGGCGTCGGCGGCGCGGCTGCGGTCGGCGGCGGGGAGGAGGCCGCGGTCGACGAGCGTCTGGAGCAGCTGCATGGCGGACCCGGTGCGGGGCGGTGCGTAGGTCGATTGTACCCGACGCCGATGAGAAGGTACTGAATCTGGGCAAGCGGCGCGGCCCGGCGGCGGGCGGGGGGGCCGGTTGCAGTGGTTGGGCCGCGCCGCCGCGGGTATGCTGCGGGCGGAGGCCCCGGAATGAACATCACGCTGCCGGGCGGCGAGGTCCGGATTCCGCAGGGGATCACGACCCACGCCGCCTTCCTGACCTGGTTCCGCTCCGACGACGGCCCGGGAGACGTTCGCGTCGACTGGATCATGAACGACGTGTGGGTCGAAATCATGGCCGAGCGCGCCTTCGCCCACAACAAAATCAAGTCCGCGGTGACCCACGTCGTGTACGGGCTGGTCAAGGCGGAGAAACTCGGCCACTTCTTCAGCGACGGCATGGTGTACACGAACGACGACGAGCAGTTCACGACCGCGCCGGACGGGATGTTCGTGAGCCGCGAGGCGATGGAGAACCGGCGGGTGTGGCTGACCGGCGGTGAGGGGAGCGCGGGCGACACCGAACTGCTCGGGGTGCCGGACCTGGTGATCGAGGTCGTCAGCCCGAGCTCGGTGGACAAGGACACGGTCTGGCTGATGGCGAAGTACTGGGCGGCGGGCGTCCCCGAGTACTGGCTGATCGACGCCCGTGAGGGGCCGCTGACGTTCACGATCTACCGCCGCGGGCCGGACGAGTACCGGGCCGTGCGGCGGGTCGGCGGGTGGGTCAAGTCGGCGGTCCTCGGCCGGTCGTTCCGGTTCGCGCCGGGCGAGAGGCTGATGGGCCACCCGACCTACGAGTTCGAGGCGCGCTGACCCGCGTGCGGAGGAGAACCCATGCCGACGGTCTCGCACGAAGTCCACGGCGACATCACCATCCCGCGGACGGTGGTGGACGTGGCGTCGTTCTGGGCGTGGCGCGACGCGGCCGACCTGCCGGAGAAGCTGAAGGTTCACTTCCTCCGCGGCGACGTATGGGTGGACCTGAGCATGGAAGAGCTTTACACGCACAACCAGGTCAAGACCGCTCTGGGGATCGCACTGGCGGGTCTGATCGTCGGCGGGGAGCTCGGCATGTACGTGTGCGACGGCATGTCGCTCTCCTGCCCGGACGCCGACTTCGTGACCGAGCCGGACGCCATGTTCCTGTCGAACGAGGCGATCGCGGCCGGGCGGGTGCGGTACGAGGCCGGGAAGAAGCGGAAGGCGAAGGCGACGCGGGTGGTGGGCACGCCCGACCTGGTGGTCGAGGTCGTGAGCCCGAACACGGCCGACAAGGACACCGAGTGGCTGATGTCGGCCTACCACGACGCCGGCATCCCAGAGTACTGGCTGATCGACGCCCGCGGCGATGACCTGAAGTTCGACATCCTGCGGCGGAAGCCGACGGAGTTCGTCGCGGTGCGGAAGTCGGCCGGGTGGGTCAAGTCCGCGGTCCTGGCGAAGGAGTTCCGGCTGACGCGCGCCGAGAGCGGTCACGGCTACCCGTGCTACACGCTCGACGTTCGCTGACCGGGGGATGATACCAAACCCGATTGATCCGTGACCGTCGGGCGCCGCGGCGCCCGACGGTCACGGATCAATCGGGTTTGGTATGACATGCTGAACCAGGTGGTGTTCGCCGGCGAGGAGCAGACCGACCTCCCCCCGTGGGTCGTCGACTTCGACTCGTTCCGCCGCTGGCTGTACGCGGACGACTTCCCCGAGGGGTGGCGGGTCTGCTACATCAACGGCACCATCTGGGCGGGGGTCCGCGTTGAAGCGTTCTTCAGCCACGGGCGGGTGAAGGCCGAGATCACGTCCGTCCTTCACCAGCTCTTGAAGCGCACCCGGTACGGCAAGTTCGGCCCGGACGGCACCCGGTACAGCCACCTCGAACCCGAGCTCTCGACCGAACCGGACGGGCTGGTCATCTCGAACGCCGCGCTCGCGGCCGGGCGGGTGCAGTTGATCGGCGCCAAACCGGGGCAGCCGACGGAGGTGATCGGCGTGCCGGACCTGGCGATCGAGATCGTCAGCCCGAGTTCCGAGGAGAAGGACGCCGAGTGGCTGACGGCCGCGTACCACAACGCCGGCATCCCCGAGTACTGGCTGGTCGATGCCCGCGGCCCGGGCGGCGTCCGGTTCGCCATCCACCGGTGGGGCGAGCGAGGCTACGCCCCCGTCGAGCCCACCGACGGGTGGGTCCGGTCGCCGGTGCTGGGGCAGGAGTTCCGGCTGGTTCAGACCGCGGACGAGACCGGCCACCCCGAGTTCACGCTCGACGTTCGCTGACCGGCCGCGCCGGTCGGGGTTCATCCCTCACCCAGTCGTTCCAAGTGCCACCCGGGGCCGCGTGGTTTTCAGGCCAACGGCCTGACAGCCCTCAGCCCAGGGCAACGCCCTGGGTACGGGGTGCTTCAGGCTGGGGGGTGATTGGCGCCCCGTACCCAGGGCGGCGGGTGCTGCGCACCCTTGCCCTGGGCTGAGGGCTGTCAAGCCGTTGGCCTGAAAACCAAGGCCCATCCCGGGGCGTTGACCCAAGGCGGTTACGGATCAACCGGGTGCGGGATCACTCGGCCGCGTCGCCAGGTGTTCCCGCAGCAGCGCGTTCGTCTCCGCCGGGTGCGTGATCGGCAGCCCGTGCGACGCCGCCGCGAACTCGACGTACCGCGCCCCCGGCACGGCCGCCGCCAACGCCCGACCTACCGCCGGCGGCGCGATCGGGTCGTGCGCCGCGCTCGCCACCACCGTCCGCAGCCCCGCCAGCTCGCCCAGCCGTGGAAGCACGCTCGCCGCGCGCATCGCCTTCAGCTGCGGGCCGACCACCGCCGGGGTGTCGCCGAGGTCGTGGCCGAACAGCGCCGCCAGCGCCTCGAAGTCGGCCGCCGCGGCGCCGCCCGGCGGGTAGATGAGGTCGGCGAAGCCGCGCCGCCGCATCGCCCGCGTGCCGACCCGCGACCGCATTCCGAGCCACATCATGCGGAACGTCAGCGGCGCCGCGGCCCGCCCGTCGGCGAAGGTGCAGAGGAGCGCCAGACTCGTCACCCGCCCGCGCGCCGCCAGCGCCAGCTGCGCCGCCACCAGCCCGCCGAGGGAGTGGCCGACGACGTGGGCCGCGCCCACCCGCTCGGCGTCGAGCACGGCGAGGGCGTCGGCGGCCATCGCGTCCACGGTGATCGGCCCGTTCGCGGGGACGCTCCGCCCCATGCCGCGGTTGTCGAACGTGAGGCAGGTGAAGCGGTCGCTCAGCGCTTCGACCTGCGGCAACCAGCCGTCGCCGTGGACGCCGACGCCCTGGATGAACAGCACCGCCGGGCCGGCGCCGCGGCGGTCGTAGGCGAGCCGGCAGCCGGCGCGGTTGGCGAACAGTCCCATCAACGCTTCCCCGGTGCGGACTTGATCCCGGTCACGAGTAGGGTCGGGTGGAGGTGCCACGACGGCATCGGGTAGTTGAACCCGAACCCGCCCGGCGGCCCGAATCCGGTGCCGCCGCCCGGCGGCTGGG
>Ga0335394_10002003_pt1 | contig 22884 bp, 19 predicted proteins | sample MAT03_FD_205741 | JGI IMG/M metagenome (GOLD analysis project Ga0335394, IMG submission 205741) | Freshwater microbial communities from Lake Fryxell liftoff mats and glacier meltwater in Antarctica - MAT-03 (spades assembly) (version 2) ...
CCGAACTGGTCGAGCACGTGTGGGGCGAGGATCTACGCGAGCTCGGCATCGTCGTCGAACCGATGCACGGCCTGGATGATGTGGTCGCGATGGTGGCTGAGTTCCAGCCAGGCGCCACCCGCAGGTTGGGCATCCTGGTCGACCATCTGGTCTCGGGCAGCAAGGAGGAACGACTCGCGAAGCAGGTGGTCGGCCCCCATGTGCTCGTGACCGGCCATCCGTTCGTCGATGTGTGGGCTGGCGTGTGGCCGCGTGTGATGGGCCTTCGCGAGTGGCCCGAGGTGCCGCGCAACGTGCCATGGAAGGAAGGCATGTGTGCCGCACTTGGCACCGATGTCAGGGGTTTCTGGCCGCGTCTACGAAATCGGGTGACAACGTTTGTGGACCTGCGCCCGGAACTGGTGGGTGCGGTGGAACAGCTGATCGACTTTGTGACGAGCGAGCCCGGCGACGAGTGATCCGCATCGTCACCGCCAGCGCAATTCCGCCGATGAGCAAGAACGGTGCGGTGTAACCGACCAACAGCGCAAATGCGACGAGCACGGCCACGAACGACTCCCAGCCCTTGTCGAAGGCGGCGCTGACGCTGTCGTCCTTCTTCTTATCAACCTCGACGGGCACCGCCTTGGCGTCGACTGGTGCGGTGGTGAGGTGCACGGTGATCGTCGCCCACGCCGCCTGACCGTTGAACGCATTCTGTTGCGCGAGCAATTGCTCAAGGCGTGTCTCCCGAGACGACAGCTCACCCTCCAACGTGATCACCTCGCCGAGGTCCTTCGCCTCGTCGAGCAGCGCACGAATTCGGCCGACGCTCGTGCGTGCGGTGAGGATCTGGGCATCGAGGTCAGCGATCTGGTTGGTCACGTCGTCGGTGGTGCCCTGGAGGCCGGTGCGCCGGCCGATTCCGGGCTCAAGGTCTTTCAGAAATGCATCCACCTCAGCTGGCGGCAGCTTGAACACGAGGTCGCCGGCAGCGAACTCAGGCGTCGTCAGGTCGAGGCTGGAGTTGTACAGCTGGCCTCCGTGAGCCGCCGCGAGATTGATCACCTTGTCGACTGCGGCAGCTGCATCAGCAACCTCGAGACCAACCGTCATAACGACAACCAGCTTTCGGTCCGATGGCGCGAGCACCTGAGTCGGAATCTTGGTACCGGTCTCGACCACGGGGGTGCTGTTGGCTGATTGGGCATCGCCACCACTGATCGATTGCTGACCTCCTGTGTTGGTCTCTGCCGGGGCGAGCTCCAGGTCGACAGGTCTGTCAGTGCTCGCCGACTTGCTGTCGCTCATGTCGCCGCCGCACGCCGTGAGTGCGACCATCGAGATGAGGATGGAGGCCGCTGCGTGGCGGCCCCGCCGAGAGTTCCGCGTGTGTGTCATGCCGTTCCGACGAAGCGGCGACGGCTTCGGTTCCCGAAGTGCGTGTCAGTCGGATGACGAAAGAGACGACGAAGGTGACGACGAAGCAGCTCCCTTGACTCCTTTGCGGTGACGCAGCAGCTCGATGGCAATCGGCAACACGGACACGCCGACGATGACGGTGGAGCTGCGCCCGGAACTGGTGGGTGCGGTGGAGCAGCTGAACGACTTCGTTGCGCCGGGCTGACCCTGAGGCGACGTCCGAGAAATTTCTGTCAACTCAGCGACAGGGTCCGTGCGTCATGTGAGCATGGGTCGTATGACATCTCGGGCAACACATTGAACAACGCTGCACTGCCGTGGCTGGGCGCTGGGCTCGCCGGGTTCCTGGTCACCGGAGCACTCGGTTGGGCCGGCGTACTGGGGCGTCCGAAGAGCACCGAGACAGCTGCGCGCCTGACCGCCCGGGTGAGCACCCAGGTTTCCTATCTCGACTGCCCAGGCGGCAGCCCGCTGGGTACCTTCGGGGCCAGCGACCGTGTACTCGGCGTGGCCCACGACGGTGACGACTGGGTGGCGGTGCGCAATCCCACCAACGTCCTGCAGATCGTCTGGCTGCCCGCCTCCGTGCTGGTGCCCGACGACGGCCAAGAGCCGTTCGGTGAGCTACCAGCCGCCACGTGCGCCACCGTCGATGCGGTCGCGTTGCCGGCGGACACGACGACTGTGCCCACCACGTCGCCGACCCCGACATTGCCCGCGACGACCACCACCGTCGTGGCCACCACGTTGCCGACCACGAATCCACCGGCCACCACGTTGCCGGCCACGAATCCACCGGCCACCACGGTGCCGGCCACGAATCCACCGGCCACCAACCCACCTTTGACGTCCCCACCGGTCACGACTCCACCACCGAATGCGCCGCCCGCGGTCGGCAACCTCAGCGCCAACCCCACCGTGATCTCGCAGGATGCTCAATGCCAGTGGTCGACGCAGACGCAGATCTCGGTGAACGTTACCGACGCCTCGGGTGTCGGGGCGGTGCAGGTTCGCTGGAGCATCTCCACGTTCAACGGTCCGGCATCTGGCACCGTCAACCTTGTCGGCCCTGCTGGTGGTGGTAACTGGACCGGCACCATCAGTGGGCTGCTCGGCCCCAATCCCACGACTCAGTTGGTGCAGTTGCGAGTTACCGCCACCGACGCCCAGCAGCTCCAGACGGTGAAGAACTTCGACAGCACCCTCACCGTGGAGTTCTGCCTCCCATGAACCGCACCACTCTCACTGGCCTCGCGCTCGCTGCTGCGTTCACCATCGGCGGTGTGTTCCTGGGTCGCTCGCTGGCCGATCACGCCGATCCGACAGAGTTGGGCGTGGTGTCGCTGCTCGCGCCTCCCGCCGGCGTCGAGTACGAAACCCTGCCCATCATCGGCCATGTGTCGCAAGGCGATGCACCACCTGCGCCGCCCTCCGACGATGACCCCACACTGGGCCTTGGCCCCATCGTCGGGAGCGAGGAAGCCGTGAAACTCGACCCGGCCCGCTTGGGCGAGGCGAGCGCTATCCCGCCAGCGGTGATCGACGATCCGGCGCTGCCACCGGTGGCTCCTCCGGAAGGGTGGCGCGGCGCGCCACCTGCACCCGGTGACACGGAAGGCGCTGGTGCCGTCCCTATCGACGAAGCCCTTGCAGAGGGCGGCCTCATCGAACCGCCAGGAGCTCCGACCGACGTCTCGATCGACGACAGTACCGGCGACACGACCACCGGCGACACGACCGATGACGGGACCCCCGGTCGACACGTCGATCCGTGCGCACCTAGTGGCGGCGAGCCGTCCGAGGCATGCCCCGAGGGTGTGCGCTCCACGGTGTTGGGGCTGGCGTCGGCGCCCGATCTGTGGTTCCAGGGTCATCGTTCCACCCGTGGTGTGAGCGGAGGAGTATGGGGTTCGTGCCCCGACAGCGCTGCGCCGACGCCCGAGCAACTGGGTCTCGTCTTCACGGCCAACGCTCCCGGCACGGTGACCGTCTGGGTACAGTCGGCGCTCGACCCGCTCGAAGTGGCCAGTGCCGACGTCGGTGCCACCGGCGCCGACCAATCGACGTGGGAGGCCACGCTTCCGGATGTCTCCGAGGACGACCGATACCGCCTCAACATCCCCTACTGCGTAGTGATCGTTGAACCGCCGGCCGGCACCCAGCTGACCGTCACGGCCACCATCGTCGACGTGTTCGGTCGCTCCCGCACCTTTGGGTTCGAAGTCGACACGCTCACGCCCCGGCGACCGCCGACGCAGGTGTGGCCGGTCAGCCCGAACACCGTGTTGGTGAGCGTCCCGCACCGCGCCGACCAGTTTGTCGATCTGCGGACGCGGTTGATCGACGGAGCCGAAGGTGACTGCTCCACCGCCGGTACTGCGCTGTACTCCTCGCTGCGGGTAGAGGGTGATGTCAGCTCTACGTATCTGTTGCGCAACAACTTCGACCCGGTGTACACCAAGCGCACCTGGGTGCTGGTCGCAGTGCCCGACTCGTCGACGGCCATCGTCTGCTCGCGCGTCTTCGACACGCGAGTGCCGTCGTTCGACCGCTCCAGGCCGGTGCTCAGCGAGTCGTTCGTCGTCACTGCCCCCGACCTGGTGCTGCCGGTGGTCACGGTCGAGTCGGTCTCCGTCAACAGTGCGGTGGTCGGCCGGGTGTCGGTCGGTCTCAACTACGTCGGTGGCACCAACTGTGGCGGCGCCGGCTACACCGCGGCGGCGGGGGCACCAGCGACGGAGGACTACAACCACGCGTGTGACCCGACCACTGATATGAACTGGGGTGCCGCGACAGCGCTGCAGAACCTGCGCATCGACGCCGGAATCAGTCGAGCCGCCTCCGAGTGGATCACCACCAGCGCAGTGGTGTCCACCCGTGGCCGCCGATGCTTGGGAGGCGACGTCGTGGCGGGTGTGGCTGCGACCTGCCCGTCGCTGCCCACGCAGCACTACCGGGTGCCACTGGGCACGGTGTCGGTGCCCGCGGGCATGTGCTCGCCCGGCCTGTTCGAGTCCTCGTGCGAGCCGCCTCGCCGCGACCTGGTGGCCGGTGAGGTGGTGGTCCGCGTCGAGTGGACCAACACCCGCTCCAACGGTGCGTCGACATGGTCGGTACGGCCCAGCCTGCGGACCGGGCGCGACAACACGCTGCCGGTGTTCCCGCAACTCGACGACTCCGACGTCTTCGGGGTCACCGGCGGGCGATATCCCGTGGTGAGTGGCACCCTCACGGCCGATCGGCCGGTGGTGTGGGAGGTGGGTGTGCCGCCCGAAGGCTGCCTGGTCGCCGCCGACAGCGGCGCCGAGATCGTCTCCACCGTGGCGAGCGGCGTGCCGTCGACCACGTTCGCCGTGCGGCTCAGTGGTCTCTGCACCGGGCTGGCGCACCAGTTGTACGCGACCATCACCGACCCGACCACGGGCGCCACCGCGAGCTTCGGCCGTGTTGACCGCCCCGGTGCGCGTGGATGGAGCGGCGGGCACGTCTGGGTGCCGGGCTACGAACGTCCGCTCACCGTGGTGCTGTCAGCTGCACCGGTCGCCGCCGGCACGCAGGCCGTCGCACAGATGCAGCTCGCCATCGGTCGCCCCGGCGCCACGCACCGGGAGACCACCGACTACGCGTTCCCCACGCCACTGTCCACGGAGCCTCGTTTCCTGTGCTACCGCGAGAACAATCTCGCCACCGGACTCAACAACAGTTTCACGCGCGATGGCTTCGGCATCCCCGTGATGCTGCCCGATGTCGTGCGAGTCACCGTTACGGTCACGATGACGCCCGCTGCCGGCTCGGCGACCAACTGCCGACGGACCGGCGGCACCACCACGGTGACGTTCTCCGCCGACGTGAGCCGGGAGTCGTTGTCTGTCGGGGCGGGCCTGCGGCTCTCGAGTCCCGACGGCGCAGCGATCACCGTGATCGCGTTGCTTCGCCCGGGTTGATCGCCGCGTTGGTTCAGTCGACAGGTGTTGCCACTGCGGCCGCTGCCTTCACGGCCTTGCGGTGCTTCCACAACTCGATCAAGATCGGTAGTACCGAGACGCCGACGATGATGATCGCGGCGATCTCGATGTTGTTCTTGACGGCCTCGATCTCGCCGAGGAAGAAACCGAGCGTGGTGATGCCTGCACCCCACAGCATGCCCCCGACGATGTTGTAGGTGATGAAGGTGCGGTAGTGCATCTTGCCGGCGCCGGCCACGGTGGGCACGAACGTTCGCACTATCGGCACGAAGCGGGCGAGCACGATGGTCTTCGGGCCGTACTTCTCGAAGAACACTTCCGCCTTCACCACGTACTCCGGGTTGAAGAAGCGGCTCTTCGGCCGGTCGAACACGGTCGGCCCGAATCGATGCCCGATCATGTACCCAACCTGGTCGCCCAGGATGGCCGCCAAGGCGGCAGTCAGCGCCACCCACGGAAGTGCCGGCAGCAAGTTGCCGCCCGCATCGCTGGAGAGGAAGCCGGCGAAGAACAGCAGCGAATCGCCCGGCAGGAAAAAGCCGATCAGTAAGCCCGACTCGGCGAAGACGATGACGGCCAGTACGGCCGGGCCACCCTTCTCCACCCACTTGTTTGCGAAGTCCAGGAGCCCGAGCACGGTTCGCAACTTTACCGCTCGAAAAGCGAAAGGCCCGGGCACGCAGCCCGGGCCCCTCATGTTGAACCGACTCAGTGAACGGGTGTGGCAGCCGGAGCCGTTGACTCAGCACTCATGCCTGAAGGCTGACGGCTGCTGAACACGATGGCTCCGATGAGCACGACCAGCGCCGCGGCGGCGATGCTGAAGCGGGCGCCGTCGTTGTCGCGCAGGCCGATGATGGCCGGCAGGATCAACAGCGAGACCAGGTTCATCACCTTGATCAACGGGTTGAGCGCAGGGCCAGCGGTGTCCTTGAAGGGGTCGCCGACAGTGTCGGCAATGACTGCCGCACGGTACGGGTCGCTGCCCTTGCCGCCGTGGTGGCCGTCCTCGATGTACTTCTTGGCGTTGTCCCATGCGCCACCTGCGTTGGACAGGTAGTTGGCCATCAGCTGGCCGACAAGGATGACTGCGGCCAGGAATGCGCCCAGTGCGAGGAAGTCCATACCGAACCCGATGACCACCGGAGTGAGTACTGCCAGCAGTGCGGGTGTGGTCAGTTCGCGAAGCGATGCTTCGGTGCAAATGTCGATGACCGGGCCGTACTCGGGCTCCTTTTCGCCCTTCATGATCTTGCCGTCGGCGAACTGCTTGCGAACTTCCTGGACCACCACACCAGCGGTTCGGGCCACGGCGCGGATGGCCAAGGCGCTGAACAGGAACGGCACGGCGCCACCGATGAGAAGACCGATGAAGATCTTCGGGTCGGCAACGTTGATCTGTAGTTCGGGAAGGTCGAACACGCCACGCAGACGGTCGGCTTTATCGGCCAAGCCCAACTCGGCGCCGGCGGTCTCGATGTAGCTGGCGAACAGGGCGACCGCAGCGATGACTGCGGAGCCGATGGCGAAGCCTTTGGTGACTGCCTTGGTGGTGTTACCAACAGCGTCGAGACTGACCATGATCTTCTGCGGCTCACCGTGGAACTCGCCCGACATTTCGGCAATGCCGGCAGCGTTGTCGCTGACGGGGCCGAAGGTGTCTTCCGAGACGATGATGCCGGTGGTGGCCAACATTCCCATGCCGCAGAGTGCAACGAGGTAGAAGGAGAACTGCAGGTTGCCGCCGCCCAAGGCCATCGCAGCTGCGATGGCGATGGCAATGGCGATGACTGCATAGACGGCGCTTTCCATACCGCTGGCGGTGCCGGCAAGGATGGTGGTGGCCGGGCCAGTCTCGGCGGCGGCAGCGATTTCCTTCACCGGCTTGTGGTGCGTGGCGGTGTAGTACTCGGTGAGGCGGCTGATGCCCTGCGCCAACACGAGGCCGATGAAGACGGCGCCGAAGCACTTCCAGCCAGCGTTGTCCTTGTCGTTGCCCACGTACACCAGCGAGAGGACGAGCGTGCCAATCGTAGTGAGAACGCCGGCGACGAGGAAACCCTTGTTGATTGGCTTGAGGGCATTTGTCTCGCCCTCCTTGGCCTTGACGAAGAAGATGCCGACGATGGACGCAATCACTCCGATCGCGCGAGCGGCGAGGGGGAAGATGAGGCCAAGCGCGGGGTTGGCGCCGATCGAGTTGAACGCGGCCACGCCCAAGATGATGGAGGCGACCAGTGTGACCTCGTAGCTCTCGAACAGGTCGGCCGCCATACCGGCGCAGTCGCCCACGTTGTCGCCCACGTTGTCGGCGATGGTGGCTGGGTTACGGGGGTCGTCTTCGGGGATACCGGCTTCGACCTTGCCGACCAGGTCGGCGCCGACGTCGGCGGCCTTGGTGAAGATGCCGCCGCCAACCCGCAGGAACAGTGCCAGCAGTGAACCACCGAAACCGAACCCGATGAGGATGACCGAGCTGGTGTTCTGGAACACCATGATGATGGCCGTGGCGCCCAGCAGACCGAGGCCAACAGTGAACATGCCGGCCACGCCACCGGTACGGAACGCCACGGTAAGGGCACGAGGCATGCTGTTGGTCAGCGCTGCAGCGGCCGTGCGGACATTGCCGCGAGTGGCCAGTGTCATGCCGATGTAGCCGGTGAAACCGGAGGCCAGACAGCCGAGGATGAACGCGAGCGTGCGGAATGCGCCGGACTGAGCGAACGACAGTGCGACCTCACCACTGGGCTTGATGATCTCGGTACTGGTGAGGAAGACGATGATCGCCAATGGAACGAGGATGACGGCGATCGTCTTGAACTGCCGCTTCAGGTAGGCGGAGGCACCTTCCTGAATTGCTTTCGCAATCTCCTGCATCTTGGGCGAGCCTGCGTCCTCGGCCATCACCAGCTTGGCGAGGAAGAGTCCGACTGCGAGGGCAATGAGGGCGGCTGCGGCGGAGAGCAGCAGGACTGCCCACTCGCCACCTTTGAGTGTGAACTCTTGAAAGCCGCCTTCGGCGATAAGTGCTGGCACCGGTGATCTCCGGGGGTATCTCGGGCGCGACGACAAAGCCACGCTGGTTGGGCAAACGTGCTGAGTGTATTGACTCCTGACGATTCCGACGAACTTTGAGTGTCCCCGGTCACATCGCAGCAGCGTGGGAGCTTGTCGCCAAAGTTCGTGGCGCGGGGCTCTCACGGCTACCGTTCGGACAGACAACCCCGTTCACCCGGAAAGGCCGTCACGCGATGGCACAGGCAATCCAGTCACGCGAGCCGGTCACCGGCACGGCGGCGACCACGAAGAAGCGCAAGAAGTTCTTCCTGCTCGACCTCTACAGCACCGCCGTGGGCAAGAAGTACGCCATGGCGCTCAGCGGTATTGCGCTGATCGGTTTCGTGGTGGCGCACATGGTCGGCAACCTGAAGATGTATCTCGGCGCGGAGGACTACAACCACTACGCCGAGTTCCTGCGCGAACTGCTGGTACCGATCCTGCCGCGCACCGTCTTGCTCTGGCTGCTCCGGTTTGGCCTCATCGGCGCGGTGGCGCTGCATGTCCACGCGGCCTTCAGCCTCACTCGCCTCAACCGTTCAGCTCGCTCGGTGAAGTACCAGAGCCCGCGTGACTATCAGGTGGCCACATTTGCCAGTCGTACCATGCGCTGGACCGGCGTCATCGTGCTGCTCTTCCTGGCGTGGCACCTGGCCGACTTCACGTGGGGTTTCGCCAACAACGTGGGTGTCAGCGCCGGCGATGGCGAGTTCGTGCGGGGCGACGCCTACGGCAACGTCGTGCGCAGCTTCGAGCGGGTACCCGTCGCTGTGCTCTACATCGTGGCCAACATCGCGCTCGGCACGCACCTGTTCCATGGTGTGTGGAGCCTTTTCCAGTCGATGGGTTGGAACAATCCGAAATTCAAGATGTGGCGCAAGCACATCGCAATTGGCATCGCCACAATTGTCGTGGTCGGCAACGTGTCGTTCCCGATCGCTGTGCTTGCCGGGATCGTAGGGAACTGACTGACATGAGCGACTCGATACTGATGAGCAAGGTTCCCGAAGGCGGCATCGCCGACAAGTGGGACAACTACAAGGCTGACATGAAGTTGGTCAACCCCAACAACAAGCGCAAATTCAAGGTGATCATCGTCGGCAGTGGCCTGGCCGGTGCCTCCGCTGCCGCGACGATGGCCGAGCTCGGTTACGACGTCGAGGTCTTCACGTTCCACGACTCGCCGCGCCGGGCGCACAGCATCGCGGCACAGGGCGGCATCAACGCCGCCAAGAACTATCGCGGCGACGGCGACAGCGTGCACCGATTGTTCTACGACACCATCAAGGGTGGCGATTTCCGTTCTCGTGAAGGCAACGTTCACCGCCTCGCGCAGGTCAGCCTCAACATCATCGACCAGATGGTGGCCCAGGGTGTGCCCTTCGCTCGCGAGTATGGCGGCCTGCTCGACACGCGCAGTTTTGGTGGCTCGCAGCTGCAGCGCACGTTCTACGCCCGTGGCCAGACCGGCCAACAGTTGCTGCTGGGCGCGTATCAGCAGCTGGCCCGCCAGATTGGCCTGGGCACCGTCAAGCTGTGGAACCGTGTCGAGCTGGTCGACACCGTCACCGTCGACGGTCGCTGTGCCGGCATCGTCACGCGCGACCTCGTCACCGGGGAAGTCCGCTCGCACGCCGCCCACGCCACCGTGTTGTGCACCGGCGGCTACGGCAACGCGTTCTTCCTGTCCACCAACGCAATGAATTGCAACGTGACCGCTGCGTGGCGTGCGCACCGCAAGGGCGCCTACTTCGCCAACCCGTGCTACACGCAGATTCACCCCACCTGCATTCCGCAAGCCGACGACACGCAATCGAAGCTGACGCTGATGAGCGAGTCGCTGCGCAACGACGGCCGCGTGTGGGTGCCGCTCAACGCCGGCGACGAGCGCCCCGCGGCGCAGATCCCCGAGGCCGAGCGCGATTACTACCTCGAGCGCCTGTACCCCAGCTTCGGCAACCTGGCCCCGCGCGACATTTCGTCGCGTGCCGCCAAGCGCGCCGTCGACAGCGGTCGCGGTATTGGCCCACTGAAGAACGGCGTCAACCTCGACTTCGCCGATGCCATCGGTCGCCTAGGCGCCGATGTCGTGAAGGAGCGCTACGGCAACCTGTTCGAGATGTACGAGCGCATCACCGGCGAGAACCCTTACGCCGAGCCCATGCGCATCTACCCGGCCAGCCATTACACGATGGGTGGCCTGTGGGTCGACTACGAGCTGATGACCACCATCCCCGGTCTCTACGCCGCGGGCGAGGCCAACTTCTCCGACCACGGCGCCAACCGCCTGGGTGCCTCGGCACTCATGCAGGGCCTGGCCGACGGGTACTTCGTGTTGCCGTACACCGTCGGCAACTATCTGGCGCCCATGCTCGGTAAGTCCATCCCCGGGGTCGATCACCCCGAGTTCCAGGCGGCCGAGCAGGCAGCACGCCAACGTTTCCAAGGCTTTCTCGATGTTGGTGGCACTCGTTCGCCCGACTACTTCCACCGCGAGCTGGGCAAGATCATTTGGGACTACTGCGGTATGGAGCGCACCGAGCAAGGCCTCGAGAAGGCGCTCAGCGAACTGCCGGCGTTGTACGACGAGTTCAAGAAGGACCTGCGAGTCACTGGCAACGGTGCCAGCGTCAACCAGACGCTGGAAAAAGCAGGCCGTGTGGAGGACTTCTTCGAGCTCGGCATGTTGATGTGTCGCGACGCACTTGAGCGCAACGAGAGCTGCGGCGGCCACTTCCGTGCCGAGTATCAAGACGAAGAAGGTGAGGCTCAGCGCGACGACGAGAACTTCGCTCACGTCGCAGCCTGGGAGCACACCGGCGACCCGATGCACTCGGTGCGTCACAAGGAAGAACTCGAATTCGAGACCATTCACCTCGCCAAGCGGAGCTACAAGTGAGCAACCATCTGGAAAACCTCACTCTCAAGATCTGGCGTCAAGATGGCCCAGCCGTCGCCGGCCGTTTCGAGGGCTACCGCATCGACAGCATCAGCGACGAAGCGTCGTTCCTGGAGATGCTCGACGTGCTCAACGAGAAGCTGATCGGCGAAGGCCTGGAAGCCATCACGTTCGACCACGACTGCCGTGAAGGCATCTGCGGAACCTGCTCGCTGATGATCGATGGGCAAGCCCACGGCCCGCAGCGCGGCACCGCCACCTGCCAGTTGCACATGCGGAAGTTCAAGAGCGGCGACACGATTGTCATCGAACCGTTTCGGGCGACGGCGTTCCCGATTCTCAAGGACCTGATGGTCGACCGGGCACCGCTCGACCGCATCATCGAGAGCGGTGGCTTCATCACCGCCGCCACCGGCGGCGCACCCGACGCCAACATCATCCCGGTGCCCAAGCCGGTGGCCGACGGGGCGATGGACGCCGCCGAGTGCATCGGCTGCGGCGCCTGTGTCGCCGCGTGCCCCAACGGTGCAGCCAACCTGTTCACCGCTGCCAAGGTCAGCCACCTCAACCTGCTGCCGCAAGGGCAGGCCGAGCGCTGGAGCCGAGTGGAGGCGATGGTCGAGACCATGGACGAATACTTCGGTTCCTGCACCAACCACGGCGAGTGCGAGGCAGCCTGCCCGAAAGGCATCAGCATCGACTTCATTGCGCTGATGAACAAAGACTTCCGTCGGGCGAAGGTCAAGAACCGCAAGCTGATCAGCCAGATATGAGACACGCCCACGCTTGTGCGGCATGTTGCCCAGGCGTTGAGATTCGGTGCCGGCGTCGGACCGGTCGGTCTAGCGGTTCACCGTCCGGTCACCCGCTCGTTGTCTGCGGGCGATAGGAAGTGGCCATGCGCATCCTGGTGACCAACGACGACGGCATCGACTCGATTGGACTGCATGTCTTGGCACGCGCTATGCGGTCCCACGGCGAGGTGGTGATCGCCGCTCCCGACCGTGAGTACTCTGGCGCCAGCGCCGCGGTTGGTGCGCTGCACCTCATGCAGCCCGAGACCCGTCGCCAACATGTCGACGGCATCGACGAGGCATGGTCGGTGACCGGTCCACCGGCTCTGTGTGTGATGTTCGCCTGTCTTGGCCTGTTCGGCGAACCGTTCGACCTTGTCGTCGCTGGCATCAACCCCGGCGCCAACGTTGGCAGAAGCGTGTACCACTCGGGCACCGTCGGCGCCGCGCTGACGGCACGGTCGCGGGGTGTCAGCGGGGTCGCGGTGAGCCAGTCGGTCACCGGCTTCGGCGTCGAGGGCCAGGGTTGGGACGAGATGCTCATCGGTCAGCAGTGGGACACAGCTGCGGCCGTGGCCGACGTGGTGGTCGGTGGCCTCATCGCGCAGCTTCCAGCCGAGCCGGTGGTACTGAACCTCAACGTGCCCAACGTGGCGACAGACCAGATTGTTGGTTGGCGGCGCACCGAAGTCGGGACGCTTCCTCAGCGGGCGATGGCGGTTGCCCGCATGGAACAGATGGTCGGCCATGAAGCAGCATTCTCTGTGAAGATGACGTGGGGCGAAGCTGTTGAACTGCCGATCACCACCGACGTCGGATCGGTGGATGCCGGCGAGGTGTCGGTCACCTACATCTCTCGCCTGGAGGCCGACCCGATTCCGAGCCCTACCGAGGCGGAAGCCCAGCTCGATCGTTGGTTGCAGCGGCTCGCCGACCGATAGCCACTGCTTCCACCGCGTGGGCCAGGCGTACGAATGCGGGCGTGGCGAACGGCGCAAAGCGTGCGCGCCAGTCGTGTGTTGGCCCGTCGGTGCGCCATGCGTGATAGCTGGCGTACTCGGCATCGGTCATCGCAGAGAGAAACCCGGCCAGCTCGGCAGGCCCGTTGAAGTTGCTCGCGTCGATGTAGCTGTGTGGTGCAGGGGCGAATTCTGCGACGTTTGGTGCGCCGCGGTAGATCGGCACCGAGCCGACGAGGAGGGGTTGGAAGAACTTCTCGGTGACATAGTCGGGTGTCATCGAGTTCTCGAAGGCGAGGGTGAATCGGTACTGGCGGATCGTGGCCAGCTTGGTGTCGTGGCCGGTGTCCTCGGCCAGCTCGCAGTTGCGGCCGACCTTGCCGTAGGAGTGGGTTGGGAGCTCATCCATCAGGGCCAGCAGGAAGTTGTCGCGTGCACACCTGTCCCACGGACTGGAGATCCAAGCGGAGACTGCAACCTCCTGTCGTTGCGCCGTCGGAACGATCGGCGGCAACGAGTCGAAAATGTCGGGGGCGAGGTACGGAATCGGAACGTCGCTGTCCAACCGGTAGGTCATCCGCAGATCGAATCGACCGTTGAAGCCCGCGTCGTGCAGCAGCGGATAGTGAATCGCCGACTCCTGGCTCCACTGCACCCACAGCTGCTCGGAGAAAGCTCGCTCTGAAGGTAACCAATCGCCCAGAACTGGTGTTGGGTAGATCACTGCGTCGGCCCAGCCGTAGTCCTTGCGATTCACGCTGACAGTGCATCTGTCGCCCACGAGATGACGGGCCTCGTCGACATCGATCCAGGCATCGGCCAACAACAACAACACCAGCGGTCGGCGGTTCATCGATGGCGGATCTCCACCTCGGGGAGGCCCCAGCAGGTCAGGCCCATGTCATGCGCCATCATTCCCAAGCCCTCGGTTTCGATCTCGCCCAGTTCGGGGCGGCCGATCTGGCGCGGGTCGGTGCGGATGAGCGGATTGGCCAGCCCGTACCGGTAGGCAGGCCAGATGAGCCCATCTCGATGGCGGTCGGCACGCACCAGCAGCATGGTGCCGCCGACGGCATGCAGGGGCACGAGGAAACCTTCGCCGCGCATGTCGTCGAGGTGCAGCCGGCCGCAATCGCGCCACGCGTTGAGATCGAATGTGGGGCCACCCCATTCGGTGACGCAGTGCGGCTGCACGATGTCTCGGCCAAGTGATGTCAGCAGCCGCACGATGTCGGATTGGAACTCGATCACGTCGGCGTCCAGCCACAGCACCCATTCGGCGTCGTCGGTGAGTGCGTTGAACAGCAGATGGTTGCGGCTCAGCGCGAGTATCCGCCGACGCTCCAGCTGGATGGCGGGGTCCCAGCGCGGCATGCCGTCCGGAATGCGATAGCCAAAGTTGCGTTGCCACACTCCGGTGCGTCGCCAACCGGCATCATTGAGGCGGGCGAACTCATTGGTAAAGACGGCCAGCGTGTCGTCGGTGGAGTCGCTCTCCAGGATGCCGACCGAGAGGTGCTGTGCCGGGTAATCCAGCGCCATCAGACGGTCGACGTAGCCGCTGGCTTCGGCGGCTGCCTGTTTGACAGGCGTCAGAATGAGCACATTGGCGGCTGTCATCGAAGTGCCTCCTGCATCCGCGTTCCCACGGCTGTTTCCGAGTAGGCGGCCCGCAGTCGCGTCGCGAGCGCCGGCGCCTCGGTCACGAACGTTGGTGAGTCGAACACCGCGGCGCGCATCAGTGTGGCGGCTGCGTCGATGTCGGCCAGCGCCCACGTCATGCCCGCCTCGAACATCGAGGTATCGGGGTGGTCGGCAGGCACGGTTTCGTACGGCACCAGCCCGGTGTGGTCGTTGCCCAGCCACTCCAGTTGGCCGCCGTAGCCGGTGATGATCAACGGCACCCCGGCCACCGCGGCGTCGAACGCGCCCAGCCCCCATCCTTCAACCGAAGTCAGCGAGACGTAGCAGTCTGCGCTTTCGATGAGGCCTGCTATCTCTGAGTCGGACAAGTCGCCGGCTTCTAGTACGACGTCGGCGGCACTTGGGTATTGGCGAACGATGTTCATCACCTGCCACCACGTTCGTTGTTCGACAGGGCTATCGCAGCGCCACGAGAGTACGGATCCCCCGGTCTTGATGATCAGCGTCACGGGGTCTGCCGCATGGAACGCGCGGAGGTACGCGTGCAGCACCAGATCTGGCCGTTTGCGCCACTCCCATGTACTGATGGTGAGGAACGTGAATCGATCGCGCCGCAACGTCATCGGTGGCGCTGTCGCCGGCTGAGAGTTGATGGCGTGTGGGATGACGTGGATGGGCACTGAGATTCCACTCTGCCGAAACACCTCGGCGTTCCACTCTGTCGGCACCCAAATCTCGTCGGCTACCGCAAGCTCGCGGTGCCAGCGCTGCGGAATTGGGTCCGCTTCCCACACGGTCTGGCCGATGAGGCGTTGCGGGCTGCGTTCGTCCCTGATGCGGCCCCATCCCTGGGGCATCGCGTGTACCAACAAGGTGTCGTGTCCCCGCGCCGTGGTGAGGAGGTCCAGCAGCGGTTGTGGGGCATCTGCCGCATCGCTCGCGGGTATGCGACCCTGATGCGTGTTGATCAGCGGCAGCCATTCCACGGGCTCGTGAACCGCGCCGAGCGCCCGTAGGTAGCGACGAGCAGCGATGGAGTAGCCGCCGTCATCGAACTCGCAGGCGTACAGCAGAGGCGCACGTTCCTGCATCGCTGCACCCTAGGTCGCGTACGCTCGCACCGTGACCCTTTGCCCCGCTCAGATGTCCGGTCTCGACGTCACCGAAGTCGAAGACGGCCTGGTCGTGTTCGTGCCGATGACGCGCCGAGTGCACCATCTCAATATCACGGCCACGCTTGTCTTCGAGTTGTGTACCGGCGACAACGACGAGGCTGCAATCGTCGCGTTCGTGCAGACTGCCTTTGGCCTCGACGAGCCACCCACCGGCGAAGTCGCCGGGCTGCTCGCGTCGTTCACCAACGAACTCCTGGTGGCCTAACGCTTCGCAGCGTTGGCCAGGCTGCGACTGGCCGTCGCCTTGGTACGCATCTCCAGTGCATCGCCGCCGTGCAATTCAGCCTGTTCGTATGCGGCGGCCGCTTGTTCGTAGTCGCCAAGTTCGAAGTGGCATTCCGCCAGCATTCGCCATGGCCAGAGTGTGAACATGTCGCGGGTGTACGCGAGCACGGAGCGGTTCAGTGCTGCGTCATCGGTTTCGATGAGCACCAGGAGAGGAGCAAGTGCCTTCCCCCATTGACAGTTCGCCATGAATTGGCTTGCGCGGGCCAGTTGCAGTGTGTGGTGCTGCGGGTCGAGCGCCAATCCTTCGTCGATGATCGACGTCGCGTCGTGGTCGATGTGGATGAGGTGGAGCGCCATCGAGCCGTAGACGAGAACGTCGACTGGCTCGCGCAGGCCATCCTCGCGCACGATCTCAAGGCCGCGTTGCCACGCCGCGACTGCATCGGCCCTGCGACCAAGTCCGTCGTAGACGCGACCCAGGTGATTCCACAGATACACGCGCCGTGGGGCGTTCTTCACCTGCTCGAGCAGCATCGGCAGGTTGCGTTCGTGTTTGACGCGCTGGTCGCCTTCGTAGCCGTAGTGCTGCATGAACAGGTTGATGCGCTCGAAACGTTGGCCTTCGTCGCGTACAATTCTGCGCAGGTCGGGCACCGTCGTCTCGTGGATCACGCCCTGGAAGCGAACATCACTTCGATGTCGCCAGATTCGGTGCTCCCAGAACGGCGTCCAGCCGACGTGAGTGGCGAACTTGACCAAGAAGCCGGCGACGCCCTGTGCCGAGGCGAGCGTGTTGCGAACTCCGGAAATGTCAACGCCCTGTACTTCCTCGTCGGCGTCGATGTACAGAATCCATTCGGCATCTATTGCGTCGAGACCCAGGTTTCGTGCCGCCGAGAAATCGCCATCCCAAGGTCGGCACAGCACCGTTGCGTTGAAGGACAACGCAACTGCCACTGTGTCGTCGCTGCTGCCGGTGTCGACCACCACGATCTCGTCGCACAACCGGCGAATCGACGCCAGGCACCGGCGTAGGTGGTCAGCTTCGTCTCTGACGATGATGGCCGCTGCAATCAGTGGCACACCATTGCTCACTTGGTGGCGGGAATCTCTCCGCGGGTTGAACCCGCACCACTGTCCAGTGCAGTAGTAGTGGTGGTCGCAGGGACCGTGGTGGTCGGTGCAACTGTCGTGGTCGGTGCAACTGTCGTGGTCGGTGCAGCTGTGGTGGTGGTTGCAGCTGTGGTGGTGGTTGCGGCTGTGATCACCGTCGTGTTCGAGCCGTCGTCAAAGTCGCACGCCTGGTTGGAGGCCAGATCGATGAACGCGCCGGAGAACGGATTGAAGATGAAGTTCGACCCGCAGTCGGGAAGGTTTGCGCCAGCCTTGAGCGGGGCCCGCTTGGGGGAAGCTGCGCCGCCGATGGAGAACGATGCAATCACCGGTACCGCGAACGCCGCGCCCAGGAGAAGTCGCTCAAGGAACTTGCGTCGGTTCTGCCCCGTGTGTCCCGCGACATACTCGATCATCTCTTCTTCCGACATTTGCTGTGCTCCCGGTCGTGGTCGTCTCTCACAACCTACTAGGTTTCGCGGGGTGGCTATGCCTGCTTGCCGAGGTCGTTTCGCTTGTGCACGGTGGACGTGTAGCGGTTGGTGACAATCGTTGCCGAGTGCTCAAGAGTGAGGTCCAACCACAGCTCGCCAGCCACTTCTGGAACCACGAACTGGGCGGTGCCCACGCGGACGCAGCTGTCGGGCGGAACGTCGCCGCCCCACGACCATTCGTGGCTGCCGCCGGGCCAGCGCAGCGTCGCCGTGCACTGCACGTCTGCCAGCAGTGTGCGCAGGTCGCTGACCACGTGGACGTCGAGTGCAATTGCCTCGCCGGCGATCAGCGAATCGCGCAGCCGATCGGCGACGACAATCACCGGCCGGCACGCGTCAATAACTGCCTGGTACGCCAGCTTCGGGCGGCGTTCGTGGTCGAGCACACCCCACGAGACCGACGGCGACGGGTCGCTGAGACCGAGGAAGCAGAAGCCCCCGGTCGGTTGATACTTCAGCCGTCGGAACGTCTCGATGTGATGCCGCAGCAGCTCCGCCTGGTAACGCTGCGTGGCATCGCGCCACGACTCGAAGGCCGCGTACGAGCCGGGTGGCACATGCTGTTCGAACGGGTCGATCTGCAGCCCATGATGCTCCGCCAAGTGGTGCCAATCGAGTGCAGGCCAGCGTTCCGGCTGCATGAAGTCGGCGCTGTTCGGCACGGACTGAGCGCCAAACTCGCTGACGAAGCGCACCATGCGCGGCACGGTTGCGGCGAAGCCATCAACGTCGGCGCCTTCGCCGTGGAACCAGCCGAAAAACAGGTGGCTGTCGGTTCCGTCGAGTTGCGGAATGTGCGGGGCCACACCGCTGTGAGCAATGACACTGCGCGTTTCGTCGGCTGCCTCGAAGGCCCGCTTGACCCAGCGGTCGAGGATCGTCCTGTTCCAGGTCGGCCGTTGCTGGTGCAGCATGTTGCGCACGATCGACGAACCCAAGGCCTGACCGCGAGAATCGTGTGCGGCGATGGGCTCGTTGTGCGCGCACCACACCGCGATGCTGGGGTGATGGCCAAGAAGGTCGACGGCCTCGCGTGCCTGACGTACGGCTTCCTTGCGGATGGTGCGGGCATAACCCCACTGCAATGGAAAGTCCTGCCACACCAGCATGCCCAGCTCGTCGGCAGCGTCGTAGACCTCGGGCCGTGCGATGTGACCATTGACGCGCACCATGTCGAGGCCTGCGTCACGCGCCAGTTCTACGTCGCGGCGAACCTCTGCTGGCGTCGCGTCAGCGAGTGCGGCACGAGTAGGTGCAAGGTTGGTGCCCTTCACGAACAGTCGCTCGCCGTTGACCGAGAAGGTCCAGTCCTGCAACGCGACCTCACGCAATCCGGTGCAGACGGTGCGCCCGTCACTGGCCTCGCCATCGACCAGTACTTCCATCCGCACCTCGGTGAGGTGTTGCTTTCCGAGGCTCCACGGCCACCACAGCCGAGGGTCCTTGACATCCAGCGTCCAGTCGACCTCGTTGAGCCCCTTGGCCAGCGATTGTGTGCGCTCCGACAAAACCTCACCATCGACCGAGGTGCGCACAACCGCTGTCTGCGACCGGTCGGCGTCGAGTCGGGCGTGCAATCTCAGGTGTGCTCGAGCATCATTCGCGTCGCGGCACAGCACCCGCAACCGATCGATGCGAACGGCGCCGGTGCTGTCGATGTGCACCGGCCGCCAGAGGCCGCCGGGATTCCACGCAGGGTCGATGGAGTCCGAGTGCTGGAGCACGCCGGTGATGTTGCGTTTCGATGCACGCTGGCGCTGCGGCGAACACGAAACCTCGATGGCCAACACGTGCTCTGTGGAAAGCCGGGACAGGTCGGTGACATCGAAACTGTGTGGAAAGAAGTAGCCCTCCGGGTCGCCCAGGTAGGCGCCGTCCAGCCACACATCGGCCTGGTAGAACGTGCCCTCTACGGTGACGAAGCGGCGCTGGCCGGGTGCTGGAGCGTCGAGGTGAAAGCGTTGGCGATACAGCAGCGGACCATCGCTCTCGGCGAAGGCCGGGTTCGAGCGCCAGTGGCCCGGCACGTCGATGGTCTGCCACGCCGAATCGTCGTAGTCGAGGCCCACGCCCTCGCGGCGCACCTCGTCATCGGCGATGCGCGCCCGCCATGTTCCCGACAACTCCACGCGTGGGATGGTAACGGCAATCGGGCGGTGCCTCGCCTCCGAATTCGGCCGAGGCTCGCCTCCACATGGCGGCATGACCGCGGGTATGGTCGCCACATGTCCAACCGCGCAACGACCCTCGGTGAACTGAAGACTTCCGGCTGGCAGTCGGTGCCGGTCAAGGAAGAGATTCGCCGCAACGCGGTCACCCGTATTTCTGCAGGCCAGCCATTGTTCGAAGGCGTGCTCGGCTACGAGCACACGGTCATGCCGCAGCTGGAGAACGCGCTGCTGGCGGGCCACGACATCATCTTCCTGGGCGAGCGTGGCCAGGCCAAGACGCGCATGATTCGCTCGCTCACCGGTCTGCTCGATGAGTGGATGCCCATCGTCGCCGGCAGCGAGATCAACGATGACCCGTACAACCCGGTCAGCAAGCACGCTCGCGATCTCGTCGCCGAACTGGGCGACGCCACCCCGCTGTCGTGGGTGCACCGCGACGAGCGCTTCGGGGAGAAGCTCGCCACCCCCGACACGTCCATCTCCGACTTGATTGGCGAGGTCGACCCCATCAAGGTGGCCGAGGGTCGCTACCTCAGCGACGAACTGACACTGCACTACGGCCTGGTGCCGCGCACCAACCGCGGCATCTTCGCCATCAACGAGATCCCCGACCTCGCCGAGCGCATCCAGGTCGGCCTGCTCAACGTGCTGGAAGAGCGCGACGTGCAGATCCGCGGCTACAAGATTCGCCTACCACTCGATGTGCTGCTGGTCGCTTCCGCCAACCCGGAGGACTACACCAACCGTGGTCGCATCATCACCCCGCTGAAGGACCGTTTCGGCAGCCAGATCCGCACGCACTATCCGCTCGATGCCGAGACCGAGATGAACATCATGCGCCAGGAGGCGCGACCGGCAACCGTGGGCGACGTCGCTGTCACCGTGCCCGCCTACCTCGAGCGAGTGGTCGCCACGTTCAGCCAGCTCGCTCGCAGCAGCAACCAGGTCAACCAGCGCAGCGGCGTCAGCGTTCGGCTGTCGGTCAGCAACGTCGAAGTGTTGGGTGCCAACGCACTGCGCCGTGGCCTGCGAGCCGGCGAGAAGTTCGTCGTCCCGCGTGTCAGCGACCTCGGCGCGCTCGCCGCCAGCACCAGCGGCAAGGTGGAGATCGAGTCGCTGGAGGAAGGTCGCGAGGGCGTCATCCTCGAGAACCTCATCAAAGCCTCGGTGCTCACCGTATTCAAGGAGCTGGTGTCGCTCGACCAGGTACGCGATGTCGCCGCAGCCTTCGAGGAAGGTGTTGTTGCGCACACGGGCGAAGACATTCCGTCCGGCGACCTCGCCGCCGTGCTCGGCGAAGTGCCCGCGATGCGTGCTGCTGTGCTGTCGCTCACCGGCGGTGACGAGTCGCCAGCGTCGGTTGCTGCGGCGGTCGAGTTCGTGCTGGAAGGCCTGCACCTGTCGAAGCGTCTGAACAAGGACGGTGCCTCCAGCGGCTCCGGCGCCACTTACCGAGGCCGCGGCTAGCCCCACCACCGCTTTACGTAAGGCTGTCGGGCCGTGACCTGGGGTTGTGAGTTCGGCGCTTTGACACAAAGCCGCGAACCTGTTGTCAGCCGTCGACGAATGCCTGGCCGCTGTCCTTCAACTCGCGGCGCTCGGTGGCGATGCCCGGGCGCTCGGGCTGGTCGGGCGCATCAGTGAACGGCGTGATCGTCACGGATGCAATCTCGAGCTCGCCGGCGCAGCGGCGCACGTCGCGCCACATGTTGGTGACGGCCTGAGCCCGCTTGCCATCGCTGTCGCCGATCGGTCGGAACGTGACCGCCATCGGTCGTTCCGGCCCCTGTTCGCCTGCCCGGTGAAGGCCCGCCTCGACGTCGCCGCGAATGGCGAGGCCGACGATGCTGCATGCGCCCTCAAGGTCGGCCAGCTCCTTGTCGGCCCTGCCGGGAATGCGCACCACGCCATCGCGTAGCCCTTCCAACCACAAGCCCCATCGCAGCTGATCGCGTCGGTGCGCTTCCTGGACCGCTTCTTCACTGGCGTCGGTGGGGCGTTCGACTGCGACGTCGAGTGAGGTCGCAACCGGTGGGCCGACGCGCAGTATCCGCCACGCGTCGCGCCACGCCACGCTCAGCGTGTTCATCAGTTCGCCATGACGGCGCAGGTCGTTGGGGATCAACCGATTGGCCAGTGCGTATGGCGCCTCGAACGGCACCCAGCCGGCGGCGACCTCGCCAAGTTGTTCGGCAACCTCCTCTACCCACCGCGGCCACCAATGGCCGGCGGTGCGGTCGTCGGTGAAGCCGCCATCGTTGTCGAACCAGTTCGGAATCGCCGGTTGCAGCAGGCGAAACCACGGCTTCAGTCCCAGCCCACGAGCCAGCGTTGCAGCAGAGTGCGCCTGTTCGAAGACGTCGCCGTTGATCGCTCCCGGGCGTGGCTGTGCGGTGACCCACGGTATGTCGAGCCGGACTTCGCTGAGTCCCAGCTCAGCGGCGAACGCGAGGTCGTCGGCAAGGCGGCTGCCCTGTGACGTCAGCGTGGCGCCGCGCTGAATCTCCGGGGGAGCGGCTGGCTCGTCGGTTGGTGACGCCGAGGGGGTCAGGCCAGAAATGGGCTGCGTGTCCACAATTCGCCGGTGTCAGTACTGGCATCCAACTTCGGCTGACCGCTGAGCTCGACCACGCTGATGGAGCCAGGGAAGCCGCGAAGTTCGAGATCGCCATGGGCGGCGGTGATGATGCCTTCGGGCAGGCGCTCTATCTGCATCGTGGGCAACAGCACTTCAAAGGGGCCAGCGGCGTCGCACAGGCGGGAGGCCATGTTGACCGCCGAGCCGATGTAGTCGTCGCCTTCGAAGAGGAGTGCGTGGCCGGTGGCAATACCAACGCGCAACGCCAGCGGCGCACAGACCTCGGCGGAACGGTGTTCGAGTTCAAGGGCGAAGGCGATGCAGGCGGCTTGCTCGACGGCGACGATCATGCAGCCGTCGCCGAGCCACTTTGCAATGCGCACGCCACGCTCGCTGGCGACCTCAC
>Ga0335394_10002005_pt1 | contig 22874 bp, 17 predicted proteins | sample MAT03_FD_205741 | JGI IMG/M metagenome (GOLD analysis project Ga0335394, IMG submission 205741) | Freshwater microbial communities from Lake Fryxell liftoff mats and glacier meltwater in Antarctica - MAT-03 (spades assembly) (version 2) ...
ACCCGTTGTATAAATTCCTGCCGTAGTATAAACATGTGCCGGGGCGCTTTGAGCGGATGTTGTTCCATCCCCAAAATTCCATACATAACTATAACCGGGAGCCGGGGTAGCACAGGTGAAATTCACATTCAACGGAGCACACCCCTGATTGTTAGTAACAGAATAAATTGAACCCGGACGTGGTAGTGCTGTTAAGTTAATTGTATTTTGATTAACACATCCGTTTGCATAGGTGACTTGAAGATTTACAGAATACGTTCCTGAATTGTAATATGCATGTGCAGGAGCAGGTAGTTGTGATGTTGTGGTATCACCAAAATTCCACGACCATGCAGTAATTCCTGTTGCAGGTGTTGAAAAAGAGGCATATACCGGATTACAACTCGTAAGTGGTACAGCAGATTGAATTGAAGGTACCGGGTTGGAACGGATTTCAATGTAAGAAGGCATGGTCACTGTATCGGAACAACCCAGTTGATTAGATGTAATTAATGTTACAGAATAAATTCCGGGTACACCATAAACATGAAACGGATTAGGTAAATTAGAAGATGAACCATCGCCAAATTGCCATTGAAAAGAAATGGCGGATGATGCCTGCGATTGAAATGAAATAGTTTCGTTGGCATTACAGGTAGAAGTAATATTGGCAGAAAAAGTTGCAGCCGGATTACTGAGAATATTTATAAAAGAATTTTTAGACAATGAAGCACTGCAACCTTGTGAAGAATTGTATGCAACCAGTGTAACAGTATACACTCCTGGACTCATATATTGATGTACAGGATTTGTAATTTGACTGGTAACACCATCACCAAAATCCCAGATGCAAGAATCGTAGTTCGAGGAAAGATTAGTAAACGAGATCACACTATTTTCCAGACATTGAGTGGTTGATGAAGCGCTGAAATTAACAACCGGTGCACTTGAGGTGGAAATCATTCCGGTATGAGTTACTGAATCCGCCTGACCTGAAGCGTTACGGGCTACCAGTTTTACCGAGAAAAAACCTGTGGTGAGATAAATATTAACGGGGTGCTCAGAGGTAGAATAGTTTCCATTTCCAAAATCCCAAAACCAGGCTGTAGCATTACTTGAAGTGTTGGTAAACTGCACCGAAAAAGGAATGCATCCTGAGTTTTGTGGGATCGTAAATGATGCAGAAGGGGCTTGGGCATATAAATTATTGATACCGGCCACCGACATCAATAATATCATCATTATCAACATCTTACTATTTTTAAAAAGCCGTTCAATCCGCTCTGGAATCATCACACTTTGGGTTTTTAGGTTACCTTATGAAAGGAGGCTGTATCCTCCAAATCATGGGCATTCTTACGCAGGTATGCAAGAAAAGTTCAATGAATTGTCAAAAATGGTATTGACAAGCCCACCAAATGAGAAAAGACCCTGGAGTACTTGATATTTAAAATATTGATTTTGTGCTTATTAAACAAAAATGTCAAGAAATTCTTTGATAAGTTAAAATGTAAGAATTGCCTTTACCTGAGTTAAAAAGTGGCAATTGATGATATTTGCCGGAATTAATATATTGAGTATGATTTAAAGTCTGGTGTAGATCCTAAATATTACGGAGAGATTTTGGCTGAGGTGAAATTTTAATTTTTCTCTGTATCCCATAAGTTTTTTTCGCTGCAATTGCGCCATGATATAAAGAGTGGCGTTTATTGTTTGATAAACTTTCCTTTAGACAAAACAACTGTGTTTTGAATTAGACACAAACTATAATTTCCACTTGTAAGATTGTAAACATCTAATTCAAATGAATGAGTTACATTATCAATGATAGATGACTTCACCAATTTGCCATTCATATCAAATATTTGAATTTGAGCAGGTGAATTACGTATAAAATCAGAATTTAATTCAACTGTTAGTTTACTCAAAACCGGATTTGGGTAACACTTTAAATTGGAGCTTGTGTTTCCAATTTCATTTATTCCGGTTGAGAGTCCGTATTCCCACAACATATCAACATAATTTGGTGCAGCTAATGCGGTATCGGAACCCATTCCTACATAACCTTTGTTTCCGATGGAAAATGAAACTCCTTCATATAATTTACCACCCGGAAAATCCGGCAATTGAATCCAGGAATTAATATTTGAATCATATTTCCAGAAATCTTTAAAAATTGTGTAGGGTGCCGATGAAGTAGGGTAATTGAAACCCATTCCTAAATACCCATCTGTGCCAAGGGAAAATGAAAATGCTGCAGCTCTGGCTGTTCCCGGGAAAGGAGCAATTGATGTCCATGTATTGTTAGAGGGATCATATTTATAAAAATCCTGGTATATTGAGCTGTTGCAGCTTCCTGCCCCAACATAACCCAATCCGTTGATTGTAAAAGCCGATGCTGCTTGTCGCACACCGCCGGGTAAACTTGCAGTTTGAGCCCATGAATTTAGTACAGGATCATAACGCCAAAAATCATTCTTGCAAGGCGAATACCCTAATCCCATATATCCGAAATTGCCAAGTGAAAATGCAGTTCCTGTATAGCGCGCCGAACCCCCGAAATTAGCAATTGGTGTCCAAACATTGGTTAACGGGTCATATTTGTAAAATGTGGATGTTGCGGATGGAGTCCAGCCGGTTCCTGCATATCCAAAATTGCCAATAGAAAATGCCTTCGCTCCATACCTTGCAGTACCAAGAAAATCAGCCTTTTGGGTCCACACATCTGTTTGTGGATCATATTCCCAAAAATCATCCTTAATACTCGCAGGAAGCGCTCTTCCGGTTCCAACATAAGCTTTATTTCCAATCACAAACGCAAATGGAGAATATGTTGCTCCTCCTCCGTAATTCGATTTTTGAGTCCATGATAAAGTCTGACTAATTGCAACAGGAGTATATCCAACAAACTGAATAACAAAAATTGTAAAAATTAAACATTTTTTTAACGAAATCAAGGTTGATAATTTCATAAGTTATTGTTTTTAAAATAGTTATGCTAAATCTTCATTTTGCTTCCATGTAAATGTAAGTTAGTTTTTTTAATACTACGCATCATTTGCTATGGAATATATTTTAAATAAAAAGGGTGCTCGAAAATTCTTAAATTTGCCATCTATGGCCGGGATCTCTCCGGCTCTTCAATTTTATAAGAAGCATTCTATGAAAACGGTTATACTTTGCGGGGGATTAGGAACGCGGTTAAAGGAAGAAACCGAATACAAACCCAAGCCGATGGTGGAAATTGGCGGTCGTCCAATTTTATGGCACATTATGAAAAATTACAGCCATTTTGGTTTCAATAAATTTGTTTTGTGTCTGGGTTATCGCGGAGATATAATCAAAAATTACTTCATGAACTATGAGATCCGCAACAATGACTTCACCCTTACACTCGGTAATGGCAACATGAAAGTTCACAATTCTCACAGCGAAAATGGCTGGGAGATCACCTTTGCGGAAACAGGTCCATTGTCGATGACAGGATCACGTGTTAAGCAAATTGAAAAATATATTGATGGCGATGAATTCATGCTCACTTACGGGGACGGCGTTTGTAATGTAGACATCGAAAAGCTGCTCACCTTTCACCGCTCACACGGAAAAACAGGAACAGTGACAGGTGTATTGCCTCCCTCCCGATTCGGCGAACTCATTACCAAAGGAGAAAGTGTGGAAAGTTTCAACGAAAAACCACAAGTGCATACAGGAGGTTCTATTAATGGTGGATTTTTTGTCTTCAACAAAAAGTTTTTCGAATATCTTGATACAGATTCCAAATGTACTCTTGAGAGATTACCTCTTGAAAAGTTAGCCAAAGAAGGGCAACTAAACATGTTTAGCCATGAAGGATTTTGGCAATGCATGGATACCTACCGCGACTACGAGTACCTTAATAATTTATGGGAGACCAATAAAGCGGAGTGGAAATGCTGGTAGAGAATTTCACTAACGCAGAGGTACTGAAAAGTTTTTCGGGTAAGCGGGTTTTCATAACCGGCCATACCGGTTTCAAAGGGTCGTGGTTATGTGTGTTGCTGAACCACGCAGGAGCAATTATCAAAGGCTATTCCCTGGCTCCTGTTTATGAAAATTCACTATATGAAAATCTGGAGAAAAATCTGCATATAGATTCTCAAATCAATGACATCCGCGACAGCGAAAAATTAAAACAATCAATACTAAATTTCAAGCCTGACTTTATTTTTCATCTTGCAGCACAGCCATTGGTAAGATATTCTTATCAACATCCATTAGAAACATTTGAAGTGAATATAACGGGTACGGCGCATGTGCTGGAAGCAATACGTTCATTACAAAATAAATGTACAGCCGTAATTGTCACTACCGATAAAGTTTATGAAAACAATGAGTCAGGATTAGCTTTTAAAGAAAGTGATCCACTAGGAGGACACGATCCATACAGCAGTTCAAAAGCGGGAGCCGAAATAATAACACAATCATATCAACGCTCCTTCTTCCGGGTTGATCAGTTTAACAGTCACCAAAAGGCAGTTGCTACGGCTCGTGCCGGAAACGTAATTGGAGGAGGCGACCGTGCCACCGACCGCATCATTCCGGATCTGGTGAAGGCACTTGAAAATAATAAACCCCTTGAAGTACGCAATCCTTCAGCCATCCGGCCCTGGCAGCATGTACTGGATCCACTTTCAGGATACTTAAAACTTGGTATGTTGCTTAATATCGATCCGCATAAATATACAGGAAGTTATAATTTTGGTCCGTTAGAAAAGGATCAATGTACGGTTAAAGAAATTGTGGAGATGTCGATCCACCAATGGGGATCGGGATCTTACAAAACACCCGAACAAATCAATCAACCACACGAAGCAGAAAACCTGAGACTCGACATTAATAAATCAATCGCACATCTTCGTTGGGAACCAATATGGGATGCTAAAAAGGCAATAAAAAAAACCATCAACTGGTACAAAAACCAACAAATGGAACCAAATAAATCGGCGGAATTGTGCGTGAGAGATGTGATGGAGTTTTATAAGAATTAGAAATTTTGGAAAAAATTACAACAGATAAAAAATCGGAAATCAAAAACGAAATTATGCGTTTGATTTCAGAATATCATAAGGAAGCATTTCCTACAACTAAATTTATTCCCGGTACAACTTCTGTGCCCGTGAGTGGGAAGGTATTTGATGAAAAAGAATTGCAAGCGCTTGTCGATGCATCGCTTGATGGCTGGTTTACCACTGGCCGATTTAATGAAACATTTGAAAAAGCACTTGGAAAATATATTGGTGCATCAAAAGTACTAACGGTTAATTCAGGATCATCTGCGAACCTAATTGCAGTATCTGCATTAACTGATATCACTCTTGGCGAGAGAGCTATAAAAGCGGGTGATGAAGTAATTAGTGTTGCAGTATCTTTTCCAACAACAATCAACCCTTGGTTACTTTACGGAGTTACTCCGGTTTTTGTTGATATTGATATCCCTACCTACAACATAAAGGTAGAAGAAATTGAAAAGGCAATAACACCAAGAACAAAGGCAATAATGGTTGCGCACACACTTGGAAATCCCTTTGATGCAGAGAAAGTTGCAGAAATAGCTAAAAAACATAAGCTGTGGCTAATTGAAGATTGTTGTGATGCCTTAGGCGCCACGGTAAACGGTAAGCATGTAGGTACTTTTGGAGATATTGGAACATTAAGTTTTTATCCGGCTCACCACATTACCATGGGTGAAGGAGGTGCAGTATTTACGAAGAGCGCTAAATTAGCCACTATCATGGAGTCGTTTCGTGATTGGGGACGTGACTGTTGGTGTGCTTCCGGTTGCGACAACACATGTGGCAAAAGATTTGAATGGCAATTAGGTGAATTGCCATATGGATATGATCACAAATACATCTATTCCCGAATTGGATACAATTTAAAAATAACTGACATGCAGGCTGCGTTAGGATTGGCTCAGCTTGATAAACTTGAATTATTTATTTCTGCACGTAAAAAGAATTTCGATAGATTAACAACTGGACTCAAAAAATTCTCTGATAAAATAATTCTACCTGAGGCAACTCCTGGAAGCAACCCTTCATGGTTTGGATACTTAATTTCTTTAAAACCCGAATCAGGTATCAATCGGAATGACTTAATAAAGAAACTTACCGATTCCAAAATTGCAACCAGATTGCTATTTGCCGGCGACATACGGAAGCAACCTTATTTTAAAGATGTAAGCTATAGAAGTTCAGGTGAATTACTAAATACTGAAATAGTACTTCACAACACATTCTGGATTGGTGTAACGCCGATGATTGATGACGAGATGGTGGATTATATAGTTGATGTTTTTTCAAGGGAATTAAATTAAAATTACCTTGACAATGATATCGAATAAAATAATCAAAAAGGATATTGAGGAAGTGGTCCAATCAAACATTCCATGGGATAAATTTAAGAATAAACATATTCTAATCACCGGAGCAAATGGCTTTTTACCGGCATATCTGGTATATTCACTATTAGAAGCAAATCTATTCCATAAATTAAATCTTAGGGTTACAGCTTTGGTAAGAAATTTAGCAAAAGCCAAAATAAAATTTACTGATTTTATTGATAATTCACACTTGGTCTTACTTCATCAGGATGTAAATGAAAGGTTAGAAAATAAAGGATACAATTTCATTATTCATGCTGCGAGTCAAGCTAGCCCTAAATTTTACAGTACTGATCCTGTTGGCACCTTAAAACCAAATATCATAGGAACATCAAATTTACTTGATCTTGCAATAGAAGCAAAAGTTGATGGCTTTTTATACTTTAGCTCAAGTGAAGTATATGGGCAAATTCCTGATTCTGAAAACCCAATTCAAGAAGATCAATTCGGATATCTTGATCCTGCAAAAGTAAGGTCATGTTATGCCGAAAGTAAAAGAATGGGAGAAACGCTTTGTGTAAGTTACTTTCATCAATATGCAGTTCCGGTAAAAATTGTTAGACCATTTCACACTTACGGACCCGGGATGGATTTGAATGATGGAAGAGTTTATGCTGATTTTGTGAGAAATATAATTCAAAACAGAAACATAACCTTAAACAGTGATGGTTCTGCCAAAAGAGCATTTTGCTATATAACGGATGCTACCATTGGCTTTTTCCTTACACTGTTGAATGGCAATACTGGAGAAAGTTACAACATAGGTAATCCGGATCAAGAATATAGTATCAAAAATCTGGCAGAAACACTTGTAGATTTATATCCTGAAAAAAATCTAAAAGTCACGGTCAATTCCGAACCTGATATAAATTATGTGCATAGCAAAGTCAATCGCAATTGTCCAAATTGCACCAAAGCCGCATCACTTGGTTGGAAAGCAACTACAACCATTCAAGATGGATTTCAACGCACAATAAACAGTTACCAATGAATCTACAAGAGTTAAAGAATAAATTTTCTAATGGCGAACTGACCAAAAACGAATACATTGATTTGATGTATCATCAACACAGTTTAATTTTTGAATATTCAAATTTTATTAAGAACACAAATCTAGATTCCATAGAAATAAAGGATGATTTGATGATCGCCAAATTTCGTGATTCACAAATTCGGTTTATTTGCATTCCAGGCGATAAAAGATTGGCCCCTCTTGACACCTTAAATTTTGGTGAATATGAAAGAGCTGAACTTGATATGCAATACAGATTAATTCCTACATCAGGCACTATTATTGATGTCGGAGCAAATCTAGGTTGGTATTCCATGCACATAGCAAAATATCATGAATCATGTAATGTCCATGCTTTTGAACCAATACCAAGGACATTTGAATTTCTAAACAAAAATATTCAACTCAACAAGTTAACAAATATCAAAACCTATTCCTTAGGACTGTCTGACCAAAAAGGAAAGTTGGATCTGTTCTTTGATCCCTTGCTTTCGGTAAATGCTAGTTTGCAAAATGTTTCCGAAAGTAAGAACGTACAAAAAATAACTTGTGCGATAGATACATTGGATGATTTTTGTCAAAAGCATAACATTGTCAACATTGATTTCATAAAATGTGACGTTGAAGGGGCCGAATTATTTTCTTTAAAGGGATCTAAAAGAATTTTAACTGATTTCCAACCAATAGTATTTTGCGAAATGCTCCGAAAATGGGCAAAGAAATTCAATTATCATCCCAATGATATTATAGATTATATGTTAGAATTAAAATATCATTGTTTGGTTATACGTGGCAAGAAACTGGAGTTTATAAATTTAATTACAGACGAAACAAAAGACACCAATTTCATATTTCTTCATTCATCCAAACACAAACAACAGCTTATTGACTTTATTAAATAATTATCAAATGTCTCAAAACACAATAGAATTTAGCAAGGAGATAAGGTCTGAGACTTTAAAAATGGTCTACAATGCAAAAGCTTCTCACATTGGAGGTGCATTTTCAATGGCGGATATTCTGGCAGTTTTGTATCACAAAATTCTAAATATCGATGCAAGAGACCCTAAAAATCAAAATAGAGACCGATTCTTTTTATCCAAGGGTCATTCCTGTACGTCGTTGTACGCTACTTTGGCTTTAAAAGGCTTTTTTTCCATGGAATTACTTGATACCTATTCCAGGAATAACAGCATTTTACTTTCACATACAAGTCATAAAGTACCTGGAGTGGAGTTGAGCACTGGAAGTCTCGGACATGCGTTAGGAGTTGCATGTGGAGTTGCGCTGGCAGGTAAAATAAAAAAATCTAAATGGAGAGTATTTACTCTTTTAAGTGATGGTGAACTTGATGAAGGCTCTAATTGGGAAGCCATTTTATTTGCACCCCAGCATGAATTAACAAATCTGACTCTTATTATTGACTACAACAAGATTCAAAGTCTTGGAAATGTAAAAGATATAATAGATTTGCATCCACTAAATGAAAAATTTAAAGCATTCAACTGGAATGTAATTGAAGTTGATGGTCATGATCATGAAGCATTACATGATGCATTACATGATGCTTTTAAACCGAATCCCAGCAACAAACCTACCGTAGTTATTGCACATACGGTTAAAGGCAAAGGTGTTGATTTTATGGAAAATAAATTACTATGGCATTATAAATCACCTGATGAAAAACAGTTTATTGATGGCATGAATCAAATACAATCAAAATGAGAACAGCATTCATAAACCAACTATTGGAAGAAGCTACAAGTGATGATAAAATTTTTCTAATTGTAGGTGATTTAGGATTTTCAGTTGTTGAACCTTTTAGGGAGAGATTTCCTGAAAGATTTCTAAATGCGGGAGTTGCTGAACAAAATATGACTGGTTTGGCTGCAGGTCTTGCCATGGAAGGATACACTGTTTTCACTTATTCTATTGCAAATTTTCCAACGCTTCGAAGTATGGAACAAATACGTTATGATGTTTGCTATCATAATTTGAATGTTAAAATCGTAGCAGTTGGTGGAGGATATGCTTACGGATCATTAGGTGCATCACATCATGCTACGGAAGAATTAGGAATGCTAAGGACTATACCCAATTTAGTAGTTTGTGCACCTGGTGATCCTACCGAGGCTAAAATCATCACAACACAATTATGTAAGCATTCAGGACCTGCTTATATCAGACTTGGAAAAGCAGGTGAACCTGATGTCCCTTCAATTTCCAATGCTTTTTCATTTGGAAAATGCAATAAGGTACTAAACGGTAAACAAACTGCAATTTTGTCAACCGGAGCAATGCTAAAATACTCATTTGATCATATCAATGACAATCATCTTAGTTGGGGATTGTATAGCTTTCCCTATATCAAACCTATTGACTTAGAAGCTTTGTTGGAAATAGCTGAAAACTATGATTCAATTATTACCATTGAAGAACATCAGCGGCAAGCTGGTTTTGGTTCTGCTATACTTGAATCATATCATGATTTATTAGAAACTGGTAAATTACAAGATATTCCAAAAATAAAACGAATTGCCATTCCAGACATTTTTATTAATGTTGCCGGAACACAGGAGCACCTAAGAAAACTAGCAGGAATAAAACTTTGAGTCAACTAAGTTTCGAAGAATGACAAAACTCTTAACAATTTCAATTCCAACCTGGAATAGAGAACTTTTACTTAAAGAGTTACTATTTGATTTAACTCAACAAATCACTCAATTCTCACTGGAAGATTCAATTGAAATTCTAATCTCTGATAATAATTCTGAGGATAATACATGGCAACTCATAAATGACTACCAATCAAAATTTAACTTTATAAGTTCCAACCGAAATTTATCAAATGTAGGGGCTAAATCTAATGTCCTAAAATCAATGGAACTTGCGCATTCAGAATTTGTTTTGTTCCTCGGTGATGACGATCGAATTAGAAAAGACTGCTTACCGGAATTATTGAGTATTTTAAAAGGATCTTCCAATTTAGGAGTATTAGTAGACATCAGTAAATATAAATATAAAGAGCAGTTAAAGCCAGGTTATCAGGAATACTCTACATTCTTAGAAAATCTCTACTGGTATATGGGCAATGCGGGATATTTTGTGTGCAGAACAATTTTTTTTAAAAGCTTGCTTCAAAAATATGGATATGATTTTTTTAATGAATGCTGGCCACATACTCAAATCATGATCCTTGGAATGGTTAATTCTAATCAACAACCATTTGCAAAGGACTTAATTATTCCAATCGAAAGTAAACATGATCAAGTAATGTTATATTCTTCATATTATTTATGGAGGACTTGTGTTTACGACTTGTTAATATCAATCAATGATATCAAATCCTTAATACCTTTAGAAATATTCAATGCCTGCCGACATCAAATGAAAATCGGAATTAGACAAAATTTTCTGAACATATTGCAGTGTGGTGTGTTCGTGGATGATTTAGATATTAAAAGAAGAACAAGAAATGATATTCTCAATAAGTTAAATTTATTTTCCTTAAAGGAAATAGTTTATTTAATATTTATCACCTTTGCACTCTCTTTACCAGGATTTATTTCTAAATTTTTCTCTAATTTATTTATTGGGTTAACTAAAGGAAAATCTGGGTTAGCTAAAAAGAATACATTTGTTAATACCGAGTTGCTCAAAAAGAAATTGAAAAGTGAAAGAATTATGCAAATCAGAAGTCTGGAATTTGAGAAATAACATTAATCAAAATTTTAGCAATTGGATATGCCGGACATAATATCTTTATAAATTATCTGGCTATAAATTTAATGATGTTACCATAAAATGAAGTCTATCAAATGATAGATAGAATACACTGTACTTAAAGCAAATATTGAATAAGTTTTAGCAGCAATTTAAGATTAATACCTTACAAATTTTTTCACCGTATACGAATCGGCAGCTTTGATAAAATAAATTCCTGATGAAAAATCCGAAACATCAATAGTTTTTTTGAAGTTGTCTCCTGAAATTTCATTGCATTCTATTGCGCGAATTTTTTGACCATATACATTGTATAATTCCAATGTGATATTTTTTTGCTCTGCTCGATTAACCTGGATTGTCAAGAATGAATGTACAGGATTTGGATAAACAGATATGAATGCATCATTGTTACCTTGATCATAAATGCCAGTTGGAGTAATAATATCAGTTCGAGCTATATTGGTTACAACAGCACTATTGAAATCAAAGAAAATAAATGCTTGACTAGTAATGGAATCTCCAACTACTAAATTTGTTTTGGGCTTTATTTTGTATCTGATAAAACCATGGCTCATGGGCTCATTAACATTACTATCGGCAAGCAAGATGTTTTCAAAAAGAAAACGCATCGAATTCTCCAACGGCATCCAATTGATTGTTGCAGGATGAGAGGAAGCAACAAATTCAAGCGTATTTAATATGAGTCCCATTGTATCAATTGGATTCATCACCCTTACAGTAAACGCAGTATCATTACCTGTATTCTGGAAACGGATGAGGTATTCCAACTCAGGTTGGTTGGGCACTTGGTAATCGTATATAAAACTCCTATTTACTAAAATGTCATTCGGGTCAAATGATCCAGTTACTAGAATCTCAAAGAATGCTGTGTTACATGTTGGGTTGGCATCACCAATTATAGGAAGAATTAGTGCACTTGAATTAATCAACGTTCCAATGGTTAATCCTAAATCCACGCCAACTGTTATCGTGAATTGCCCGGTTTGGAAAGGGGATATATTTCCAACTGAAAATACAATCGAATCAGAAGTAACCGAAATAGGAGTTAATGATGAAGTCGAATAAGAAACATTGGTATCAGGATAAAACACCACTGTTCCATTAAGTGTTGTATTTCCAAAATTCGAATAACTTAAGACATACATCCCATTCATGCCTGAACGAAAGTTACCTGTTGGAGTAATTGTTAAACACAAATCATTAAGTATTCCCGCTGCCTGAAAAGCAAAATCATTTAAAGAATCAATTTGCAGCATCGAACTAAAATTGACACTATAATTTGATGGAGTAACTGAAAAATTTGTAACCATATCAAGAGCCATTATTTCATAATCCCCGGTATCATCAACAGCTAATGAATAAAAACCATTCTGATTGGTGAATGCAATATTTCCAGTTGTAGTTTCAATTAATTTTTTATTTGTCAAAGAAGGCTCAATGCTATCTTGAATATTGTCGTTATTGAAATCTGCAAATAAATTACCTTGAATCAAATTGAAATCACCTGCAGGTTCAAAGACCCATACGTCATCTGTAAACAATGGAACTTGTGGAGTTCCATTAGATCCGAGGCCAACATACCCTTTGTTGTTTATTGCAAAATAAAAAGTATGATATCTTTCTATTCCTCCAAAATCAGCTTCTTGGCTCCACGAATCACTGGTAGGATTATATTTATAAAAGTCCGTTTTATAATTCACATCAAAGCCTAAACCCACATATGCTTCATCATTTAAAACAAAAGCTGAACATCCTCTTCTCGGTGTACCGGGAAATGGAGATTTTGAAGTCCAAGTATTATTCACAGGATCGAATTGCCAAAGATCATTATAGTGTGTAGGTTGATTGTAACCTGTGCAAGCATATCCCAAATTGTTAATTGCAAAACCAATTCCACCTTGGCGGTTCCCTCCGGGAAAATTTGCTTTTTGTACCCATGTATCTGTTGCCGGTGTATATTCCCAACAATCATCCAAAGCACCACCATCCCATCCACCAACAATATATCCGGAATTTCCAATTGTAAACCAAGTGCTCGAATATCTTTCTCCACCCGGAAAGGTCGCTTTTTGTATCCAAATATTTGTCAATGGATCGTATTCATAAAATTCATCGTGATATGCCAAATCAAATCCTAATCCAACATAAGCTTTATCATTAATAACAAATGACGCTTGAGAACATTTTTCACCACCGGGATAACTTGCTTTTTGCATCCAAACATTGGTAACTGGGTCAAATTCCCAGAAATCACTTTTGAAAATGGTTGTAGAGGTACGACCTCCACCTACATATCCTTTGGTTCCGATTGAAAAGCCGAAAGGTACATCAGTTGCACCACTGCTATAAATACTGGCTTGATTCCATGAACCATTTGCTAAGCAATTGACATTCAATGAAATAATAACTAAAAAACTCATTAAATTTTTCATGGAGAAATATTTAGATTTGATAATCAATTAAATTTGAAGATAAATGTATAGAGATTTATGTGATAAAAAAAATTTATGCAAATAATATAGAATTGCTTTGAAAATTATTTAAAAACCCCTAACCCCATTCCCCCAGCACCGCCAACCTCCAAACCAGTGTAGCCTTTGAGTTATCGCCGGCTTTGTAGGCTTTAAAAATTTGGGAGGCTTTTTGTTTGTTGATGAAATTGGGCAGTTTTTGGTCGTTTTCCATTAAAAATTTGAGTGGTCCCCGAAGCCATTTGTTTTCGCCCGGTGTAACGAAGCCTTTTTTGTCTTTGCGTTCATAGATAGCTTTGGGAAGGACATTTTTAAGGGCTTCGCGCAGAATGTATTTGGTCTCTGTTTTGTGAATTTTATCATCATCGAGAAGGCCAAAACAGAATTCCACCAGCCGGTGATCGAGAAAGGGCACTCTGGATTCTATTGAAAATGCCATCGAATTACGATCTTCGTAGTGGAGCAATGAGGGTAGACTGGTGGAGAACATCAAATGGTATAAAAACTGATCGAGTCGTGTGCCATCCACATCTTTAAGTTGAAACGGAACATCATTACTTTCGGTATTCATCATAAACGGATAATACTTCCGGTATTCGAGTTCATACAGACTTTGTTCGCTCTTCATGGATGCAAGCAATGATTTCAAAAAGTGTGCACCCATTTTAGGAACTGAACTACCGATGCGTTTGTTCACATCTACAGTTTCAAACAATGAACCTACCACATCAAATCTGTTGAGCATCCCTCCTATTAAACGGTAAAATGAGTGCATATATCCGGCAAGAAATTCATCAGAACCTTGTCCGTCGAGGACTACTTTGATACCGTGCTTCGAAATTAACTTCATTAAAAAATACTGCGAAATAAAAGAACTTCCCGTTGCAGGAACATCAGAATGGTACAATGCTTTATGAAAATGTTCTGCTACTTCAATTTCGGTAGGAGAATAATAATGAGGTTCAATAGTTGGATATTTCTTAATTACCTCATTAATAAAAGGCCGTTCATCCACATCACCTTCACCCTCGTAATAAATACTAAACGACTTATAAATTTTTCCCGGATTTTGTTCCTGTACCAAAGAAACAATTGCAGAGCTATCGAGACCGCCACTCAAACAACTTGCTACAGACACATCACTTCTCATGTGAATTCGAATACTATCGCTAAACAACCGGTAAAATTCATCACTTTTTTCCTTAAAGGACATTTTTTGATAGCTACCGGTTTTGATATCCCAGTACCGCTCCACCTTCAAACCATTTTGATTGAGTGTTAGATTGTGTGCAGCAGGAAGCGCTTTGATGCAATTAAAATAGGTCTCATCAAAATAGCTTAGCCATCCCATCTGCAATCCACGTGCAACCTGATTCTCATTGATATCATTTGTAAATAAGGGAGATACTTTGAGTGTTTTTAGTTCACTGGCGAAATAAAATCTGCCGGATTGAAAAATATAATTGAAAGGCTTTACTCCAAAACGATCACGGGAGGCAAACAAAGTTTTTTTATTCTTATCCCAAATAATAAAAGCCCACATACCCACAAAACGTTGCACACAATCGGTTCCCCATTCTGCGAAAGCATGTAAAATAACTTCCGAATCGGAATGATTTACAAAATGATGACCCTTTTCTTCAAGTTCCTTCTTTAGCTCTATATAATTATAAATTTCGCCATTATATATCATCACAAAATCCTTATAATGCATAGGCTGGTTGGCAGCTTCGCTAAGATCGATGATACTTAAGCGGTTGTGACCAAGAAAAATTACATCATCACTCCAAACTCCCGTAGCATCAGGACCCCGGTGGTGCTGAATAAGAAGCATCTTCTCCAATAACTGTTTGTTATCAGCAGGAGAATTTGTTTGATCAATTATGCCGGCTATTCCACACATAGGGGAAATATGAATGATGTGCTAATTTGCTGATATGGTAGTGAATAATAGGATAATGGGGTAATAGGATAATGTGATGAATTGCTGATGTGATAACTAACCCACTCGCCCACTTGTTCTATTATTTTACCCAATTCTTTTTTTTTCAAAAGTAGCAAAAAACAACATACTAATTAAACCAAACGGCATACCGCTGACGGCGTAATTCAAGGGCAAGCTTTTCCTCCATTTTAAGTGCCTCAGCCTGAGTACTCATTGGATCGATGTGGTTGTAAAGACTCGGTCGTAAATATAGACCATATTTTTGTACGATGTTGGAAGAAAGCTTATGTCCTTTAGCATTGACATAACCCTTCTTGTGCTGCTCAAATCGCTCCTTTGGTGTTTTACTGGTCATGCCAACATACAAACACTCCAGCACCCCATTAAACTGCGGATTTGCTAAACGGAATTTAGTATTTTCGGTAAATACTTTTTTTGATAATTCTACTACGTAAACGCAATACATGAATGAGAGAATTTGGGAATGGGGTAATTTTATAATGTGGAAATGTGCAAGTATGTTAGATTATTAATGTGCCAATGTTACTGAAAACAAAATGTAAACTGATAAAATTAAATACATAATATTACTTACCAAAAGTACCAAGCAACTAAGAAACTAAGAAACTAAATTTCTAAAAACTAAGAAGCTAAAAAACTAAGAAGCTAAGAAGCTAAATTTTCCAATATCTTCTCCACGGTAAACTCCGCCGCCTTACCATCACCAAACACCGGTTTAAAATTCAATTTTGTTTCCGGTTTTTTGAAATAATAATAAGCACTTTCAATGGCGTTGCTGTCGGCATCGGCGAGTTTGGCGCAGCCGTTTTGGACGAGTTCAACCCAGGGTGTTTCACTTTGTAGGATGATGCACGGTTTTTCGAAATAATAGGCCTCCTTTTGCACACCCCCCGAATCGGTAATAACCATTTCACAATTTGCTTCGAGTGCAATCATGTCCAGGTAAGATGCAGGCGGAATAATTTTAATATTGGAATTTTGAGTGAGTCTCTGTTCCAACCCGGGTAGCGAACTTAACATTTTTCTGGTGCGGGGATGCAATGGAATAACAAATATAGCTCCTGCTACCGATGACAAAGAATCAAGACTGTTGAAAATATTAACTAATCGGGATGGATCATCGGTATTATTGTTACGATGAATTGTAACAAGTGAATAGTGACCCGATGTTAAATTATGTGCTTCAAGAATCTTAGATTCATTTAAAGCGACTTCCTTAAAATAAATGCTATTATCATACATAATATCACCACACAATATCACTTTCGGATTGTCAACATGATAAGGGCCTTCATTATTTTTAGAAAATCCTTCGTTGTACAAATTATCGGCACCGGTTTGAGTAGGTGTAAAAAGTAACGTTGAAACATGATCGCACATGATCCTGTTAATTTCTTCAGGCACTTTTTTGGTGAACGATCGCATTCCGGCTTCTATATGTACAATGGGTATACCGAGTTTCGAAGCAGCCACAGCTCCGGCGAGCGTTGAGTTGGTGTCGCCATATAAAATTATTGCATGAGGTTTTTCCTTTATCAAAACCTCCTCAATAGCAAAAATCATTTTCGCCGTTTGCTCTCCATGGCTCCCGGAGCCTACGCCGAGATTATAATCTTCTTTAGGAATTTGCAGCTGCTCAAAAAATACCTCCGACATTTCCTTATCGTAGTGCTGTCCGGTATGCACAATCACCTCTTTCACCCTATCGGAAAAATGAGTACGAATGGCGCGGCTGATTGCAGCAGCTTTTATAAACTGGGGGCGGGCACCGATGATGGTAATAATTTTCATGTAACGAATCCCTCAATGTAACGAATTACGAATCCCTTCGGGTACGAATCTACGAATTACGAATGAGAAATTCTACTAAAAGAATTTATATTAATAAATTTTTTTATATTTAAAAGTTCGGGCACTGGCACTTACGTAACGCTTGCCCGACAAAACAGGCGGCCTTACTGCTGTACGCAGAAATTACGCTTGCCCGACTGAGCAGGCGGCCTTCCATGTAGAGTTTGTCGAAGTGCCGATAAAATGTAAGCTCATCTGCAAATTACTTTCAGACATAAATTATCTCAGATTCAATGACCTTAAAATATTTTTCTTTGATTGCATTTTTTGAAACAAGATCAATGTGTCTTTTAAGTTTTTCTTCAAGGTATTCGGCAAGGTCGATAAACTCAATACCTATTGTGTTATTAAAATCAACTATAATATCAATATCACTTTCAGAATTAAAATCATTTCGAACAAGAGAACCAAAAAGTCCGATAGATTTAACATTAAATCAATTCAAATGCTCAGGTTGCATTTAAAGCAATTGATTTATATATTTTGATAGCTGATTCATAATTCAAAGATTCAAAAACTGCAATTCCGTACATCAAATAATTCCAACCATTTGCAATTCAATCTTTTATCTTATAAATACAAACAAAATCTTTTGGCTTTGAAATTTCCTCTAAAATCGTTACCAATTCTCCGGTAAGAGCTTTGCGGGAATATTTTTCAACACCGCTTGAATTTATGTTTAGGTTGCCGGTTTGGAACTGATTGAATAGTTCTTGAAGATGATGGTTTATTGTTTTTTCATCATCAAAATTAAATGTTTGTCCGCTCTGTGTTTCAGAAATAATTTTAGCTGCATCCCCATCGGTTGGTCCAACACAAAGAATTGGTCTTTTCGCAGCAAGGTACTCGAACATTTTTCCTGTGAGAATTCCTTTTGCATTGGGAGTGTTGTTTAGTATCAGCAACAATACCGATGCATTTTGTTGTTCACTTATAACTTTGTTATGAGGCAAATAATCGATGTAAGTGACGTATTTTTCAAGTTCGTAAGCAATAATACTATTTCTTACTTCAATATCCACTTTTCCTGTCAACCGTATTTCTAAAATGTTTCCAAATTCGTGATCACTTTTAGTGAGATGCGCGAGCGCTTTCCACAAAGCCACCGGGTTACGGCTGCGCACAAGTGTTCCTACATGAGCAATGGTAAATTTGTTAATGGGAGGAGTTAATTGTTTAGTCACATCATCCTCATCAAAACCATTGGTAATTAAATCCACCTTCCTGCCAAAGGCCTGCTCAAATTCCATTTTCATTTGATTTCCAACAACAACAACACGGGTAGCATTAGTCACCACTTTTTTCTCCAAAGCATGGTGTTTTTTATCGGCCCAAGAGGTAAGTTTTAAATCTCTGTAATAGTCGATGTTCGTCCATGGATCGCGAAAATCAGCTATCCAGGACAACTTGAACTTCTGCGAAAGCTCGAGAGCAATAAGATGCATGCTATGCGGCGGGCCGGTGCTGATGATTGCATGAATTTTATTTTTTTTAATATACTCCGACAAATATTTAACTGAGGGTTTCACCCAAAAGCAACGTGCATCGGGAATAAATAAATTTCCTCTTAGCCACACCGAAATTTGTTCTGCCATTCCGGGCTTCGTCTTCTCCGTAAGGAAACCGGTATTAATTTTTTCATCCTTACCTACTCCAATAAATTTCTTGTATAAACTATATGGTTCCCAAATTTTTGTTTTAATGACTTCGGTACCTGTTAGAATATCTTTATCCAATGAAGCATCAATCACAGGCATTTCACCATTTTGTGGTGTATAAATTACGGGTGTCCATCCAAATTGAGGAAGGTATTTTGCAAACTTGAGCCAACGCTGAACGCCTGCACCTCCTCCGGGTGGCCAGTAATAGGTGATGATGAGAACTTTTTTCGTGTTCAACACTTAATTCTTTTCTGTGGTACCGGTTCCTTTAAGTTCGCGAAAGCCAATTCCTGCAAAAAGAAGTATCAGTATAATAGATCCTGCCAAAGCAATTCGTTCGCCATTTCTGTACACAGCAGGCTCAAACTTAAATTCAATTTTGTGCGTTCCTGCCGGCACTTTAATGGCTCTTAAAACATAGTTTACCCGCATGTGGGGAACCAGCTGACCATCGAGGTAGGCATTCCATCCTTTATCGTAATAAATTTCGGAGAGAACAGCCAGTTGATCAGAAGAAGTTTTTGTTTCGTACACCAAATTATTGGCTCTGTAATCGACTAGTTTTATTGATGCGGTTGAATCAAAATTAATATTCAATCCGTTCACTTGTTCTTTAAAACGTTCGTCAATAATAGCAGTTTGGGAGGGAACAAAACCGGTAAGCGCAGCAAGTTCAGAATCGGCATTAGCCACCATTTTATATTCTTTAACAAACCATGCCGCCCCCAAAGCACCCGGATTTTGCTGTGCCATCGGCCCACCGCCCTCTTGTGATTGAAGGATAAAGTATTTGGTGTTTAACATATCCAAAACAGCCATATTATTTTTGCTAATCTGATTTTCGATGAGTTCCTGATAGCGTTTTAATTTGGCACCGTGATATCCTCCGATTGAATTGTGAAAATAAGAGGTACTGGCATCGTTAAAAGTACTCAAAGAAGTATTCATCACCCTGTAACCAAGATTAGTATCCTGCAATATCATTTGATCGGCATTGCTTGGCTGAAAAGGTTGCTTCACTCTGCCGGCAGAAGTAAAATTATCGTTGTTGAGATAACGTTTGTTTACCACCCACATATCCACAAGCATTAATCCTGCAATGCCCAGAACAGCAACCTGAAATTTTATTTTATCCTTCAAAGCAAACCAAAGCAAAGCTCCGGTAGCAACAATAAAAAACAACGATCTGAATGCATCCGATCTGAGTGCCGATGCTCTGTCGTCACGAATTGCTGCCAGCAACCAATCGTACTGCTTGAAGTTTTCATCTACCGATGAGGAGAAGTCAAAAAACAAACCGGGAACCAAGGTAAACAAGAGACATATTCCTCCCATTAAATACAGCGACCACAAGAGTGCTTTTTGTTTTAACTTTTTATCTGTTTTTGCGTCGAAGAAATTATTGAGACCCATGGCGGCCAGCAGTGCTACTGCAAATCCCGCCAAAGTCAGTGTCATAGAAACGGTTCTGAATTTGTTGTATCCGGGAAGGTAATCGAAAAAGATGTCGGTTAGCAGCGTGAAATTTTTACCCCACGATAGCACCACAAAGAGCACTGCACCGGAAATCAACCAAATTCGGTATTCACTCTTCACTAAAATTATTCCGAGTACAAAAAGAAACATTACGATAGCCCCAAAATAAACGGGCCCGGCGGTGAATGATTGCTCACCCCAATAAAGAGGCACTTGCTTTACAAACTGATTTGCTTGTGCGCCTGCACCATTATCGACCATGGCTTTGTAAGTAGCCGAATTTTTACCCAGCTCCGATTGAGAAGCTCCTCCCATAAAATCAGGAATCAGGAGTGTCATTGTTTCGGCAATCCCATAACTCCAGGAGAGTGCATAATCTTTATCAAGTCCGTCGGAGCTTTGTTTTACAGTGAGCTCAGAGGGCCCGCGGGTAGAATCTTTTCCATACTCGTATGTCGACCACAAACTGGTGATGTTCGGCAACACAGCTAATACCACAGCAACACCAAGCACGGCTGCTGATTTGGTAAAATGCATCCAGTCTTTGGTACGAATTGTTTTTACAAACTCAACAACAAAAAGAATTAAGATAGTTATTGCAAGGTAATACGTAATCTGTAAATGGTTGGCATAAATTTCGAGTGCAAGTGCTATGGCAGCAAGAGCAGCCCCGAAGAGGTATTTTTTCTGAAATACGAGAATCACACCGGCAATAACCAGTGGCACCAGCGCAATGGCATGCATCTTGGAGTTGTGGCCGGCCATAATGATGATGAAATTATATGAAGCAAACGCATATCCAATGGCTCCGGCAACGGCTATACGGTAATCGATTTTCATGCACAACAACAAAATATAAAAACCCACCAGTGATAAAAATATATAGCTAAAGGGTGCGGGCATCCATAACAACAAAACATCATTCACATAACGAACAAGGTTGGCAGGATACAACACAGAAATCTGGTAGGCCGGCATACCTCCAAACATGGATCGGGTCCACAAGGGCTCTTCTCCATATTTTTCTCTAAAATCCTGAATCTCTTTAGACATCCCCTCCCACTGGGCAATATCGTGCTGCTCGATCATTTTACCCTCCAAAACCGGAGTGAAGTACACTGCACAAATAGCGATAAAGAATAAAACTACATAGATGTGAGGAAGTAACTTTTTGAAATCAATTTTCATAGGTTTTAGTGTGAGGGTGTTGGAGGATTTTGAGGGTTGAAAATTATAAAAAATTGGGGATTAATGAAATTTTGGTGGGGTTTGTAGTGGCGCGTGGCGCGTGGCTCGGCTTCGCTCGCCATGACGGTTGCCGGCCTCGGCTTCGCTCGACCTTTTCTTGATCTTTGATCGGCTTCGCTCGATCTTTGATTGATCTTTGATTGATCTTTGATCGGCTTCGCTCGATCTTCGCTCGATCTTTGATTGATCTTTGATTGATCTTTGATCGGCTTCGCTCGATCTTCGCTCGATCTTTGATTGATCTTTGATCGGCTTCGCTCGACCTTTGATCGATCTTTGATCGGGCATGGTTTGCGTTATTTTACTTCTTCGAAGTCGACATAATCGTCATTGTCGTTTTTTCGTTTTTGTTGTTTTTGTTGTTTTTCAATACCGGGATCTATGGTTACAGAGCCTTCGGGCATATTGCGTGAGGTTCCTCTTTGGCGTTTGAATTCATCCTGCATTTTTTGATTCATCGAATTAAAAGTCTTCACAACGAACATCCTGCTGAAAATTCTCAGCAGAAAAAAAACACATAAAACAATTATTATAAACTTTAACATAACATAAACATTTTGCTTGCCTGCAGTAGGCAGGCGTTAGGTTAGTTATTTACTGAGGTACATCGATTTCTCTTTATACAAATTCCTGAAATAGGGATCTTCGAGTGAGTCGATGAAGCGGATAGCTTCGCCGGTGGATTTCATTTCAGGTCCCAGTTCCTTATTTACGTTAGGGAATTTATCGAAAGAGAAAACAGGTTCTTTAATAGCATAACCAAACGTTCTTGGTTCAATTTTAAAGTCTTTGAGCTTATGTGTTCCGAGCATCACTTTGGTGGCAATGTTGATGTAAGGAACCAGGTGTGCTTTGGCGATGAAAGGAACAGTGCGTGATGCTCTTGGATTGGCTTCGATCACATAAACTTTTTCTTTTTTGATAGCGTACTGAATATTGAGCAGTCCGCGGATATTTAAAGCGTGGGCAATTTTTTCGGCATATTCACGCATCTGACTAATAACAGAATCCGACAAATTAAATGGAGGCAACACAGCATAAG
>Ga0335394_10002011_pt1 | contig 22790 bp, 15 predicted proteins | sample MAT03_FD_205741 | JGI IMG/M metagenome (GOLD analysis project Ga0335394, IMG submission 205741) | Freshwater microbial communities from Lake Fryxell liftoff mats and glacier meltwater in Antarctica - MAT-03 (spades assembly) (version 2) ...
AACAGTGGAATTCGACAACTCAAAGGACTTGGGCCGGCGAAGGCGAATCATTCTCCCTTCGACAACATCGTCGATATGAACATGCTGCTCATGATCTGCGCGGTGGGTGGGGTGGTTGTTTCGATCATGTTATCACTGTCGCGTGGAGGCATGGTGGCTGCGGCTTTGGCGAGCACCGTGTGTCTGGCAGGACTGTGGAAAAGTGGTCGCGTGGGTGCATCACTGGCCGTCGTGATTGTCGGCATCGGCGGGATCGCGGTGGCCGGAATCGTGTTTCTGGGGCAGGGGAAAATTGAAGACCGTATCGATCAACTGGCTTCAGCCGATGCCGACAGGATTGATGGCACAAATGCGCGACGCGCCATCTGGGCGGCCGACATAGACGCCGTCAAAGAATTCCCGCTGCTGGGTTGCGGCGTCGGCAGTCATCGCTACGTCTACCCGGTGTACATGCGGGACTTCGTCGATTTTCGCGGAGTGATCTTTTCGCACGCGGAGAGTTCCTATGTGCATCTGGCGACCGAAACCGGTCTGGCGGGACTTGCTTTGGTCGCACTGGGAATGCTGTATGTCGTCGGGCGCATCCTGTGGCATATCCTGAAGCGCAAAGAAACCGAACGCGTCGCCGCGCTGTCCGCTGTGATAGCGGGCCTGGTTGCGGGCCTGTTTCATGCCACCGTCGATTTTATCTGGTACGCGCCGGCGATTGCGGTGATCACGATCGTGCTGGGTGTCACCGGACTGCGCCTGTGCAGCGGGTTCCGCCCTGAGCTGGGGATTGCTTTTCCGCGCATCGGATGGTTGATCGCAGGTGTTGGATGCCTGCTGGTACTGTGCCGCGTTCAGCCGGACCTTGAGCGACGTGTCGCAGGCGAACACTGGTGGAATCAGTACAAAAATACGTCCAATGATCTGGAATCCAGTCGCAAGTCGGCGACGGAAATTTCCGAATTGAACGATGAAGAAGCAAACTCGGAGACAGCGGAACTTCCCGACGAAAAGCCACCATCGTCCGACGTTGCAAGCTACAGTGATCCGAAAAAACTCGTGGCTGGCGACAGTGAACTTCGAGGGTTGTCGGCGCGCATCAATCTGCTGCTGAAAGGTATCAAAGCGGATCCGCAGCATCTTGATTCACTGCATGAACTGTCACTGCTGAGTCTGAAGATGTTTCAGCTCCGGCAGCGACTCAGTGATAATCCACTCAGCGAAATTCAGATTCGTGACGCCGCGCTTTCCAACTTCAAGTCGACAGGGGAGATGCACGCATGGCTGAAGAAAGCGTTCGGTCGAAACATCAAACTTCTGATGCTGTCTGATCAGATGGCGCGCCGCGCGCTGGCGCTGTGTCCGGTGAAGGGCGAAGCTTATATGATTCTGCTGCACACGAGTTTTCTGAGAGACGTGCGGGATACCGGACGACCTTTACTGATCAGTCAGACGATGCTGGCTGGCGGTAACGATCCTTATGTGCGTTACTTTGTGGGTGACTGCCTGCTCACAGAAGGCAAAGTCGACGCTGCGCTGGAACAATGGCAGTTTGTGTTTCATTCCAGTCCCGAGTATCGGCGTCAGGTCTGTCTGAACGTATCACGACAGTTACCGGCAGATTTTGTGCTCACCACTTTTCAGCCGTCCATTGATGAACTTGATGAAGTGTTAACAGCGTTTCGCGAGCGCGGTCGAAAGTCGGACATCGAAAAACTGCTGTATGTGATTGCTGAAGTCACTCGATCCGCCTCAACTGCACCAGGATCTGAAGCGGCGTCCGCGCTCTCAGAGCAGTCGCAGGACACCAGTCAGCGTGTGAATCTGCTGATGGTCGGTCATCAGGCAGCCCATGCATTCGGACTTCACGAGCAGTCGGAAAACATGCTCCGCCTTGCCCTGGCCTGCGATGAAACCGCCTACTGGCCGCACCATGCTATGGGCCTGTTGCTGCTGAGTCAGGAACGTTACGCGGAAGCCTGTGAAATGCTGCAATGGTGCGTTGAGCAGAATCCAGGAGACACGAACGTCGAAGAAATCCTCCTGGAAACTCGCAGCCGTGCCCACCGAAAGCGAACGCGGGTGCATTCTGCATCATATGAAGAACAGAAGACTGAACGCCCGTAATTTAACGGTGCTTCCGTGTTACTGCGAATTGCGTGACCCGTCAGGATCTGTCCGATCAATGATCCTGCCTGATGGCGTGGCGTCGAGGAATTCGTTGCGACATTGATGACTTCGTGGTATCCTGGGTGCCGAACATTGACAGCAACCTACTATGCCAGGATTCGTTTAGTGGTGACTTTTGGGGCACCTGCTCGGGTAGATTCCTCCGCAACTCGCAAACGCCGACATCGGCCTGCAAGGATGCGATGGTTGTCCATCGGCCTGCTTGTTGCCGCAGGACTCGGCGGTACGTTGTGGGGGATCGTGTGGTGGGACGAACGACCACTCCGCAAGGTCGAGCATTTGCTGGAGGACAGCCAGAATTCACAGGCGCTGCAGCTGGCGAACCGTTTCCTGCGTGACCATTCGAATCATAGCCGCGCGATAGCGCTGAAAGCCAGAGCACTCGTTCGCCTTGGCCACGCAACGGAGGCCGCACAGTTGTTCGATCAGGTCGGAGCTGCGACGGAAGCCGATATGAAAGACTGTGCCAGGGCGTATCTGATGCAGGAACGATGGGTGCAGGTACTTCCAATTCTGGAATATCTCGTCCTGATGAACCCTGACGATCCCGACGTGCTGCATGAAGTCAGCGCCTGTCGGGCAAAGCTGGGGAGATATGACGCAGCACTCGAAGCGGCAACTCGATTCGCGACCATCAATGGATTTGAAGCACGCGGACAGTTGCTGATTGGAACTCTTCAGCAGGAACGGGGCAACAATCTAAAGGCCTGCGAAGCATGGCAGAAAGTCCTGGAGTGGAATCACGATGCTGCGAATCTCCAGATCAGCCCTGAAGAATTCTTTTTGCAATACGGAACGGCACTGCTCAGCGCCGGCGAGCCTGCTGCGGCGGTCGATAAACTGCGTCAGAGTATCGCGATCAATCCTGTTGCGGGTGCGCGATCGATCCTCGGTCAGGCATATTCGCGGCTCGGAAAGGCAGACGCTGCGGAGAAAGAATGGCGTCTGGCGCTGGAAAACGATCCAGGACAACAGTCGGCTCGGCAGGGACTGGCAGAGCTGGCGATGCGGAAACTCGATTTCAGACAGGCAATCGATTTGCTGGAACCGCTCGCAGAATCCCCTGAAATATCGCGAGAGTCGGCGTTCCTGCTGCAGCGAGCTTACACAATCGCAGGTGAAACCGAATTGGCAAGTCGATGGAACGAGAATGTGGAGTCTATTCGCAGGCGCGACGAGCTTCAGCACACGGTCGATCAGGTTCTGATTGAATCGCCTGGCACAATGTGGGGACAGGCGTTACGCTGTTACCGCCTGGCGGAGCAGGGAAACTGGGATCAGGCCCAGATTTTACTGAATCCGCTCATCCAGAATCCCAACACACATCCATTTGTCATCAGTTTGGGGGCGGCCATCCGGAATCGGAGTTCGCTGCCTGACCTGAACCAGTTGCCAATCGAATTGTTTTGATGTCGGTGACTCAGAAACAAGCCTCCCGGTGGAATTTACGCATGAAGTCAGGCACCGTCATTCTCGGCGTCCTGCTGGGAATGATTCTGCTCTGGAGGGCATTTTCAGGCAGGGCTGATGACACATCGCATCCAGTGACAGAATTGCCTTCCACACAACGAATTCGCGCTGAAGACTGGGGAGACCTTGCAATGCAGGGCGGTTTCTCAGGAACAGGTTGGGTTCTGCTTCCGGAAGTTCACGATGAGCCGCTCTATCAATCTACGATTCTGCCTGAGGCACGGGGGTTCCTGCCTGCGGGTGCCTGTCGTGAGTGTCACGAATCAAAATATGCATCTTTTATCACAACGGCACACGCCAGCACGTCGGCTGAACCTTCGCTCGAAACGATTCACGCCAGTTTTCAGCCGCAGCGGAATATCCTGCAGACCGCAGATCCCGATTTCTGGTTCACCATGGATCACACCGCCGACGGGTACTTTCAACAACTGAATATTCGAAAGAACTCCCGCGCGTACGTCCATCGGCGCTCCATCGACCTTGTCCTTGGTTCGGGCAATCATGGTCAAAGCTACCTTTATTGGGAAAGTGATCGGCTCTATCAGTTGCATGTCAGTTACCTGACGGAACTGGATCAGTGGGTCAATAGTCCAGGCATGTATTACGACGGGACGGCAGATTTTTCAAGGCCGGTCCCCGTCCGATGTCTTGAATGCCATGCGACCTGGTTTGCAGAGGCCCGTAACGCGATCAATCGCTTTGATCGACATCATTACATTCTGGGTGTCACCTGTGTACGGTGCCACGGGCCCGGTCTTGAACACGTTGAATACCATCGAAAATTTCCTGACGCGCAGGCAGGACATCGCATCACGAATCCGGCCACATTACCGCAGGATCGCCTGAACGAACTCTGCGCACAATGTCATTCTGCCGGTGATCCCATTGCGCCTGCTTTTACGTATCGGCCAGGCCAGCCCTTGTCTCATTACCTGCAGCTTGATCTGTCTGCGGACGACTCCGACAACGAAGATCCTCATAGCGCGAATCAACTGGCTCGACTCATGAAGAGTCAATGTTACATCAAGGGCGAAAACCTGACTTGTATCACCTGCCACGATCCACATGTGGATCAGCGCGGTCAGTTGGCAGAATTCTCCCGCAAGTGCCTGAAGTGTCACACGCGGGAGGCCTGCGGAGAAAGCAAGGTGACAGGGGCTGCGATTGAGGCGCGATGCATCGATTGTCATATGCCCGCGCGGCGCGACCAGCAGGTCAGAGTGGAGACAAAACTTGGAGCCATCACTGCTTTGATTCGCGACCATAAGATCGGCGTGTGGCCCGGGGTGTCGGAACAAATCCTGAATGGATTGCCGGAACTCAACCAGGGTCAGCCGAATCAGCCTGCGGCAGGCGAACCATCGTCACTGGGGGCGGAGCGATGACACCGAGTATTCGATTGGGATTGGCGATTCTGGCGTTAAGCATGGCGGCCTTGCTGCAGGGTTGCGAAAGTGAAAAGAGCAAGCCCCAGCCAGCCGTGCTGCCACTCGAAAGTCCTCAGGTCACTTCAAAAGTCGCGAGCTCCGAATCGATGAACAGCCGTGATTCATCCGTACCGTCAGGGCTGGAAAGTCCGTTCCATTTTACTTCGATGCTGCCGACTTCCGGGATCAGTTTTCGCCATGAAAGCGGCGATTCGGCGGAGAAAGCTTTTCCGGCAGCAAATGGCAGCGGTATCGCGACACTGGATTTCGACATGGACGGTCGGTACGACCTGTACTTCGGCAACGGGACTACGTTTCCAATGGATACAAGTCGCAGACTTCCGGCAGATGAATTTTATCGCAACCTGGGCGACTGGAGTTTTCAAAATGTGACAAAGTTGAGTGGCCTGGGATTTTCAGGATACACAAGCGGATTGGCGATCGGTGATTACAACAACGATGGTTTTCCGGATATTTACGTGGTATCGGTCGGTATCAATCAGATGTACGTGAACCATGGGGACGGGACTTTTGGTGAGGTCGTGTCTGAAACGGCAACAGATGATTCCAGATGGGGCGTGAGCGCGGCATTCGCTGATCTCGATAACGATGGCCAACTTGATCTTTATGTCTGTAACTATGCTCAGTGGGACTTTACCAACAATCGATTTTGCGGTGATCCGGTACGCGGGATCCGGATGTACTGCAGCCCGACATTGTTTCCACCAGAGAAAGACATTCTGTATCACAATCTGGGTGACGGAGCCTTTGAAGACGCTTCTGAGGAATTCGGGATTAACGATCCACCCGGGCGGGCACAGGGCGTGATTGCAGCTGATCTGAACTCCGATGGCCACATTGATCTTTACGTCGCCAACGATATCAGCGCCAACGCACTCTTGATGAATTCAGGTGACGGTCACCTGCAGAATCGTGCCGAATCCACAGGCACCGCGTTCGATCATCTGGGAACCGCGCAGGCGTCGATGGGAGTGGCAGTCGCGGATATTGATCGCAACGGCCTGTTCGATTTGTTCGTGACAAACTACGAGAATGAAGCGAATGCGCTTTATGAAAATATCGGCAACGACAACTTTCTGGAATCCGGCGGCATGCGTATTCCGGATGGGAGTCTTCCGAATGTGGGGTGGGGTACAGCTTTCAGTGACTTTGATCTGGATGGTTGGCTTGATCTCATCGTCACAAATGGACATACCGACAATAACCTCAGCCAATTTGGCAAAGAAGGCCGATATCTGCAGCCTCCCGGCATCTGGCATAATCGAAATGGAATGTTTGCACTTGTCACCGCAAATTGTGGAGAGTATTTTGATGAACTGCACTGTGGCCGCGCCCTCGTGACCGCCGATCTTGACAATGATGGCGATACAGATGTGGTGATTGGCCATCAGGACAATCAGCCAGCGTTGTTAAGAAATGACACGATGGAGGGAATACATCGCAAGAGTGTGATGCTCAGATTGATTGGCCGGTCAGACAATCGAACGGCCATCGGGTGTCGGGTGGAATCGGTTTCCGGTGATCTTCCCGCTTGCCAGGTGGTTTACGGTGGAGGAAGTTACTCGTCCGCTTCAGATCAGCGACTGGTCTTCCCGGCTCATGGTAATCCGGAGAATATCGATCTCAGCATTTGCTGGCCAGACGGAACACGATCCCTCGTTCGCAGCATCCGGCAAGGGGGGGCGTATGTTGTTGTACAACCAAGTGCGATCGAACGGCCGCCGCTGTGTCTGGAAATTCCCGTTGAATAATTGTCCCATTTTTTTGGAGAAGAGTGTTTCTGTGACAAAAAATGAATCAACGTCCGAGCAAAGTGATATTCCCGTGAAGGTTGAGACCAGTTCGCAGGAATCTGGTTTGCCGTATCAATCGGACTTTAGTCTGGCGCGAGTCTTGTTCACAGTGCTCGTACTTTTCGGAGTGGGAGCAGGAGGCTGGTATTTGCTCATTCGCGAGAGCAAGCCGCCGGCTCTGGTTCCTTACTCCGGACGAGTCTTCTACAACGGAGCACCAGTATCTACGGGCGGAATCCTCACCGAACCATTCGACAAGGAATTGATTGGGGCGGTTGGAGCGTTGGATAAGGAGGGCCGGTTCACGTTGATTACCAATGGTCAACCAGGAGCCTACCTTGGACGTCACAAACTGGCGGTTTCTGCGATGACAGGAGGGAGCCCACCAACCCCGATCGTTCCGGCGGTCTATGTTGACTTGAGATCCACGCCCCTTGAGATCGAAATTTACGATCAGGAATCGAAAAACACCGGAGAATTCACGCTGATCGATCCCGTGGAAAAGAAATAGCGGCAAATTCCTGCTGCGACTTGAGAATTCGAACGAACTGGTGGTTGACTTGTATTTTCTTGCATGTTAGAAGTCAGTGGCATCGCGTGCGCATTTTCGTCGCGGTCTGCTGAATCTGATTGCCAAAGTGTTCTGAAATGTGGCAACTCTGTCGGCGTAGTTTTAGAATTCATTTTTTAGGAGTCGTTTTCCATGTTGAACTTATCGAAAGTGGGAAGGCCCTTCAGTCGTGCCTTCACCCTCATTGAGCTACTGGTGGTGATAGCAATTATCGCCATCCTGATAGCGTTGCTGCTTCCCGCTGTACAACAGGCCCGAGAGGCAGCCCGTCGAACACAGTGCAAAAACAATCTCAAGCAGATTGGACTAGCTCTGCACAACTACCACGACGTCAACAACCAGTTTCCGATCAGCATCGGCTGGGGCATTGATGCGAACGGCAATAATCGTGATCGAGTGCAGGCGTTTTCAGACAAGGTGTATCTCACTCCATACATTGAACAGAGTGTCATTTTCAATCAACTTAATGTCAATGACTTCCCGTACAACGCCTGGAATCGCGGTTCCAATCTGGCTCAAAGCGGACGTCTGCCGATTTTCAACTGTCCGTCAAATGCCCAGCCGCCAGGAGCCGGTATGCAGGGATCCTTTACTTATGCTATCAACAACGGCGTTATGGCTTTCTCGAATGACAACGTGAACATGATTAGCGGTTACGAGGCTCGCCACAACGGATTCGCTTGCTACGTCGGAGAAAGAGGTCGGGGAAATCCTCCTGTGAATTTTGCGGCCCTGATTGACGGCAGCAGCAACACCGTAGCATACTCTGAATTCGGAATCGAGAACTACGACCCGTCAAAATTGAACAACCCCCGTTCGATGCAATTGAGAACCTGGGTTGGAAACCAGCCTCACCGAGCGATGAGGCTTGCGTGCAGAACGATCGGAACGATTGGCGATCAGGGACGCCATAATCTCAGGGGCAGCAGCTGGGCCTGGTCATTCGTCGGAAACGGTGCAGCCTACTCGCACAACACAAGCCCGAACGAAGCAGGTTGCTATTCTCATGAAGGTGACTGGAATGGCAGTGGTGCGTTTTCCGCATCGAGCTATCACACGGGTGGAGTGCAGGTTTGCCTGGGGGACGGGTCGGTTCGGTTCATCAGTGATAATATTGACTACGACACTTGGGTGAATCTGGGTGTCAGGAACGACGGAAGAGTCCTTGGTGAGTTCTAGACGTTGTTTTGCCGCTTGATCGATGGAGCTGGGCAGTGGTTTATTCCACGGCCCGGCTTTTTTTCATTCCGGGTCACTCGAATTCGCTGCCAAAGTCATTCGATGATTTGTTGCCACGACGCGCAACAGGAGGATCACAGACGTTGAAGGTGAGACATTATTCTCTGACAATTCTGTTCAAGCCTGCCGGGCCACATGTGCTTTCGTTGTGCCTGGCATTTTCTATCCCAGGGATTTTCCTGGTGGGATGCGGTCGGTCATCTGAGAATACGAAATCTCCCACTCCGCAGCGTTCAACACGAACCAGCGAAGCCGCCAGCCAGAAAACTCTCGATACAGCAATTCCGCCCGCAGGCGAGCCAGCGAGCCCGGTGCTGATCGAGAGCCCCCCACCGGTATTCGTGGAAATTGCTCAAGAGGCCGGGATCAATTTTACGTTCCACTCGGATGCGGTGGCAGATCGTTTTCTCCTTCCCGAGGTGATGGGAGGTGGCGCTGCCTGGCTGGATTTTGATCGAGATGGACAGTTGGATCTCTATTTTGCGAACGGCAGCATCCTTGAGCCTGTCGCGGGAGTTGACCCACAATTTCAGAATGCACTGTTTCGAAATTACAGTGTGAAGGACTTCCGCAACATTGCCAAAGAGTCCGGTTCGGATGATTCCGAATATGGTCAGGGATGTATCGCCGGCGACTATGACGCCGACGGATTCAGCGATCTCTATATTGCCAATTACGGCCCCGATGTTCTTCTCGAAAATAATGGAGACGGGACGTTTACGGACGTCACACATCTGGCTGGAGTCGGAGATCCGCGCTGGAGTACCAGTGGAGTCTGGTTTGACGCTGACGGAGATGCGGACCTTGACCTGTTCGTCGTCAATTATCTGGACGTCACACGTGCCAATAATCAGACGTGTCTCTATGGCGACAAGAAAGGATACTGTGGTCCCGGACGCTATTCAGGAGTACCCGATCTGGTCTACCTGAATCAAGGCAACGGAACTTTTCGCGAAGCGGCTGACGAGCTGGGATTCAATCCGATAGCAGGAAAGGGACTGGCCATTGTCGTCACAGATTTCGACGCAGATTTTCTGCCGGACATTTATGTCGCAAACGACATGACTGCAAATTTTCTGTACACGCATCGTGCCGATCCAACGACCGTTGGGGAGCCACGTCCTTATCGTGAAATTGCGGCAGAAGCGGGATGTGCCGTGAGCGGTGATGGGATGAATGAAGCAAGCATGGGAATTTCCTGTGCTGATTTCGACTCCGATGGTCAGGTCGATCTCTATCTGACTCACTATTATCAGATGAAGAACACGCTGTACCATAATCTGGGCGGAATGCTGTTCGAAGATGACAGCCTGCGAACGGGAGTTGCTGCGGCAAGTTTTTCGAGCCTGGGATTCGGCACGGCACCGCTGGACTACGATGGCGACGGTGCGGCGGATTTGTTCATTGCAAATGGCCATGTGCTTGGTGCTGCAATTCAGCCGAATGCCATGACTCCCCAGTTGTTGCATAACGATGGGAAAGGAAAATTCAGTGATGTCTCCGGACTTTGCGGGCAATACTTTCAGAGTCTTTGGCTGGGACGCAGCGTTGCATCAGCCGACTACGACTTTGATGGGGATACCGACCTTGCGGTGACACATCTTGAAAAACCGGCGGCGCTGCTCCGCAACGACACCGTGACCGGCCGAGGATTTTTGGGACTCGTCCTTGAGGGATCCAATCGGATCCCGCCGGTCGGCGCGCGGGTAACTGTCACGACTGCCCGGGACCGACAGACGCAGGTCTTTAGTGCAGGAGGCAGCTATCTTTCCACCAGCGATTCAGCTTTGCTGTTCCATGTCGATGACAGTGCAGAAACCGCCAGCATCGAGATTGCATGGCCATCTGGAAGAATTGACCAGTTTGCCGCGGCGGCTTCCAACCGATATTGGCGGATCACCGAAGGCCGTTCACTGAGAGATATTCCGCGATGAGCGACGAAGTCGCACCGGTTGCGAAATCATCCGATCCCCCAAAAAACCGCAGGCTCAGGATCCTGATTTTGGTGACAAGCCTGGGTTTGATTGTCTGGTCTGCGATAGAAATCGTGCATCTGGAACGTGCCCCGGCGCGTGCGTTGCGACTTCTCCGGCAGCAACGTCCGACGGAAGCCGAGACGGAGCTGTTCCACTACCTTCGATTTCATCCTCGCAGTCCAGAGGCAATTCTATTGTGGGCACAGGCGGTGATCTCGGGAGAGGTTCGGACACCTCGCGAGGCGGCGACGCTGGCAATTTCACGGCTCCAGCTCATACCGGAAAACTCAGCACAGGCCGGCGAAGCCAGAATGCGCGAAGGGCGTCTCACGCTCTTGATTTTGCACCAACCTGCCCTGGCTGAGTCTCTGCTGATGCGATCAATTGAGTTGAATCCGAACTTGCTGGACAGCCATTACCTGCTGTGGCAACTGTTTGACATGACCGAGCGTTTTCAGCAGAGCGAAACGCACTTCTGGAAAACTTATGATTTGTCGGATGAGTCTGCCAGAGCCGAACGCCTGCGGGAATGGTATGTAAGTCAGTTCAGTCCCAGCGCTTCAACTGCCGAACTCGACAGACAAATGGGTTTTCTGAAATCAGGAGAATTTCCCGGGCCAGAATCCGATATTGCCCGACTGGAAGAGTTCTATTCCAGCGAACCGGACTCACCACTCATCGTTGCAGCGCTCGCACAATGGTATTTGCGAAATTATCAGCGTGACGAGGCCCTCCAGATCCTGATGCGGATTCGTGACAGGAATGTAGCACTTCAGTCGCCATTTTACGTGGCAACTTCGGTTGCCGTCCTGCTGGAAATGGGCAAACTGGACGAAGCAAAATCAAATCTTGAACAATGGCCGAAACCCACCGAGGGATTTGTCTATTGGAGCACAGCGGGGAAAGTTTTTGACCTTGTCGATCGCGATGATGCGGCGGCCGTTTCGGCGTATGATCGAGCGTTGGCTGTTTGGCCAGGTCCTGCCGAATGGTCGCTCATGCATCGAAAAGCACAGTGCCTTGCTCGACTGGGGAAGAAAGCAGAAGCAGAAGCAGTCAGAAATGAAGCCAGGCGCGTAGAACTGCAAATGGAAGCCACAGCGCATCAGGAACTTCGTGCGGCTCTTGCAAATCTCGATAGTCCGGAAACATCGACACAAATGATTGATTTTTATGAATCTTTAAACCGTGAACAAGAAGCAAGTTGTTGGCGGGACATACGGAACCGCTTGTCAATAAATGTGCGTTTGATATACTCAAATGATGCATCGGCACCACGTCCGCCGGTGAAATTCAATGATTCAACAGGACTCGAACGATGAAACCGTTGACCAGGAATGGAATTGTGTTGCTTTTCAGCCTGATAGCGTTCGGCTGCGGCGGGACTAAGGAAATTGCTCCCGTCACCGAACCCGGAGAAAGCTCAACAGAAGCCGAAAATAAAGCCCGGATGGAAAAGAGTATGGAGATGGGCGGCAGGGGGGCACCTGAATAACGGTCACATAACGAATGCAGGGTCCTACTCTGCATTCCAGTTTCCCTGAGGATGTCCCAGGTCGTTCCACCCGCATCGCCTCTACAAGGTACTTCCATCGGAGATTGAGGTAATTGTCAGGGTTAGTACGAAAAAACTGCCAGCTTGACCTGATTTTGCTCAGATCAATATACTGTGTGGTTTGAATTTCGACCAAACTGACCTGGATACCACCCCCACTGACGGGGTTCGTGTCTCTCGATGAAAGCTCACCGACAATGTCGGATCGTCATTACGTCCATCACGAAAATGAAGTTCAACTGGCAAAACTACTGAAAGAATCGAAGCCGTTCTTTGAGAGATACGGCACAACGATGATCTACGGGGTGGCAGCACTCATGGCGATCGCAGCGGTGGTCGTGTACGTGCAGCGGCGACCGGCTCCGACTGCAGAAGTGTCCCGGGACCTGCTGCTTGCGACCCTCTCGACCACAGCGGAAGATTTCCAGGCCGTGGCTGATCAATCTCCCGATTCACCGATCGGGATTCTGGCGCGTCTGCGTCAGGCGGATCGTGAACTGGAAGATGCTGTCTCCAATTTGTTCACCAATCGCGAAGCCTCAAAGGAGAATCTGGAAACCGCAGAGAAGGCATACAAGCAGCTTGAAGATCGAAAGGACATCATCGATTCCGTTCGCGAACGTGTTCTCGTCGGGCTGGCCCGAGTTGCGGAATGTCGCTGTGATGGGACAGACGAATCAATGAATGCCGCCATTGCCGCGTGGGAACGAATCCTCAAGGTATTCCCGGATTCCAAAACGTTTAAGAGTATCGCGGAGTCGCGTATCAAGCGTCTGGCCTCAAAAGAAAGCCATGAATTCTATGCATGGTTCAGTACACAGAATCCAAAGCCCGGTGACGATCTGCTGATGCCTCAGGATGGCGGACCAGGGCAAGTCCCGTCAATGCCGTTGTTTCCTGACCTGCACAATTTTGGCTTGCCAGGTACCGCCGATACGCCTGCGACAGAAACGCCTGCGACAGAAACGCCGGCAGCCGATGCTCCTGGAAGTGATGCTGCTCCGGGAGATGCGCCTGCCGCAGACGCACCGAAAACTGAGGCGCCAGTCGGTGAGACACCGGCTCCAGAGAAATCCGGAGAATGACATCGGACGAAGGAGATCCAGCAATCACCGATGGGAGTGAGATCTCGCCACTGTCGGCTGAGGATCCTGCGGATTCCGATGAGCCGATTGATATCACTGTTGAAGCTCGCGCACACGGCTGGCGGCTGGATCATTATCTCAGCCGACTGTTCCCCAATCACAGCCGCGCGCAACTGCAGCGCGCGATCGAAGCGGGTGGCGTGCAGTTAAATGGACTCACGCCCAAATCATCGCGGCGACTGCGGGTGAACGATCGAGTCTGGATTCAGCTGCCGGACGCTGAGGAATCGCACATCGTCGCGGAGAATCTGCCGCTGGATGTCCTGTACGAAGATGATGCGATCATCGTCGTCAACAAGCAGGCGAATATGGTCGTACATCCGGGGCGAGGTAACTCCCAGGGCACGCTGGCGAGTGCGCTGCAGTTTCACTTCGATACGCTCAGCGATGTCGCTGGTCGTCATCGACCCGGCATCGTGCATCGTCTGGATCGTGACACAACCGGTGTGATTCTGATCGCCAAAGATAATCAGGTACACCAGAAAATCAGCAGCCAGTTCGAGCGCCGCGAAGTAAAGAAAGAATATCGAGCCATCGTGCGCGGAGTCCCGGAACTCGCGTCGGACTATATCCGGACATTTGTTTGTCCACATCAGCGCGTCAGAGAAAAGATGATGGTTTGCCCGGAAGGTGGCAATGCCAGGGAAGCTGTGACGTTTTATCGAACCGGTGAAGACTTCGGCAGCTATGCCCTGATGGAACTGCATCCCCAGACCGGTCGGACACATCAACTGCGAATTCACATGCAGCACATCCTGACGCCGATCGTGGCCGATCGGATGTACATCGGTCAGCCCTCGCTGACAAAGTCAGAAGTCATGAAATCTGCGGCGGGCGCAAATCGCCGTTCGGCCTTGCCTGCAGGGGCATACACCGCCAAATCTGCCACTGATCCTACGAATTTCGAGGATGATGTGCTCATCGCCCGCCAGGCGCTTCATGCGTTTCGTCTGACAATTCGGCATCCAGTGAGTGGAAAAGATATCCGGTTTGAAGCACCATTCCCGGAAGACTTTCAACGGACGCTGCAATTCCTGCGAACGCTGCGTTCCTGAACTGCCTTGCGATTCCTGTAGCTTGGACATTCATGTCCGAGTCCTGGCCTCAAGGTGTTCCACGTGCGATTCCTGTAGCTTGGACATTCATGTCCGAGTATTGTCCCCAAGGTGTTCCACGTGCGATACATTTTGATGGTATGATAATCTTTGCTTCAATTGCCTTTACTGGCCTTGCGACGGACATGAATGTCCATCCTACGTACAACGGACCTCACAAGAACGTCGGGATCACTTTGGCATGTTTGAACTTCTTGCTCCCGTTTTTGCCGTCGCGGGCGGATTAATCGCGGGTGTGCCGATCGTGCTGCATATGCTTCGTCGCACTCCGGCTGTACGGATGCCGTTCAGCATCGTGCGGTTTTTGTCGCCAACTTTGCCGAAGACGACGAAGCGTTCCACTATCGAACACTGGCCTCTGATGCTGCTGCGGATCCTGGCCGTCGCGCTGATCGCGCTGGCATTTGCGCGACCGTTTCAGCGGATCGCCATTGATAAGGCCGCCGCGACCGGAAGCGCGGATCGCATTGCCATTCTGATTGATGCCAGTGCCAGCATGCGGCGTGATGGACTGCGCGAGTCTGTCACTGCGGAACTTCACAAGGTTGCCGATGAAGTGGATGCAAATGATACGCTGAGTATCTCCGTTTACTCGGACTCGATGCGTAAGCTGGTGACGGCTGAAGAATGGAAGACGACCGACCCCGGAAATCGCCTGTCATTGATTGCACGCGCGATTGAGTCGTGGGAACCGGATTGGATGGCGACACGCACAGCCAACGCCTTGCTGGAGACTGCGGATGAAGTGTCGCGAGAAACTGCGAAGTCGGACTCAGTCAGCGAACGCCGAGTGATCCTGATCACCGATTTCCAGCAGGGGAGTTCGCTCGACGAGCTGCGTTCCGGAAAATGGCCGGATTCCGTGAAGCTCGATCTTCGTATCGTTCAGCCGCAGCAGCCGGGCAATGCGGGTTTGAGTCTCATTGAAGACACCCGCACCGGAAAAATTCGGGTGCGAGTCACCAACTCCGGCGATGCCGCGCTGACCAGATACATTCTGCAGACGTTTGATGCGAAAGGCCTGCCAGTGGGAACTCCGCTGACGGCAGAGGTGGGCGGCGGACAGCGACGAACGTTTTCAATGCCCGACGCCGTTCAGGGCCAGCCACAAATTGTCGGCGTCGAATTGCTTGGCGAGCCGCATGTGTTTGACAACGTTGTCGATTTGCCGATCGACGAACGCGGCGTGATCCACGTCGCTCACGCAGGCTCGACGGATACGAACAACGCCGAAGCCATGCGCTATTTTTTGCAACGCGCGCTGGATGGAAACGAAACCGATCCGATCGAAGTGACCGATCTGCTGGGGCCGGACGGAGTGGCCGTGCCAGCGGCTCCGGATGTGCGACTGGTCTTTGTGACAGAATCGATTCCGGAGAGTCTGGCGACGTCACTGGCAGACGTATTGAAACAGGACGGGGTTGTCGTCCTGGCATTGAAGTCCGTTGAAATGGCAGAATCCGTCAGGAGCCTCCTGCCGCCAGGATCAACGTTCAGTGAAGCCGACGTGAAAGACTATGCGATGCTCGGACAGATCGATTTTTCATCGCCACTGTTCGCGACGTTTGCCGACGCAAGATTTTCTGACTTTTCCTCGATCCGCTTCAAACATTATCGCAAGCTGACTCTGGATGAGACGCAGGCTGACGCCGTGCGCGTCCTTGCTCGTTTCGATTCAGGCAGTCCAGCAGTGCTGGAGTACACTCATCCGTCGGGCGGGCGCATTGTCGTGCTGGCCACCGGCTGGCATCCGGACGACAGCCAGTGGGCGTTATCGACGCGATTTCCGCCGATGATTCAACGACTCGTGCAAATGGCCAACCCGCGTCACCGAGGACATCAGTTACTGGAAGTTGGTCACCGCATCACTCCCGCAGAACTGACGGGCAACGATGCCTGGACATTGACGAGGCCCGACGGCACGCCGTACGCTCCAGATCCAGTTACGATCATCCCGGATGCCAATCCAGATGCGGCGCAGACAAACGCCGAGAAAGTGGCGGAGGTTAAATCCATGGTCCTTGATGAACCTGGCCGCTGGACACTCCGCAGCGAGAACAATGATGGACCGCAATCCATCAGTCTGCTCGTGACAGTCGCTGCGTCAGAAAGTCGCACGGAGCCGCTGCCAGCAGGTCAGTTGCAGGCGTTAGGCATGTCGCCGGACATTGCCATCGTGCGCGATGCGTCGCAGCCGTCAGACGATCCAGCCCTCGCAGCACAAATGGATGCCGCAGAACTGGAATCCCGCCAGAAGTTCTGGCGCTGGCTGCTGCTGGCCGGACTCGGTTGCCTTGCGCTGGAAGGCATCCTGTCTTACGCTCTTGAGAAACGTCAGCAACCCGAACTGGCATGACAGACGACCAAACCATGAAGCGTGATGACATTTATTCCCTGCCGCTGAATCAGGTGGGTAGTTTTGAATTTGACGAACAGGTTGTCAGAGTCTTTCCGGACATGATCGCGCGGTCGGTGCCGGGATACGCTTCGATCCTCTCGATGATCGAACAACTGGCTGCGCGATTTGTCCGTTCCGGAACCACTGTCTGGGATCTCGGCTGTTCGCTGGGCGCCGCAACGCGGTTGATTCGACGGCAGGCACCGCCGGATTGCACCATTCATGCGGTGGATAATTCAACGGCTATGATCCAACGTCTTCGAGCAATCCTCGCGGAATCGAACGACAAGGGCTGTGTGGTCGAGCTGCATGAAAAAGATGTTCGCGATGTTGAAATCCGCAACGCCACGTTTGTCGTGCTGAATCTGACGCTGCAGTTTCTTCCGCCTGCAGAACGCACGCGCGTGATTGAAAGTATCTGGCGTGGACTGCTGCCTGGCGGAGCCTTGTTGCTGTCAGAAAAGATCTGTTTCGATGAACCGAACCAGCAGCAGTTAATGACCGAACTGCATCACGATTTCAAACGCGCCCATGGTTACAGCGATCTTGAGGTCGCTCAAAAACGCACGGCAATTGAAAACCGTCTCATCCCGGAATCACTCGACACACATGTCGCACGGCTCAGACACGCCGGCTTCACCACCATCGCTCCGTGGTTCCAGTGCTTCAATTTCGTGTCGATTCTTGCCGTCCGAGGTTCCGTGAGCTAACGCTCAAGGGCTGATTTCGACGAGACACTTATTGACCGCTCGATTCTTAGGATCCGTCCGGAGACAAGTCCGTCACGCTCCGCCGTGAAGAGCCTTGAACGGGGCCACATGAATGGAGCCCCCGCGCTGATAGTCCTTCAGCCCCAGGCAACGAGGCTGACCGTGGAGCCCTGTCTCGGTTGATGAATGTCGATTGACAAATGCTCATCACGGCGGAGCGTGATGGCTACTTTGGGTTGCGGGCGAAGCCCGCGCCAAGGCTAATAAAATCAGCCGCCACGCGTTAGCGTCCGGTTGTTCGACTTGGTAGTTCCTAATCTTCCGCTCGTCTTACACGACATACCAGAGTCAGTTACCAGACTGCCGTGGGGGCCGTTCACGACATGGGCGGATTGCAGATTGACGCAGCGATGCACTACCGGATCAAATACCGCTTGGCATCGTTGACGGTTTTCGGGTCGCGTACTTCCAGTAGTTTCATGTTGGCTTCTGCTCTGACGGCGTCGTCCGTTGAAGTACGTGTGCCATCTGCGGCGGGTTCATGCTTTTCCTGACTGCAATAATACAGGTATCTGACAATGGCGCGACGGATGGCAGGGATGTCGTAGTTTTCGTCGCTGTACATCGTCATCAGGCGATCCTGAATGGACCAGTCTTTCCAGCGTGCCAGATCCGTGATCACCAGGTCTGCCATTTCTTTACGTTCGAGCAATAAGTGCATCGATTGCTTCAGGCGATCCTTTGGTAAACGGTCTGGTTCGTATGTCCACATGAACCGCAGTGCCTGCATGACGGCGTAGGTTTCGCTGAACGGCAATGTGATTTCTTTGCCATCTTTACTGATGGCGGTCTTACTCAGGATTTTGACTTCTTCCAGTTTCTTCAGTCCTTCTTCGCCGCAGATCATCATGTAACCGGCCATGACGCCTTCGATACCCAGTCGAAAGTCCGCATCCAGCGTGACAATCTTCTTTTCCAGAATCGCCGCATCTTCCGGATGACCGCAGATTCCCGCCAACATGCCATAGAAGCCCGTTCGGGTCACTGGAGTCTTCGGATCCTGCAACCAGCCCAGAATTTTTTCCCGAGGCAGGTGATCCTTAAGCGGCACGATCGCTTCGTACGGAGCGGACGCGAATTCGGCAAACGCATCATTCGAAACCAGCAGATCCGGATGCTCAAAGTAGTCCAGAAAATACAAGAGACGTTCAGACTGAGCTTTAGCGTCCTTCACACCCGGTGGCATTTTCGAAAGATACATCCACGAGGCTTCCGTCACCTCCGATGGCACGTGCCAGTCTTCAATTCGATCGTCCGGTCCCATCAGCGTATAAGTGCTGGTGTCGCTGCCGGCGATGTACTGTGGCATGACAACGATTTGCCCTTTCTGGAAACGGTCTCCTTTGGAAAACGCGACATCCAGAATTTCAAACTTTGACGAACCACCTCGCAGGCTCACTGGCTTCTCACCCTCCAGCCATTTTCCGCGCAGCATGTGGTCGCACTGCCCGATTTGTTCGGACATCATCAGTGCCGGGGCGTCACAGAATGGACAGTGGGCACCAGCCGTGCTCATTGAACCTGTCGCCGCGGCAAGGGTCGAGACCAGAACTGTCGAAAGTAGTGCAATTCTCATAGCCATTGTCCTGAATTCAAAGTTCCAAACGACTCAAGGTCTTATACCCGATTTTACCTGGACAAGTTCCATTTGGCTGCTGAAACATCTGCCGAACTCTGACTTCTCAGGATTTTTGCCGGAAGACAGACTTTAGTCTGCTGTGGCGGGTCAGTAGGATGGACGTTCATGTCCGTCGCATGGCCAGGCAACGTTATCGACCTGAAGAATGGCGACAACGAAACAAGGTTCCATGTGCGATCACCTCCTTACTTAATCATAATCTTCATCATAATCTTCATCGATTCGCAGCCTCGGTTGCTCCGCGACTGTGGATGACACACGTTGCACAAAGAGATTAAGAGTAGGATTATGATTAAGATTAAGAGTTGAATGCAACATGTCCAAGCTGCAGGAATCACACTCGACAACGAGAGTCAAGCCATAGGAAATTCATCGTCCATGCCCACCGCCAATCGTTATCAGATGCCCGACCTGTCGGTCCAGCTCACCGATGAACTTATCATGCAGCATATCGAACGCGGCAGTCGCGTGATCGACCTGGGCTGCGGCGATGGTCGGCTCATGCAGCGTCTGCGGGATGAACTGGGCTGCACGGCAATGGGCGTCGAAGTCGAACACGCGAATATCGTGGCAGTTATCCAACGCGGTCTTCCGGCGATTGAAGCGGACCTTAACGAAGGGCTGGTTGATGTCCCGCATGACAGTTTCGACTACGCGGTGCTCAGCCAGACATTGCAGCAGGTCCGTCATCCCAAAAAACTCCTGCTGGAAATGCTGCGTGTTGCGCATCGAGCGCTGATCGTCGTGCCGAATTTCGGACACTGGCGCGTACGACTGGAGGTGCTGCGACGCGGCAGAACTCCGATCACGCACGCTTTGCCCTACGAATGGTATGAAACCCCGAATGTCCATTTCATGTCCATGAAGGACTTTCGCGACCTGATGGACGGAATCGGCCTGCGGATTGTGAAAGAAAGCCCGATTATTCGCGGTCGCGCGGTCGATCGCCTGATGGGAGCCAATTTGCGGGCGGATAGTGCCTTTTATCTGCTGGAGCGCGATCCCGAAAAGTCCGTGCCACATTGATGTAAACGGCATCGGCATCAAGGCGAGCGGGGGACGTGAGTCCCCTGATAACTTGTTCCGAGGCGTAACGGACGAATGCATCAACCCAGCCGCGTGCGGCGAAATCGGCAAAAACTGCCGGTCATTGGTTCTGACAGCCAGATTCGGCGGATTTCGCAACAAATCAGGCGGTAGCATTCCGGATTCAGGTGTGTCAAGAGCACTTCATCTTGACCCTCAGGCCACAGGAGCGATACCGTTCCCCTAATATCGCCGGAGCTCTCGTGAGCCAAGGATGGTTTGCGACTTCGGAATGGAACGCCTCAACCGGGCGGGCTCACTGCATGGATGTTGGTCGCGCCACTTTGCTGATTTTGCTTGCTGCAAGCTGCCGGGCTGTCGTTGCGCAGAGTGGTTTGGCAGTCGAAGAGCCTGCAGGCGAAACCCGACCGGCTGCGATGCTCCTGATACTTGTTGACGGCCAGGTCATTTCCGGCCACGTCACGCCTCGCCCCGATGGTTACGACATTCAGGTTTCAGCCGGGCGGATATTTATCAATTCCGATCGTGTGCGGTTCGCAGCTGCAAACCTGCCGGAAGCCTACGATCGCATGCGTGATTCAATTTCGGAATTCACGCCAGCGAATCACATGGAACTTGCACGTTGGTGCCTTGGCAACAAACTGTATTCGCAAGCGCGCCGCGAAGTACTTGATGCACTGCATCTGGACCCCAATCGCGACGACGCGAAGCGCATGCTGCGGGCGCTGGAACAGGTCGGAGAACAGTCGCAGACTGCCATCAAAGGCACGGGGTTGACCGAGTACCCATCGCAAACGGAGATTCAGCGACCGGCCATAGAAACGAGATCGCTGGCAGGACTCAATCGAACTGTCGCGCATTCGTTTGTACGTGATATCCAGCCGCTGTTGATGAACAAATGCGCGACCTCGGGCTGTCATGGGATCAGCGCGAAGTCGCGGTTTAAAATCGTCTCGACGCATCGCGGTTCAACTCCGGCGATTGCCGAACGCAACCTTGCAGCTGTGTTGAAGCAGATTGACTTTTCAAATCCACCGACAAGTCCGCTCCTGAAAATCGGCGAACAGGCGCATGGCAACATGGCCTCCAGTGCCTTTCCGGGACGATCGGGCGCGATGCAGTTCCGCGTGTTGCAAAACTGGGTGCGGCAGGCGTCGCACGATATTGCTCCGGATGCGATTGCGGAGGCAGCAGAGCAGGGCGGGGTGAAATCTGAGTTTGCCCAGTCCGGAATTCGCCAGGTAGCCGCCCGAAATGAATCACGAGGCAGAGTGGAAATGCTGCGAACGCCGGAAGATGCTCCGGGAAATCCACACGCGAGACAACTGACAACAGACGACACCGACGGAAGATTTCTGCAGCAGGCGAAGTATGCCAATCGTCGGGATGCGTTTTCACCGGATGAATTCAACCGCCGCTATCACGGCAACGCTGCTGGAAACTCAGCAGTACCATTGGAACAGACGCAATCGACAGACAACGAAGACAGTGACGCTCAGTTTCCCTGAGCAGATTTGAAAGGAACGCCGCTTTTGAAAAGGGGTCAGGAACCAATAGTGCAGAGCACCCTCCGGGCCATTTGGCTATTGGTTCCTGACCCCTTTTCAAAAGCCGAAAGGAAATAAGAAATGGCCAGTAAATTCATCATACTTTCTGTCACGGCTTCACTGCTCTTTGGAGCAGGCTGTTCGAAGAATCGTGGTTGGTTGTCGCGCAACGACTATTCGGAAATGCAGGATCCGTTTATGGAACCTGGGAGTGCCGTGGCGAATTCGAGCAATCGATCATCGAAAACCGCAGGGCGTGCCAGCCTCGACGATTCCGATTCGTCACTGGCTGAAGGCCGGGCTCGCGTGCCTGAGCCGGGCATGACTTCTGCCGGAAAATCCGGACCGAAACCGATTCGGCAGGCAGGTGCGTCAAATGACATGACAGAAAATGGTCGGCGTGTTTCGGCTGCGACATATCCTGAGGACATGGCTGAGGAAGCGCTGAAGGAGGATGGCACCAACATGCAAAAGACGGCTGGCGTGAAGTCATACTCTGGCCCGGCACTGTCGGATTTTCTGCAAAAACGAAAGGCCGCCGCCCGCGACGCGGCGACTCAGGTCGCCACCGAAGTCGATCAACTTCCGACACGGACGGTATCCTCGGCCAACGCTGCCGCACAGAAATCTTTAAGCCCTGCGGCGACCCGCGCTGCACTTCCGTCGATCAGCCCGGAAGCCGAGAGTTTCAGTAACTTCCTGACAGACGGATCCGAAAGTGTTGCAAACACAGCCCACATGACGAAGCAGCACGCTCAGGAGACCACCACGGACGCGAACGACTTTGTGTCGTGGGCAGAACAGCAAAAGGCGGCCAATCTCAGTTCGGCAAACGCAGCCAGATCAGCCGTCTCCAATGCACCCACGCAGGGAAAAGAAAAAGCGGTTTCTGCTTTCCA
>Ga0335394_10002012_pt1 | contig 22769 bp, 18 predicted proteins | sample MAT03_FD_205741 | JGI IMG/M metagenome (GOLD analysis project Ga0335394, IMG submission 205741) | Freshwater microbial communities from Lake Fryxell liftoff mats and glacier meltwater in Antarctica - MAT-03 (spades assembly) (version 2) ...
CAACGAAGCAATCCAGCGTGCCGCACCGGGTTCAATTGAACTCAGCGAGGGGGGACCGGTGTCAATCTGAGAAATGCGACGGGCGCCAGTGTCGCCCTTGGTGTTTGGGTTTTCCGATGTCTCGCGCGCCGGAGGTCTGTTTGATGAAGGCATGGGGTTCAGGCTCGATTGATGCCGAGCAACAAGTCGGTTGTGGCCTGGTCTGCCGCAGGAAAGGGATAGTTCTCAAAATCTTCGGAACGGACCCATCGGATGTCGGCCACCCGGCGTTTGCTTGGTTCCTGACCAACCACGATGGACGTTCGGTACAAGTTCAGTTCGACCCGGTATCCGACGTAGGTGTGCTGCCGCAGGGCCATGCGTTCGCCGACGATCACGTCCACGCTGATTCGTTCCTGGATTTCGCGTGCGAGTGCGACCGCGTCCGATTCGCCTGGCTCTACTTTGCCACCCGGAAACTCCCAGAGTCCCGGTAATACGGCCGTGCCACGGCGTTGGGTAATCAGGTATTTACCTTCCCGCGCGATCACCGCAGCCACGACTCGTATCAAGGGAAGGTTGGCGTTGCCCATCGCAGGGGTCATGATATCAAAGCCTGGCTCGATGGGACAGTTTACCGATCTGTGCTAAGCCGACCGCATGCCCAAACGCGTAACACCGAAAGAGGCTTCGGAGCTGCTTTCACAGGGGTACCGATACGTGGATGTCCGCTCGATCCCCGAGTTCGAGGCGGGTCACCCCGAGGGTGCGTTTAACGTCCCGCTAATGCACGCCCAGGGCGGACGCATGGTACCGAATCCCGAATTCCAGCAGGTGATGACGGCAAATTTTTCAGCTTCGGACGCGTTGCTGATTGGCTGCAAGATGGGCGGCCGCTCGATGCAGGCGGCTGCATTGCTCGAAGCGGCGGGTTTTTCGGCTGTCCTTGACGTGCGTGGTGGCTACGCCGGAGAACGGGATCCCTACGGTCGCGTCGTTGTTGCTGGGTGGGCCGATAGCCAATTGCCAGTTGCGACTCAGGCAGCCTCCGGGCACAGCTACGCAGAGTTATCGACCAAAAAGTAACCGTCGAAAGTAGCCGTCGAAAGTAGCCGTCGATTGACGCCAGCTCAGTCGAGAACGATTTCGTTCTTGGAACAAAGCGACTTTACGAGTCCCTTGTTCTTCACATCGAGCTGAGCATAAGCACGTCCCGCTCCGGATTGATCCTTGAGCGAGCACGAGCAAACGGCGATGATCTGATAGGCGCGCATCATGCCGGGTCGCAGTTTGAGCGCCTTGCGAGACGATTCGATTGCGGCGGCATATTGTCCACGCAGCCATTCGTCCTGCGCATCCTTGATGAATTGATCGGGATCGCCCGAGGGCGGCTCGGCGGCAGCCAGCGAATTCGAGGGCTCATCGATTCGGGCCGATGCGGATTTGATCGGCCTGGATCGTGTGGGCGCAGCGGCCCGTGCAGCCCTGGGCGCTGACGCAACGGCCGTGGGACGCGAGGCTTTTTTGCAGTCGTCGATCAATTCGCGAGCGCGTTTTAGATTTGACGATACGGCCAGTGCGGCCTCGGCTTCCTTGACGACGTCCGTGCAGTTTCCTGCTTCGGCTGCGGCCGACGCCAACTCGATTTGCCTGGCGACGAAAACAGTCTTGGCCTGCTCAAGCAATGCGGGCACCTCGGCGGCCGACGCGCTGGTTGAAGGGATTGCACCTGCGGACTTTTGCGCACCTTTCAGATCGCCACTTTCGGCCAGCGTTTTCAAGTTCGCCAATTCCTCGCTGGCCGCTTTGTTGGCCTGGACACGGGCTGCGAGCTCTGCCACCTGAGCCGAAGCCGGATCGAGGGCCGCAGCCTCGCGCAAAACTCGAAGGGCCTCATCCCAGTTTTGCGCGTCGGCGGCCGTCTTGGCGGTTGTCAGTAGCTCTGCGGTTGAACCCGGCTGAGATGCTGCGGGCTTGGCGGTTTCTACCGGTTTCGGGGCAGGCTCCGGCTCGGATGGCGTCACCGTGGGCGCTGGCGGCTCGGCAGCCGTCCGAACGGATGCGGTTTCCGAAGGACCAGACAGGACGACAAAAAAGAGAATGCCGATGAAGGCGGCGGCACCGGCACCGATGTAGAGGTGCTTCTTGCTGCCGCTTCGGGCAGCCACGTTAACGTCGTCGTCGCCGACCACAAAACGCATTCGAATGTGGCCGAGCTCAACCGTATCACCGCTGTCGAGCTGAACCCGATCTTGTTTTTGGCCGTTGACGCGGACACCGTTGGCGCTTTCCAGATCCACGACGATGAAATCATTGCCGTCGCTAATCAGCTTGGCGTGGTGACGCGAAATCGATTTGTGATTGAGGACGATGTCGTTTTCAGGCGTTCGTCCGATTACAAGTGACGCCTTGTCGACCTTGAAGGCTTCACCTGCTGCAAGGGGTCCGCCAACAATGACCAATCGGGCGGGTGGCACATCCGCCACGCCGCTTTGCCTGCGATCTTCAGCCAGCGTTCGTACGGGGATGGTTGGGTTCCCATCCATCTCATCTTCAGGGGGAGGGGCTGCAATCGGAGCGTTGGCTGCGACCCGTTGGTTTTCAAGTGCTTGCTGCACGAGCGCCGGGTCGCGTTCAGCCGTGGGTGCGAACGGTTTTTGCGCGCCATATCCTACCGTGCGATCGGCGGGTTGTGCTGAACTCGGTGGGGGCGCAGACGGTTGATCCGATCGGAAGATCAACTTGTAATCGCCGATGATGATCTCGTCGCCATCGCGCAAGGACTGCTTCAACTGAATGCGAGAGCCGTTGACGCGAACGCCGTTGTAGCTGCCCAGATCCTCAACGAACAGCGTCTCGTTCTGCTTCAACAGACGAGCGTGTTTGCGTGAAATATTATGGTCGGTGAGGCGGACCGTGTTGCCTTCCTGGCGACCGATCGTAATCTCGTCCCGAACCAATGGAACAACGACAGACTTGCCCTCGTCGTCCTCGATGATGAGCTTGTGCATTAAAACCGCGTGTCCACGAACTTTAATCGCGTTTCGAGTTGAAGGTCAAGCACGCAAGCCTCTGGAAATAATGGGAATTTACCCGACCCGCAGGATCGCTGCTGAAATCACCATGGCCATGCCGATGATGAGTGCCGCAACCACGACCGCCACCGCCAGATTTTTGTTTTCGTGCAGCTCTCGGCGGTTGTTGTACGGGGTAATGGCTTCCCATATGTAGTACCCCACGATTAGAAGGACGATTCCGAGCACGCCAAAGAGTGAAACATCCAGAATAAGCCGCCAAAGGGGTGTTGGAACATCGTTCGGGGTCAGTGGTGGCACCGGGTTGTCTCCTCGGCCTACACGTTCCGCAAATCTGGGTACTCGGTCAAGAGATCGTCTTGCGTAAGTGCATCATCATCGTCGGCAGGGGTCCAGATGACCTCCATCCCGAGCAGGTTCGATGGGGCAATTCCCCCCATGGCCGCGAGCACCGAGTCCACCTCTTCGTGTTGCGTGATCTCCTTGAAATCGACAAGGGGTTCGCGCGTGGCAACCACAACCGTGATGACGACGTATTCAAGAATATCGTCCGTCGGGCCAAGCTTCTCTTCCGAGCGATTGACTTTGCCGTCGGAAGCCCGCAGGCGCTCGATCTGGAATTTGGAACGTTCCTTCAGCGCCAGTCCTCCCATCTTGGTTTCTGCGTTCGCAAAAGACAGGGGTCCCGAGGTCGCGAAAAGGGCGTGGCGAATCGACGCTTTTTCTCGAAGCAGTTCGAGGGCGGCCTGTGAAAGCAGCTTGGCGAGACCAGTTTCGGTGCCGGTATCGCCTTGTTCCGCAAAGGCCGTCAGCCGTCGGCGAACGTCGCGTCCTGATCGACCGATGCCCAGTTGCAGGGTTTGCACGTGTGCCTTTCCCGATACGGGCGCATCGCGACCGCCATCGTCGTAGCCACGGTGACTCCGGTTGGCGCGCTGAATCGATCGCATCATAAAGAAGGCTCCAACGGCCAGGACGCCGAGCATAAGGATGCTCCCGCCGCCACCGCCGAATCCGAACGGCATGAAGCTTGGGAAGAAAAAGATGCCGCCGCCGCCACCCAGTCGTGGGGAGGAACCGTAGCTCGGAGCCGATCGAGACGGAGAACCAAAACTCCGCCCGCCGAAGCTCGCACCCGAACGTCTTGCCTCGGCAGCGCTCGGCAAGAGGGTGAGGCCGCAAGCCAGGATTGCAGCGGTCAGGCCCAAGATGGAGAAAAATCGACGGGTGCTGCGCATGGTACGCAAAGCGTAATCACCAAGTTCGACCCCGGCAAGGGCGGCGACTCCGATTCCTGTGCTGCGTCGCGGGCCGACGCGCCTACGCACGGCAGGGCGTGTGGCCCGGGACATACTCAAAGCAGAATCTCGATCTCGAGCTCCTGTTCATTCGCAGCCAGAGGCGGTGGGGTGGCCAATTTCGCATCCCGATCGGCAAATCGAGTGCGTGCCATCGCCTCGAATGTGTTGCGCAGGGCCGGCACGGCCGAGACCAAACTTGCGAAGATATCCCGGTGCAAAAAGAGCAGCGTGCTGGGCCGAGTGCTGGTGATCGTGGCTGACGTTGGCTGGCTTGAAAGCAAGGACATTTCGCCGAACATGTCGCCCGAATGCAGGTGGGCCAAAACCACATTCGTTCCGCTTTGTGCAGACGAAACTTCCACCTCGCCGGTCAGCACGATGAAAAGCCCGGTGCCCGGTCCGTCTTCCGCGAGAATCACGGTGTCTTCAGCGTATTCGATCCCCTCGATCCGTTTGAGCAACTCAACCTGTTGTTCTTTCGCAAAGGGCTGGAACAAGGGCGACGTCGCCATCAGGTTTTTCACGAGGCGCTCGCGGGCATAGCGATCCAGGTTTTCAGCGATGGAGGGCAACTGGGCTGCTGCTTTCGCAATCGCCGACTTTTCGAGCTCAATGATCGTCGCTTCGCCCATCACGGCAACCGAGGCGGTGCGCGGCTGATCCGTCAGCAAGGCCATCTCGCCGAAGAGGTTACCCTCGCGCAATCGAGCCAGCTCCTGGTGTTTGCCCGCGGCATCCGTTGTGAAGACGACAAGTTCACCCGCAGCGACGAGGTAAAGCGACCGCCCCGGATCCCCCTGTCGCATGACCAACTCGCGATCCTTGAAACGCAACACACGCAGTCCTTGCAAGACCGCGAGCAGCTCGTGACGACCGAGTCCCGACAAAAGTGGAATGGGCGCAAGCGTCGGCGGCGTTGGCCCATGCGTCTGTATCTCCGCGGCCTGTGCCAGGCAGCGATCCACGACCGCATCGAGGGGGGCGGGATCAGAGGCGAAGTCGGCCATTGTGCTGTCCAGATCCGATGTGCCAGGCCGTGCCGTTGCAGAACCGAGTCGCGGTGAACCTGCGCCGTAGGCTTCCGCAATGGCCGTGAGCAACGGCGTTCGCAGGGGGGCTTCTTGCGCGTGGGCAGCCGCAATCGCCAGCAAGGGGTATCCAGCGGGAACGGCAAATGCGCCAAGCTTGCGCAGCAATTGCTTGCCTTCGTCGGTCATGCCGAGTCGCGTGACAACGTCGGCAATCGCAAAGCGCAGATGCAGATCGCCGGGAAAGGCGTCGAGCAAGGCTGAGTAGGCTCGCAACGACTTGGGATAGTCGCTCGCTTGCAAGCTCGCCAACGCAGTGCTTCTGGCCTGTCCAATCGTTTGACCCATGGTGGCCGACACAATAACCGATTATCGAGTGGATCTGCGGACCGCAAACCGTCGGGAGGTTGCTCGGTCGAGTATCCAGTTGCTAGGCTTACAGTTCATGGCATCCCGGGTGTTCCTGTTTTTGTTTGCAGTTTCGGCGATCGCCTGTTCGCTCAACGATTCCAACCTGGTCGTCGAGAAAACGGGTACGGGCGGAACGGGTGGCACGACCAGTTCCGGAACGGACCCCGTCGCGGGTTTGAGCGGGTCAGAAGGTGGAACGGACGGCACCGAGATGGCCAGCGGGGGCGCGGGTGGCGCGGACGGCCGCGCGAAAGGCGGATCGGGAGGAACGCCGAATATGGGAGGTTCGAATCGTACCGGAGGCATCGTTGGAACCTCGGTTGGAGGGAAAGGTGGCAGCCCTTCGGCAATGGGTGGTACCGGCGGAACCGGTACCGGAGGAACCGTGAGCGGCACCGGTGGAACCGCGACCGGTACGGGCGGAAAAGCTGGATCGCCTGCGACGGGCGGCACATCCGGTACCGATGGGATTCGGTTCCACTTCGAGGCCGACACCCAGGAATGGCGCGATCTGACGTTTGCACGCTGCCCGGCGTGCGCCGTTCATGAACCGGTGCGCACCGAAAGCAAGGCGTTCTCGGGCAAAGCCTCGCTCGCCTATGACGTCGAAAACGGAGGTCCCTCGCGGGAGCGCATCGTGGGCGTCGCGCGCGACAACATCGGCCCGCTGGTTCCGGGCGCGGTCATCACCTTCCATGTGTTCCTTCCGGAAACCCACCCCTTCGTCTCGATTGAGTCGTTTGTACAAACCGCAAGGATCGGGTCCTGGACGGCCGATCGTCGCGTTGCGGGTCAGCTCCTTGCGGGCCAATGGAACACGTTCGTCGTCACCGTTCCCGAAGCATTCAAAGATGAGCGGCCGATTGAACTCGGTGTGCTTTTCTTGCTCGCCAATGGGATGGCGAAAACAACGGTGCACATCGATCACGTCGTGTTCGTGCCAGGTCCATAAAATTACGAGATTTCAGCGAGATGCTTGTTTGTCAGCCCCTGCGTGGTAGAACCAGCGGTCGGCGTCATGGAAAAGGAGCAGGAATTCTTGCGGCGATTTGCCGCTGCACTAGAGGCACTACCGTTTGATCTGAAGACGGTGGTGGGGGCAGTTTCCGAGCCTGATTTGGCGGAAGGGGCGCGTGAGGTCGCGGCCGGTGCGGTGATTCACGTCATCAATCCAAAGGATCGGCATTTTGAGCCCTCCCTTCGACATTCCGAGGATGTTGTTCTGCTGCGCATGGCGCTAAAAAGGGTGATCGATCTGGGGGGTGATGGTGCCGCCGATTTTCAGACGCGGCGGATCGAGTCCTTTTCGGCTCTCGATAGCGATCTGGCCTTGTTCCGCAGCTCGCTCGGGGACGACGTGATGGACTGGCTCGAAGGGCGATTCGCCACCATGAAAAAGGGTGTTTTCGGCAAGAAGACCGTCGCCATGTACATCGCTGACGACGAGTTGGGCATTGCGCTCTACGACGCTGCGGTTGAGTTTGCGACGGATTATCCAATCGCCGAGGGGGCGCTCGCAGACCGCCTGAAGCAAGCACAACCGATCGTCGAGCACCTGCGCCGCAAGATGGAGCAGGACCGCATGAAGATCGGACACTAGGTATCGTCGAACGTGGATTCCATGGGGACCGATCCCGAGGACATCTTTCGTGTCGCGTGTCGTGTTGCGGTTGAAGGCGTTGCGCTTCCCGACACGATTGCCCTGGCCGCTCGAGGCGTCGCCGATCGCGTGACATCGCTTTCACCGGCGAAGGTACGGGCGGCACTCGGAACCATCATCACGGCACCACACCTTGGCGCAGGGCTGCAGTGGCTACACGATGCGGGCGTGCTTGCGATCGTGTTGCCCGAGCTTGATGCCACCGTCAATTTCTCCCAGGAAGCCGGGCGACGCCACAAGGATGTTTGGGAACACACGAAGCAGGTCGTCGAACAAAGCACGTCGGATCCCATCGTGCGCTGGTCGGCTCTTTTGCACGATGTTGGCAAGGTCAAAACGCGCCGAATTCTGCCCGGAAACAAGGTGACGTTTCACCGACATGCCGAGGTCGGTGCGCGCATGTTTGATCGGATTGCGCGCCGCTTCGAGTTCGTCGAGGACGATCGTCAAAACATTCGGTTTTTGATCCACAATCACCTGCGCGCCAATGCCTACGAGCCCTCGTGGACCGATGGCGCTGTGCGACGTTTTGATCGGGAAATGGGTCCGCACCTTCAGCGACTGGTCGAACTTTCGCTTGCGGATGTCACGTCCCGGAGACCCGGTCGCAAACAACAAGCGGCAAACAACGTCGAGGCGTTGGTCGCGCGAATTGAAGTCTTGCGGGAACTGGATGCGCGCGTGCCGCCTCTACCTCCCGGTCTTGGCACGGCCATCATGCAGGCGTTTGCGCTAACGCCCTCTCGTCGCATCGGCGAGCTGCGCAAGCTTTGTGAAGATGCGGTGGAGCGCGGCGATCTGGAAGAACGTCGGGACGCGGAGTACTACCTGGCGTTCTTGCGCAACGTGATCGATAGGTCGGGCGTCTAGTCCCAGCGATCAACGCCGCCTTCAAGCGGCTCGCCCTTTTCCCAGTGGATGAGGTTGCGACGCCGAAGTCGTACCAGTTTGATCTGATAAACGAGCCAAAGCACGGAACACACCACCGCGATGGTGGTCAGTATCTTTGCCCAGGTTGGCATGCACCCAATTTAGCAGAGTTGATAAAGGAAAACTGCGGTTGCATTGGCCACGTTTAGCGAATCCGCGCCGGCCATGGGGATGGTCAGACGGTGATCGCAGAGGGCCAGGGTGGATTGCAACAGGCCCGGACCCTCGCCGCCAACCAGCAAAATTACCGGGCCCGAGCGGCGGTATTCGGAAAGAAGCGAGGCTCCGGCGTCCACGACCGCGCCCAGCAGCCGAGCTCCCATTTGTTCTCGGCAGGCGAGTAACGCATGGGGCCAGTCATGTGCCCGGACGATGGGCAGCAAAAAAGTGTTGCCCATCGCGACTCGAATGGCCTTTCGGTAATACGGATCAGCACACCGGGGCGACAACAACAACGCGTCGGCTCCAAAGGCACACGCGTTGCGTACAATGGCGCCGACGTTGTCCACATTCACGAGATCTTCGAGCGCGACGACCAGTTGCGCGCCGTCGGGGATCGTGGTCACGGTGGGACGGCGCCCGATGGCAAGGCATCCCCGGTGGACGTTGAAACCGGCTATGCCATCCATCACCGCTTGCGAAGCCATGTAGAGCGCGACGCCTGTTCTACCCGAATCGGCGATTGCCGCCGCCGCCGATTCGTATTTCGTTTCGTTTGTGAGAACGGAATCTATGGCAAGCGCGCTCTTGCACAGAACCCGCAGAACACCGATGCTTTCGGCGACGAACTTGCCAGAATCCGCCTGCAATCGTTGCTCTTTCAGTTCTCGGTAGTCGGCCAGACGTGGGTCGTCGGCGGTTGAAATCCGAATGGCAGCGGGCAGCGTTCTGTCCGTCACGAGACCGGTCGCAGACGACCAAGGTTGGTGACCAGTTTTGCGAGTCCGCTTTCATCGAGGGAGGCGAACTCGTCCGGTTCATCCAGCTTGAGTGGCAAGGTCGTGACCGCCAGGATGAGCCCGTGCGCGAGGCTTGCAAGCGCTGCGAGTGCCATCGGCGCCACGTGATTGCGCTGACCTGTGCCTCGGCTTGGATCGACGAGGATCGGCAGGTGCGTCCGTGCGCGCAGCGACACCACCGCCGAAAGATCCAGCGTGTTGCGACTTCCGCTCTCGAACGTGCGGATGCCGCGTTCACACAGGAGCACCTGACCGTTGCCGTGAGACAAGATGAAATCGGCGCTGGCGAGCCACTCGTCGAGTGTCGCGGACGGGGCTCGTTCCAGAATGACGGGTCGATCAATCCGCGCCAGTTCTCGCAGCAACGCGAAGTTTTGCATGTTGCGCGCGCCGACCAGCAAGAGATCCAGATCGTTTGAGGCCGGGCGGACCTGGTCGGGCGCCGTCACCTCGCCGGCAACCGCGATGCCGTGGGTTTTCCCAGCGGCAACCAGTTGGGCTCGCACGTTTCGGTCGTCACCGATTCCTGTGCTACCGTTGGCCGAGGGCAAGCCGCCGAGCAGGACATGACCTCCGTGGGCGCGGACGATGCGCGCAGCCTGATCAATATTTTCTGCACCGAGCGGCGAGGGCAGGCCTGCCATCAAGGTGAAGCCATCGCCGCCGATCAGCAGGTTGCCCACACGGATCACCGTGTCCGGGATCCGCGATCCTCGCTCCGAAAGCCGACCCGCGACGGCGACAACGCCGGATGTCGACTGCACCGAAGGGGTTACCGGGTGTGGATCAACGATGGGAGAAATGCCCGGCACAAGCTGGCTTTTCTGAGGTTCGCCCGGGGTAGCCTTGGCAGGGTAGCAACCCAGAATTTTTAAAAAGACCGACTGACTTCGCAGCGCCTCAAGCGCAGTCCGCACGTTGTCCGCCTCGACGTGTCCCTCGAAATCGATGAAAAAGAGGTACTCCCAGGGTCGATTGCGTTGCGGCCGGCTTTCGAGCTTGGTGAGGCTGACGCCATGGTCCGACAGAATTTGCAGGCACTGCAAAAGGGCCCCCTGTTCGTGTCGTGTCACGAGGATCAGGCTGGTTTTGCAGGGCACACGATTGTCGATGGGCAATGCGGCGCGCGCAAGTGCCACGAATCGACACTGAATGACGTCGATATTGCCGATGCCGTGGCGCAAGATCGTGAGGCCAAATGCTTCTGCAGCGCCAGGGGCTGCGATCACGGCCTGGCTCGGGTCTTGGGACTCGGCGACCGTGCGAAGGGCCTGCGCCGTGTCCCGTGTTGCGGTTGCGCGCGCGCGCGGCAAGTGGTCGATGAAGTCCGAGCACTGTTCCAACACCTGCGGGTGCGAGAGAATTCGCTCAAGCGCCGAAAGGGGGCCGTCACCGGGCGCGGCGAGACAATGATCGATCTTGAAGGTCTCTTCGCCGACGATGTGGACGTCGCGTTCGCGCAACAGATCGTAAACTTGGTTGATGCTACCCGCGAAGGTGTTTTCGATGGGCAAAAACGCGAAGTCGGCATCTCCCGACTCGACGCGCGCGATGGCGGCCTGCATGGATTCGCAGGCAACGTAGTCGCCCCGCTTGCCACGGCCCCCGAGGTATTGCTCGGCGGCGAGATGGTCGTAACTCCAGGCATCCCCCTGTAGGGCAACCCGTTCGGCGGTCTCACCACTTCCCGTTCCCGACAGCGTGGTGGCTTGCATCGACACCGAATGCGAGATGATCTCGGTGAAGATCCTGCGAATGAGCGGCCCGGAGATCCCCTGTGCGCGGGCCTCGGCTTCTGCCCGGCTCAACACCTCTCGTTCGCGTGCGGCGTCTCGGATGGCACCGGTGCGGGATGATTTCGCGGCGACAATTTTTTGCACGGTTTCAAGGCGTTTCGCCACGAGGCCGACGAGCTGAGCATCCATCCGATCGAGTTCCGCGCGCAACGGCGCAAGCGGGTTCTCTTGCGCGGCACCAAGCTCGTTCGGGATGGTTTTCGGATCGGTCATGGCGAAAGCAGGGTTATACCCTGAGCGTCGGGTATGAGCCGAGAATGCGGACGAAATCGGTCGAACTCCGCAGCCGTTCAAGTGCGCGCACGACCGGTGTCATGCTGCCATCGGCTGTCGGTTCGGTGCTGCCCATGAAGTCGAGGTAAAACGAATATTCCCAGGGTCGCCCCACGATGGGACGCGATTCGATCTTGGTCAGGTCGACCTTCTCGGTCGCAAAGGCGGCAAGCGCCTCGTAAAGACCACCCGGTCGATTGGCAAGACCAAACACAATCGAGCTTTTGCATCCGGTTGCGGATGCGGGGATTGGAATCTCGTTTTGGCGACTGGGATCGCGCAAGACAAAAAAGCGCGTGAAGTTTTGTTGGTTGCTTTCAATTCCCGAGGCGAGGATCTGAGCGCCGTAAACCTGTGCGGCCATGCTGCTCGCAATCGCGGCTTCGTCAATGCGACCTCGGGCCATCACGTCCTTGACGCTGCCCGCGGTGTCATAGTCGGAAACCACCTGAAGGTGGGGATGCGCCTTGAAAAAAAGCTCACATTGCGCGAGTGCCACCGGATGTGAGTGAACCCGCCGGATGCCTTCAATCGTGGCCCCCGGAACCGCCATCAGGTTGTGGACAATTCGCAACACAACCTCGGCAGCGATGGTCAGATTGTGCTCGACGAGGAGATCGTAGTTTTTGATGACCGAGCCAGCGAGGGTGTTCTCAATGGGCGCAAGCGCGGCGTGTGCGGCACCGGTTTTGACCGCGTCGAACATCTCCTCGAAGGTGCGCAACGGCACGGTCTGTACCGAGGCGCCAAACACCCCGCGCGCAGCTTCCTCGCTGAACGCACCTGCTTCTCCTTGAAAGGCGACTCGAAGTCCCATCGGCATCGGGCCGACAGGATACACCGCAGCCCAGTCTTATCCCGGTATCTTCATCTTATATCCGACGTGGCGGACGGTTTCGATGAGGTCCGCGCCTGCTCCGAGCTTCGAGCGCAGGCGCCGAATGTGGATATCCACGGTACGGGTGTTGCCCGTGTAGCGGTAACCCCAGACCCGGGACAACAGTTGCTCGCGGGTAAAGACGCGTCCTGCGCCCGTGGCCAGGAACTTCAAAAGCTGAAACTCTTGCCGGGGCAGTTTGAGCGGTTTGCCACGGTAGTGCGTCTCGACGGCCACGGTATCGATGACGAGATCGCCCATCTTGATTCGTCCTTGAGCCCGGAACGATGAAAGACGCCAATCCAGCTGACGCACGCGGGCGTAGAGTTCGGGTCCGACGATAGGCGACAATACGAAATCATCCACGCCGATCTCCGGATCCAGTCCGGGTAGCCGTGAAACCTCGATGCACAGCAACACCGGTACATCTGCAAGCGAAGGCGATGCGCGGACGTGCTTGACCGCAGCGCGTCCGATTTCGAGGTGGGCACCTGCGTCGATCAAGACCACCTGGGGGCGAACCTGTTCGATGTCGTCTGGCAATTCGTCCAAATCGAAGCCGACGGGAACCACCTCACAGCCAAGTTCGCGCAAAGCGTAGCCGGGCGACGTGGGCTCATCGAAGGCATTGCCGGGTCGAGAGGTGACGACAATTGCTCGCATCGTGTTGGAAACATTACACGGCTTGCGCCTAATTCAAGCTGAAATAAAGGGAAATTTGTTAATTCAATGTTTCCAGATCTGATTTGAGATGGCTCCGAAGTTGCGCAATTGTTTCGGCCAGGTTTCGGTTTCTAAAAAAACCCAGCGCAGGCGAAATGCTGGATTGTCACGGAGCAAAACGAGGTGCTAGTTTCACTTACCCTGTGGGGTTAAACCCCAATTCCAGGCCGTCGTTCGCGACGGCCTTTTTTTGACGCAATCGATGAACCAGCCAGGCAGATCCCCCAACGGTTTTCCCGAAAAACAAGGTCTATACGACCCCAGCCACGAGCATGATGCGTGCGGCGTTGGCTTCATCGCCGACCTGCATGGACGCAAGTCTCACGCGATTGTGCGCAGTGGTGCGGAGATCTTGCGCAACCTCGCGCACCGCGGGGCGTGCGGCTGCGAGGCCAACACGGGCGACGGCGCTGGCATTCTTTTCCAGATCCCGGATCGGTTCTTCCGTTCGGTCCTCGGCAACGACGACATTCACTTGCCACCGGCTGGCGAGTACGGCGTGGGCATGGTGTTCCTCCCTACCGATCGCAAGGAACGCGATCTGGCGGAACGGCTCTTCGAGCGCGCCATTTCGTCGGAACGTTTGCATTTTCTTGGCTGGCGTACCGTTCCGGTCGACGACAGCAACATCGGCTTTACGGCCAAGGCGTCGCAGCCGGTGGTTCGCCAGCTTTTCATCGGACGCGGAGATGGCGTCAAAGACGCCGAGACGTTCGAGCGCCGATTGTACCTTGTTCGCAAGACGGCGGAACGGCTCGTTCGCGAAAGCAGCATGGGTCAGCAGCGTGATTTATTTTACGTTTGCAGCCTGTCGTCGCAGACCCTGGTTTACAAGGGCATGCTCACGCCAGAGCAGGTCGAACCGTATTACCCAGACCTCGTCAACAGCGAAATGGAATCCGCGATTGCGCTCGTTCACTCGCGTTTTTCGACCAACACCTTCCCAAGCTGGGCGCGAGCCCATCCCTACCGGGTGATGTGCCACAACGGGGAAATCAACACCCTGCGGGGCAATGTGAACTGGATGCGCGCCCGTGAAAGCGCGCTCGAATCCAGGCTGTTTGGCGCCGATGTTCGCAAACTACGTCCTGTCATCGACGAGACCGGAAGCGACAGCTCGATGTTCGACAACGTTCTCGAGATGTTGTGGATGGGGGGGCGTCCGATCGAACACGCGGTCATGATGATGGTTCCCGAACCGTGGCGGGGCCACGAGGGGATGTCCGCCGAACGGAAGGATTTCTATCGCTTCCATAGCTGCCTGATGGAGCCATGGGACGGTCCCGCGGCGATCATGTTTACGGACGGTCGCAAGGTCGGCACGGTGCTCGACCGAAACGGTTTGCGTCCCCTGCGCTATTACGTGACCAAGGACGGTCGCGTGATCATGGGTTCGGAAGCGGGCGTTCTGCCCGAGATTCCGCCCGAGCTCATTGAGACCAAGGGCCGCATTCAACCCGGCCGCATGTTCCTTGTAGATCTGGAGCAAGGCCGAATCGTTCCAGACGAGGAAATCAAAGGTCACTACGCGAAGCAGAATCCGTACGGCAAATGGCTGGCGGACAATCTGACCTCGCTCGACGTGTTGCCGCCCGGTAAGCCGGCCGTGTTGTCGGATTCGGCAACGGTTGAGCAACGCCAGGAGACCTTTGGATACAACAGCGAAAGCCTGAACCTGATTGTGCCGATGGCCGAGTCGGGCGCGGAGGCGATTGGTTCCATGGGCGACGATACACCCCTTGCGGTGTTGTCGAACCGCGCACGACCGCTTTACGACTACTTCAAGCAGTTGTTTGCACAGGTTACGAATCCTCCGGTGGACGCGATTCGCGAAGAGCTGATTTTCGACATCGGCACGGCCATCGGGAAAGAACTGAACCTGTTCGAGGCGCGTCCCGAGTCGGCCCATCAAATCGAGCTCGATACGCCCTTTCTGCGCAACGATCAGCTTGAAACGTTGCGTGCGCTCGACGGCACCGCCGCGTCTCGTGGATTCAAGTCCATCACCTTGCCCATGCTCTACGAGATTGCTGGCAACGGACCGAAACTGGAATCGGCACTGGCCGAGTTGCAATCGCGGGCCGAGGAAGCCGTCGAGGCGGGTCATGACATCATCATTCTGTCGGACCGAAACCACGGCGCGACGATGGTGCCCATTCCCGCCTTGCTGGCCGTGAGCGCGGTTCACCATCACTTGCTCCGGTGTGGCACGCGAACGCGCACGTCGATTGTCGTCGAAAGCGGCGAGCCGCGCGAAGTGCACCACGTTTGTTTGCTGCTGGGCTTCGGCGCATCCGCTATCAATCCGTATCTTGCCTTCGAGACGATTGCCGAGATGCATCGCCAGGGCATGATCAAAGCGACGCCTGAAAAGGCCGAAAAGAACTTCATCAAGGGACTTTCGAAAGGTGTTACGAAGGTCCTGTCGAAGATGGGCATTTCAACCGTGCAGAGCTATCACGGCGCTCAGGTCTTCGAGGCAATCGGCCTCGACCCGGATCTCGTGAACCGATACTTTACGGGGACAACCTCGCGTATTTCCGGCATTGGCATTGATGTCGTCGCCGAGGAGGTGGCCCGTCGCCATGCCCGTGCGTTCGTCACCGATCGCAAGGTTGTGAGAATCGGTCTCGATCCGGGTGGTTCGTACAAGTGGCGTAAAGATGGTGAATTCCACCTCACGAACCCCAAGACGATTCACTTGCTGCAAGATGCGGTTCGCACCAATAACTACGAGAAGTTCAAGGAGTTCTCGAAGCTGATTGACGAACAGTCGCGCGATATCTGCACGTTGCGCGGACTGATGTCCTTCCGCAAGGCGCGTCCCCCCGTGCCCATCGAGGAGGTTGAAAGCGAAGAGGCAATTGTAAAGCGATTCAAGACCGGCGCGATGTCGTACGGTTCGATCAGCAAAGAGGCACACGAAGCGATCGCGATTGCGATGAATCGTCTCGGAGGCAAAAGCAACACAGGCGAAGGTGGCGAGGACCCGGCGCGGTTTGTCCCGGATGCCAACGGCGACTCCCGTCGAAGCGCGATCAAGCAGGTGGCCTCGGGTCGTTTCGGCGTCACGAGCGAGTACCTGACCAACGCGGACGAATTGCAGATCAAGATGGCCCAGGGGGCGAAGCCCGGTGAAGGTGGGCAGCTTCCGGGGTCCAAGGTCTATCCGTGGATCGCGAAGGTGCGCCATTCGACGCCGGGCGTGGGCCTCATTTCGCCGCCACCGCATCACGACATCTATTCGATCGAGGATCTGGCTCAGCTCATCCACGATCTCAAGTGTGCCAACAACCGAGCGCGCATCAGCGTGAAGCTCGTGGCCGAGGTTGGTGTCGGCACCGTTGCAGCAGGTGTTGCGAAGGCCAAGGCCGACGTGGTGCTTGTGAGCGGTTACGACGGCGGCACCGGTGCTTCGCCGCTGACCTCCATCAAGCACGCAGGCGTTCCGTGGGAACTGGGACTTGCCGAGACCCACCAAACGCTGGTCTTGAATGACCTGCGCAGCCGCATCTATGTCGAAACGGACGGTCAACTGAAGACTGGTCGTGACGTCATCGTCGCGACGCTACTCGGGGCCGAGGAATATGGCTTTGCGACCACGCCACTTGTAACGCTCGGATGCGTGATGATGCGGGTGTGTCACCTCAATACCTGTCCGGTGGGCGTGGCAACGCAGAATCCTGAACTGCGCAAGCGATTCACGGGCGATCCGCAACACCTGGTTAACTTCATGCGATTCGTCGCACGGCAAACCCGTGAATGGATGGCCGAGCTGGGTTTTCGTACCATCAACGAGATGGTCGGTCGAACCGAGATGTTGGAGATGCGCGAAGCCGTTTCGCACTGGAAGGCACGTGGACTCGATTTCTCGGCCATCTTGCACAAACCCAACATGCCAAGGAGCGTGGGCCGTTACCGTCAGATCGCGCAGGATCACGGCCTTGAGACCGAATACGACGACACCACCCTCATCGGTCTTTGTCGACCGGCCCTCGACAAGCGCAAGTCTGTCGAGGCGAACCTTCCCGTACGCAACGTCAACCGCACTGTCGGAACCCGTCTCGGCAGCGAGGTGACGAGAGCCTATGGTGTCAAAGGACTCCCGGAGGACACGATCAAGATCCACTTCCGCGGCTCGGCGGGCCAAAGCTTCATGGCTTTTGTTCCAAAGGGAGTCACCTTCACGCTTGAAGGCGACGCCAACGACTACGTGGGCAAGGGATTGTCGGGTGGCAAGTTGGTGGTGTTTCCGCCTCGCGAAGCGACGTTTGCAGCGGAAGATAACGTCATCGTCGGCAACGTGGCGCTCTACGGCGCAACGGGGGGCGAGGCCTACTTGCGCGGCATGGCCGGCGAACGCTTTTGCGTCCGCAACAGCGGTGTGGACGCCGTGGTTGAGGGAGTGGGCGACCACGGTTGTGAGTACATGACCGGCGGTCGCGTGGTGATTCTCGGTCAGACCGGGCGCAATTTCGCGGCCGGTATGTCCGGTGGCATCGCCTACATCCTCGACGAGTCACGCGACTTCGCGAGCCGATGCAATATGGAAATGGTCGCCGTCGAACCCCTCTCGGGTGCCGAGGAGATCGAGCTCGTCCAGGGCATGCTTGCTCGACATGTGAAGTACACCCAGAGCGAGCGAGCCAAAACCATTCTGGCGGGTTGGCAAGAGTGGAAGAAACTCTTCGTTCGAGTCATTCCGCACGACTATCGCAACATGCTCGCGGCGCAGGCCGAAATGCGCAAGCTCGGCCTGTCTCCCGAAGAGGCAGAGCTTGCGGCGTTCGAGCAAAACCTCTCCAAGCCGGCGGCCGCAGGCAAGTAGCCAACGTCGTAAGCGCAACACGCCACCACCAGGTCAAATTCAAGATGGGCAAACCAACTGGCTTTATGGAAATCGATCGACACGCTCCCGGATCTGCCGATCCGAGAGGGCGCGTCAAGCACTGGAATGAGTTCCACGAACATCTTGATGACAAGGTGCTAGAGGAGCAAGGCGCTCGCTGCATGGATTGCGGTGTTCCGTTTTGTCATACCGGTCAGATCATTGCGGGGATGACGGCGGGCTGTCCGCTTCACAATCTGATTCCAGAGTGGAACGATCTGGTTTACCGGGGTCAATGGCGTGCTGCGATTGATCGTTTGCACAAGACCAACAATTTTCCCGAGTTTACGGGTCGGGTCTGTCCGGCCCCCTGCGAGGGATCCTGTGTTCTGGGGATCAATGCCCCGGCAGTGACCATCAAGAGCATCGAATGTGCGATCGTCGATCACGCATTTGAGCAGGGCTGGATTGTTCCCGTCATCCCCGAAAAACGCAGCGGCAAGACGGTCGCCATCGTGGGTTCGGGACCTGCAGGTCTCGCATGTGCCGCCGAACTCAACCAGGCGGGTCACACCGTGACGGTGTTCGAGCGCGCCGATCGCATTGGTGGGCTGCTGATGTACGGCATTCCCACGATGAAGCTCGAGAAGCGGCTTGTAGACCGTCGCATCGAGCAGATGCGCGCCGAAGGGATCACCTTTCAGACTGGCGTCGAGGTGGGCAAAAACTATCCGACCGAGAAGTTGAAGTCCTCGTTTGATGCGATCGTCTTGTGTGGCGGCGCCACGCATGCGCGCGATCTGAATGTGCCGGGCCGCGAGTATAAGGGCATCTACCCGGCGATGGAGTTCCTCACCAAGAACTGCAAGAGCTATCTCGACAGCAATCACGCCGACGGCAATTACATCTCTGCCAGGGACAAGCACGTGGTGGTGATTGGTGGTGGTGATACGGGAACCGATTGTGTCGGTACCTCGATTCGCCACGGATGCAAAAGCCTGGTGCAGCTGGAGATCCTGGCGCAGTCACCAGCGGAACGGGCGAAAGATAATCCCTGGCCGCAATGGCCACGCATTCACCGCGTGGATTATGGTCAGGAAGAGGCCGCTGCTCTGTGGGGTTCGGATCCGCGCGCCTACGCGGTTTCCACCAAGAAGATCGTTGGCGATGCCGAAGGAAACGTTCGCGAGGTTCACGTCGTTGGTGTTCGGATGGTTCCGGGTGTCGGTGGCAGCAAGATGGAAGAGATCCCGGGCACGGAAAAGGTCATCAAAGCCGACCTCGTGTTGCTCGCGATGGGCTTCCTTGGTCCCGAAAAGTCGGGCTTGTTGACCGAGCTTGGCGTTGAACTTGATGTCCGCGGCAACGTGAAGGCGAACGAAGAAAACAAGGCGACCTCGGTTGCGGGTGTGTTTGCTGCCGGCGACATGCGGCGCGGCCAGTCGCTGGTTGTATGGGCGATTGCCGAAGGCCGACAGGCAGCGCGCGACGTGGATCGCCACCTGATGGGTCAGACCGTTCTCGTGTGATCACCATCCGCAATACGCTACGGGTCACACCACTTTGCCTGGATTCATGATGTCCCCGGGATCGAGGAGCGTTTTGATTCCGGTCATCAACCTGCGATCGACGGCACTTCGGTAGTGCCATAATTCCTCCCGCTTGAGTTTGCCGATGCCATGTTCGGCGCTGATGCTGCCGTCGAATGCGGCCACGCGATCGTGTACCAGGCGCCAGACTCTGGCTTGCAGGTCGGCGGGAACCGGTGCGTTGCCAAGTTTTGGAAATGCCACGTTGAGGTGCAGGCTGCCGTCTCCGAGGTGTCCGAACACGACCAGTTCGGTGTCGGGATATGCGGCCGCGACCTCGCGCTGCACTTCCGCGAGGAAACTCGAAATGCGCCCGGGGGTGACGCTCACATCGTGTTTCACCGATGCGCCGGCGCGTTTTTCCGCTTCGGGAATGCTTTCGCGCAGGCGCCACAAAGCCGCGGCCTGGGTGGGATTGGCGGCCATCACGGCGTCGCCGGCAAGGCCCACTTCGGCGGCTTGCATCAGCGAGTTCTCAACCGCATCACGGGCAGCGAAGTCTCGCCAGTAGCTTGCTACTTCAACCAGCACGCAGGCTGCGGGAATGTGCCCGAAGGGTGATTGCAACTGCGGGCAGTGCTTGAGCAACATCTCAAAGGCGGTCTGACCGATGAACTCAAAGGTCACGACATTGTCGCCGGCATCGTTTTGCAAATGGCGCAACAGCTTCACGGCAGCGTCGGTGTCGGGCACCGAAACCATGGCAGTCACGGTCTCGCGGGGTCGTGGAAATAACTTTAGTGTGACGGCCGTGACAAGACCGAGGGTGCCCTCGGCGCCGATGAAGAGATGTTTGAGATCGTATCCGGTGTTGTCTTTGCGCAGACCGCGCAAGCCGTGCCAGATTTCGCCGCTTGGCAACACCGCCTCGATGCCCAGCACCAGATCGCGCGTCATTCCGTATCGCAACACGGCCGTGCCGCCCGCGTTGGTTGAAACAAGACCGCCCAGTTGGGCCGTCCCTTCCGCCCCGAGGCTGAGCGGAAAAAGACGCCCCGCTTCTTCGGCCGCGCGTTGCACGTCGCCGAGCACGCAGCCCGCCTCGGCGGTCACCAGATTGTCGAAGGGATCAAGCGAGCGGATGCGCGCCATTCGGCCCAGGCTGACGATGATCTCTCGCCCCGTATCGTCGGGCGTGGCGCCGCCGCAAAGTCCGGTGTTGCCGCCCTGGGCAACGATGGGTCGCCCCAGTCCGTGCAACAGATTGACGACCGCGGCGACTTCCTCGACCTGGCCCGGTCGCACGACAAAGGGCGAACGCCCAACAAATGCTCCGCGCCAGTCGGTCAGATACGGCGCAATGTCATCGACCTTATCGAGCAGGCCAGATGGGCCCACGATCGCCAGAAGTGCGGCGCGCATTGCATCGTCGGTCATTCGGGTGACGATCCCACAACCGGCGCCTGATGGGAACCGACAGAGTCTATTTGCCGTCGACGATGGCAGCCATCGCAGGTGACAGCAGGGCACGCGGAACTTTCAACGCGATGATCGCGTTGCGACAGCGTTTCCGCTCTTCTTCTGTGATGATCCCATCCGCCATCACGTCGCGCTTGAGCGCTTCGAGGAACTCACCAAAAACCGCCTTCACATCCGACACGCTGAGCATCGCCGTTGCGTAGAAGGCCTGGAGTTCGGCCCGTTCGGCATCATCAATGGTTCCGTCCGCAAGGACGCGGGTCAATAGGTTGCGCAGGTAGGTCTTGGGATCGGTGGTGGAGTGCATGGTGCCCTTTCCGGAGGATCCCTTGAAAGTTCGGCATCCTGGCGCAACCCCTTGAGTGTCTTCGGCGCTATAAAGTCCGCGTGGTGACGTTTGACTACGACTTCGTCGTTGTTGGCTCCGGATTTGGCGGGTCGGTCTCGGCCATGCGTCTGTCTGAGAAGGGTTATCGAGTTCTCGTGGTGGAAAAGGGCAAACGCTATCGGCCCGAGGATTTCGCAAAGACAAGCTGGGATTGGCGGCGCTTTCTCTGGAAACCCCGCCTGGGTTTGTACGGCATTCTGCAAATGACGCTGCTGAAGGACGCTTTCGTGCTGCATGGCGCAGGCGTGGGTGGCGGCAGCTTGGTGTACGCGAATACGTTGCTTGAACCGGACGACAAGGTCTTTGCCTCGGCGGCCTGGTCTGGTCAGGACTGGCGGACGATTCTCGCGCCCCACTATGCGACGGCCCGCCGGATGCTGGGTGTCGTACCGGCGCCCGAGCTCTACGCTGCGGATCGGCTCTTGCGCGACATCGTGAGCGAAGAAGGCAGGGGGGCGAGCTTCAAGGCAACCGAGGTGGGCGTGTTTTTCGGTGAGCCGGGCCGGCAGGTGCCGGATCCCTATTTCGATGGCCAGGGCCCTGCGCGAACAGGTTGCACCCATTGTGGCGCCTGTATGGTGGGTTGCCGCGTTGGCGCCAAGAACACACTCGACAAGAACTATCTGTATTTTGCCGAGAAAAACGGCGCCGAGATCTTGGCCGAGCACCAGGTGGTCCGCCTGGCGCCCGAGACCGGGGGCGGGTACAGCCTGACGGTCGAACGCTCCACGGGCTGGTCGCATCCCCGTCGTACGATTCGTGCCCGCAACGTGGTCCTATCGGCGGGGGCGATTGGCACCGTCGATTTGTTGTTGCGCTGCCAGAGATCCGGGTGGTTGCCGGCTTTGTCGTCGCTTCTAGGGGATTTTGTGCGCACGAACAGCGAGGCCCTCTTGGGCGTTCGGGCGGGGGATGGTACCGACAATAGCCGCGGCATCGCCATCGCGAGCGGTGCGTACATCGACGACGACACGCACGTCGAGATGGTGCGCTACAACCATGGTTCAGACGCGATGGGATTGCTCGGGACCATCTTGACCGGAGGTGGGGGGGCGATGCCACGCTGGTTGCGATGGATGGGCACGATGTTGCGGCATCCGTTGCGTGGCCTTCGTGCGACGATTCCGTTTGGCTGGGCAAAACGTACTGCGATATTGTTGATCATGCAGCCGGTCGACAACTTCTTGCGTTTGCGGCTTGGCCGTCGGTGGTTTTCGCCGTGGCGGCTTGGCCTGGTTTCGCAGTGGACGTCGGACAGGCCGGTGCCGGTATTTTTTCCCAACGGCCAGGCATTGGCGCAGAAAATGGCCGAACGTATGAAGGGGACCGCCCAGAGCGGCATCGTGGAGGTCCTGGCGAACGTATCGACCACGGCCCATTTCATGGGGGGCTGTCCCATTGGCGGTTCGCCGGAGACGGGTGTTGTCGACGTGCAGGGGCGGGTCTTCAACTACCCGGGTCTATTTGTTGTCGACGGCTCGACCATTCCGGGAAACCTCGGCGTCAATCCAAGCCTCACCATCACGGCGATGGCCGAACACGCGATGAGCCATGTCCCGGTGAAGGTGGCTTA
>Ga0335394_10002013_pt1 | contig 22758 bp, 17 predicted proteins | sample MAT03_FD_205741 | JGI IMG/M metagenome (GOLD analysis project Ga0335394, IMG submission 205741) | Freshwater microbial communities from Lake Fryxell liftoff mats and glacier meltwater in Antarctica - MAT-03 (spades assembly) (version 2) ...
CGATCGCTAAAAGTGATGACTGTAATATCTTCGTTCCTATTTGTTCCACTTGCTGCCATTGCGGTAGCGCATCCAGATAAACTTGGCTAATTGAAGAACCAGGTAAAATATCGTGAAACTGTTGAAATAACACCAGTTTCCAAGCTGCTTCGATTTCTTCTTTGGGATATGTCAGACCACAACTGATATTTGCTAAAGTTGCAAATAGTTCAGCTTCATACAATAAAATTTCACAACGACGATTCCAGCGTTTTTGATCTGCGTGGGTAGTATAGCAACCGCGATGGAATTCTAAGTATAGTTCGTCATTCCAGATGGGGAAGGATGGGGGAGAATCCTGTCCAGACGCGGTGAATCGCGTCTCTACGATTTGCTGTAAATATTTTTCAGCCGTCGTAAATTCCAAATCTGGGAAGAAAGGCGACTTTTGCCAGCGTTGGGCGGTTTCTAACATATCACGAGTGGGACCGCCGCCGTGGTCGCCGACACCGGGAAGCCAAAGGGATTGTAGTAAACCAGTTTGGGATTGCCATTCAAGAGCAGATGATGCCATTTTAACCGGGTCAATGGTTTCACCGATGGGTGCAGACATCAAACTAAAGATTTCACTGCCGTCAGGCGATCGCCACCAAAAAGCCCCATAATCAAACTTAGTAGTATCATTCCAGCGTAACTTCTGCGTGACAAAATACTCAATTCCGGCATTAGCGAAAAACTGCGGTAAAGTTGCACAAAAACCAAAAGAATCTGGAACCCACACCACAGTAGAAAGCTTGCCAAATTTCTCCTGTATATATCGCTGGCCGTACAATAACTGACGAACGATTGATTCACCAGCAATCAAATTAAGTTCCGGTTCCACCCACATTCCACCGACAACTTCCCAGCGTCCAGCGGCTACCTGTGCTTGAATCGCCTCAAACAAATCCGGGCGATGTTCCTCAATCCAAGCATAAAGTGCGGGAGTCGAATGACAGAAAATTAGCTCAGGAAAATCTTCTTGCAACTTCAGAACCGACTCAAAAGTGTTTTGCGCCGCATTCCAAGTTTCACTCACAGGCCATAACCATGCTAAATCCAAGTGAGCATGACCCAACAGGAAAATTTTAGATTTTTGATCCCCCTTCAAAAGGGGGGCTAAGATGTCCGATTTAATTAAGTTTCGGCGTAGCGACAAAAACGACTTTACCAACTCTCCCTTCTCTTCCTCCGTGTCCTCTGCGCCTCTGCGGTTCGTAACCTCCCCCACCATCGCCGCCAAAACATCCAACTTCTCCGGCGCAAATTTTTCCAAATAAAGTTGCACTACAGCTAACTCATCAGCCACAAAACCCGGATCAGGATTATTATTATCAATAGACTCATAAACTAAGAGCGATCGCACTAAAGCACCATCACAATGTCCCGGACTCACTAACCGCAAAGCCACAATAAACTCTTCCCCTGGCGTTACCCCCTGACTGAGAAGCACTCTCGGCGAACAGTCAAATAAATCACCCTCCACCACCAACTCCCCATTTACATAAATCTCAGCAGAATTTGCCCACCAAACCAGCGCCAGCCGCAAAGATAACCCAGCTAAAGGATAACCGTGTAAATCTTGGGGAACCACCAATTTTTGCACTAGCCATAACACTTTTTCCCCACCTGTCCAAGCAATATATTCTTTAGCATCTAACTGAACAGGTTGCCAACGAGACAAATCAGCAGCTACAACATCAGTAATAATTAAGTCAGATTCCTGGTGTAGCCAAGTAGACTGAAGATTAACTTGACAAAAAGAGCGCAGTTGCTCAATCGCTTGTAAGATGAATTTGGCATCGGATTGAGAGACAGTCGGTGTCATATTTTCGCTAAAATGAGGTGTTAATCGTTTTTATTGTTTGGCGCGAGTCTCACAACTCAACAAGACTTGAACTAAAAAATTATTATTATGTCTTCTGGTTCCTCTGGTCGTTATCAAAGCAGACTATTTAACTTTGTCCATCAGCAATCTCGGCGGGTGACAGAACAATGGGAACACACCTTTCGGCATTTGGAAGTTGCCACCAAGTGGGGTGTCGAGGTACTACTTTACCCAGTGTATCTACTGTTTCATTCATCGGAATCATCTGGGAAAACCCTATACACCAAAGAACCACAAACTAGACTAAAGTTACAACCAAATGATATCGATTTCCAACGCGAAACTCTGCCAAATGTTGATAGTCCTATTCAAAACGTACTAGAGGCTGTCCATTATCTATCATTTGATGAATCCGCCTCTAGTCCCGCAAAAATATCTGAAACTTTCAATCCCTTGGCTTTGTTGAGAGCTTTTCGGCTGAAATTAGTTGATAATAACTCTCCAAATAACGCTAATCTTACTCAATCATCAAATATTACCGAGAATAAAGTCGTAAGTCTCAAACAGCATCTTCCAGAAGTACGGGGAATTGCCACGAGTTTGATAAATCGTCGCTTAGTACTTGTTACTACCGACAATGAAATTCTAGATATTTTGACATCCCAACAGCAGGGAAAAATAGAAGACCGGATTATTAACGAAGTTGCTAATTATTGGAAGTCTTGGCAGTTAATTATAGCTAAAAAAGAGACGGAGTTATTACCACAAATTGACCGTTTGTTAGCAAAGCTCACTGACGGAAATACAGCTAAAACTCCAGTTTTAGCTGAGGGGATACCAAAAGATTTACTTCATACAGATAGATTATTAGCATTTCTAGATATAGCCTTTGCTAAATTGGAATCCAATGCTCTAGTTCCAGTGCAAGAACGTAGCCAGGAAATTGTCCAAGTTGCCCAAACTCAGTTAAATATATTTCTTTATGGCACAGAGCAATTAGCTGCTAGAGGACAAATTGCAACTACTACTGATGGTTTGGAAACTCATACACTGAATCTTCAGGCTTTGATTGAGGCGGCGCTTAATTACTTTTTTGGTGTTGGTAGTAGAAAAAGACTTGAGCCAACAACTAGTGATGATAGATTGCCAGGTAAACTATTATCACCACGCATTAGAAAAGCCTTGTCCAAAAGCCGTCAGTTCGAGAACCAAGATTTAACAGATGATCCTTGGCTAACGTGGAATGATTTATTTGGTAACACCGAAACCGTTTCTGACAAGCCAGTTGCACTTTCTCAAACTATAAATTCTGCTTTAGCCTCAAGTTTACCAGTAGGACATTTTTCACAAAATAATTTGACTGTAAAACAACCTAAAGTTGGCTCTGGCTTAGTACGAAAGAAACAACCAACTACTAATGTTACCTCAAGTCAAAAAATATCGGGAAAAGTCGCTTCTGTAAAACAAACCCAAGCTCGCATTTCCCAAAGTAAAAGCGATAATTACGAAGGGGAGATTTTGCAGCAGCAGTTTCACCAAAGCAGTCAAGTTGAGGCACAGCAAGATTGGATAGAAACTAAAGCAACTTCAACTGGCTATGAGAAACACCCTTTAGAGCAACTTCTGGAATGGCTTGATTATATTATGCTCTGGCTAGAAGAGAGATTTGTAAATATTTTTCAGTCGTTGCGGCAGCTATGGCAGGGTAAATAATATTAATTCGTAATTCGTAATTAAGAAAGTTAGATTACATGAGCAATACTTACTATATAAGACAATGCTCACACACAAGTAAAATATCTAAACACAAAAAAGACAATAATTGCAAAACTCGCCGCTGCGTAAAACACGCTATTAATTCCGCCAAAACTAAAGGCATAACCCATCAACAACGGCCCTAAGGTTTGCCCTAATCCAAAAAATGTACCGTTTACCGATATAATAGTCGCTAAATATTCTCTTGGTGCTAAATCTGCTAAAAGTGTTTGGATGCTAGGAAAACCAATGCCAAGTCCAATACCAAAAATTGTACTAGGGATTAATAATAACCATAGATTTGTCACAAAGGGAACAATTAACATTGCTAAACCATAGAAAATATAAGATGCACTAATTAAAGTCTTAGCTGGAAATCTTCTAGCTAATCTGCCTAACTGAGAAGATGTAATTGTAATTGCCACAGAAACACTAGAAAGTAGCAACCCAATTATGGTAGGCGGCGCTTTAAATGTATCGCTAATTAATTGTGGTAAATAAGTAACATAAGCGCCATAAAGAAAAACAAAGTTAGCTGCACTGGCAATAAAAAGTCCAAATAAGTGACGATTTTTCAGAACTTTTACAGCATTGTTTAAATACTGTTTGAGGTTGCGATCGCCTTGTGGTTCGGGATTTTTCAGTGCAAACAACACCAGCAACCCCAAAGGAATCGCTAATATGGGCAGCGCAAAGGGATAATACCAACCCATTGTTGCTAATGCGCCACCTATCAGTGGATAAGTTGCTGTGCCAATACTGCTGATACTGGCATTGTAACCCATTGCGGTAGTTCGTCTTTCTCCTTTATACAAATCGCCGATTAAGGTAATACTCAGAGAAAGCAAAGAAGCAGCACCAATTCCTTGCAGTAAACGCAACCATAGCAATAAATTAAAGTCGCGGGCAAAGGCGCAAGCTGTACCAGCTATGCCAAATAAAAATAGTGAAGGAACGATAATTCTCTTTCTCCCCCATCTATCAGCAAGGACACCAATAATTGGCCCTAAAATCAGAGATGGTAATGTAAATACTGTAATCAATAAACCCAAGTTTTTCGGATTGATATTTAAATCTTTAGCTAGCTTGGGAAAAGCCGGAGTCACGCTGGAAACTCCGATAACAGCAATCAGTACAACTGCACAAATAATTTGAAAGTTTAACTGTAGATAAATTGGTTTCTGTCGTTCAAACTGGCTGTGATCTTCTGGTGAATTCATGTTAGTTACGATGTATATAAAGCAATTTTACTTGTGTAGACGAACCAGTGCGTTGGAGAGCCAGCGCCGTGGGCGGGTTTCCCGACTTAAGGCGACTGGCGTGCGGTTTCTAACCCGATACCCTTGGGATCAGCGCGAAGTCCTGATGTAGAGACGCAATTTACCACGTCTTCAAAGACCAATTATCTACAGTGTATTGATTTATATCATGCTGCACTTGAGACTTTTAGTAAAAAGCTCGGAGTGTCGGGTAAAAAGCTCGGACTGTCAAGTAAAAAGCTCGGCGTGTCGGGTAAAAAGCTCGGCGTGTCGGGTAAAAAGCCCGGAGTGTCGAGTAAAAAGCCCGGAGTGTCGAGTAAAAAGCTCGGACTGTCGAGTAAAAAGCTCGGAGTGTCGAGTCAAAAGCTCGGAGTGTCGAGTCAAAAGCTCGGACTGTCGGGTAAAAAGCTCGGACTGTCGAGTAGTTTGCAATACGGTTCGGTTAAGGTGCATAGTCCTTAAAGATCCCCCTTAGTCCACGCCAGATCCTTCAAGTCGGGAAACCCGCCCAACGGACTGGCTCCCCTTAAAAAGGGGGAAATAGAGCTATTCTTAGCCCCCCTTTTTAAGGGGGTTGGGGGGATCAAGTCTTATCCGAACCGTATTGAGGGCTGAAGTTGACACCAATGTAAAGCCTCAACCCAACCTACGAATATTTTTAACTTGCTTACCGATGGCTAGTAGAAGGAACTTTGCCATCTTGACTAACATCTACCTCTTGAATTTGATGACGACGTGGACTGAAGCGATGGCGAATGTTGCCAATGACGATATATAAAATTGGGACAAAAAACAGACTCAAGAAAGTAGAGACAATCGTACCACCAGCGATCGCCGTCCCCAGAGATTTCCTACTAGCTGCTCCTGCTCCTTCGGGATTTACCAATGGCCAAACACCCAAGACAAAGGCGAAGGTAGTCATCAAGATCGGTCGCAAACGTTCTTGTGATGCTTGCACCGCTGCTTTGGTAATTGAAAGACCCCGCTCTTGCAGTTGGTTGGCAAATTCCACAATCAGAATGGCATTTTTACTTGCCAAACCAATCAGCATCACTAAACCAACTTGGCAAAACACATCGTTAGGTAAACCCCGCAACGTCTGCGCTGACAACGCCCCCAAAATAGCTAGAGGAACTGACAACATAATAATTATTGGGTCAACATAGTTCTCATACTGAGCAGCCAGCACCAAAAACACGAAGACAAGTCCCAATCCAAAAATTAAAGGCGCTAGACCGCCGGACTGTTTCTCCTCAGCGACAATCCCCGACCATTCATAACCCATACTTGCTGGCAAAACTTGCTCTGCTAGTTTCTCCATTGCTGTTGTTGCTTCGCCAGAACTATAACCAGGAGCGGCGGAGCCATTGATTTCAATCGAGCGGAACAAGTTGTAATGATTAATCGTTTGCGCTCCAGTAGTAGGAGTAATTTTCACAAAATTGCTCAGGGCAATCATCTGATTAGTGGCAGAACGCACGTATAATTTACCGATATCCGCTGGGTTAGAGCGAAACCGAGCGTCTGCTTGGACATACACCCGATAAGTCCGCTGTAGTAAATTAAAATCGTTGACATACCGCGAACCCAAGTAAGACTGTAGGGTATTAAAGATATCGTCTACTGCAACTTGCAGGGATTTGGCTTTGTTACGGTCTACTTCAATCAACATCTGCGGCGTATTTGCGCTAAAAGTGCTAAACACAGCTTGCAATCCTGGTGTCTGATTCCCGCGTTGGAGTAACTGACCCATAACTTGCAGCAGGTTATTTAAACCGCTGTTCCCTCTTCTGTCTTGTAGCTGAAACTGGAAGCCGCCAAAACTACCTAAACCTTGAATAGATGGCGGATTCACTGCGAAAATTCTCGCTTCGGGAATTCCCCCTAATATTCCCCCCAACTTGGCAATAATTGCCTGTGCTGACTGTCCCGGTTCGTGACGCTTACCCCAAGGCTGGAGTGTCGAAAAAATCGCTCCACTATTAGCAGAGTTACCACTAAAACCAAAGCCACCGATCGCAAAAGTACCTGTGACTTCTGGCAATTTGAGGATTTCTTTTTCTACCTGAGCCATGACTTTGCTGGTGTAGTTGAGTGAAACTCCCTCTGGCCCTTGGATAATGGTGATGAAATAACCTTGGTCGTCATCAGGAATAAAGGCTGTAGGTACACTGATATAAAGCCAGCCTGTCACCCCCAATAACAATATAAATACTCCCACAACGATCGCTTTGATCCGGGTCAAACCTTTGAGTACGCCCTCATATTCCCGACGCAACCAGTCAAGAAACCTGTTAAACTGACCAAAAATCCAACCCAACCAACCGCGTTGTCTTTGCCCCGGACGCAGCAGCAAGGCGGAGAGGGAAGGAGTCAGGGTAATGGCCAGAAAGGTAGAAATTGCCATTGAAAAGGCGATCGTTAGCGCAAATTGCTTGTATATCTGTCCTGTAGCGCCTGGGAAGAATGCCACAGGTATAAATACAGCCATTAACACTAGGGATGTGGCAATTACTGCCCCGAACAACTCCCGCATTGACTCAGAGGCAGCTTGTCCGGGTGACATTTCCTCATCTTCAATTAAGCGAGAGATATTTTCAACGACGTTGACACTCCCCTGGCTAAAGCCAAGGGGATTCTTAAAACATTACTGCCTTAATATCCCGTTTTAAATGGGTTCCCAGGCTCACCACGTTTGCACAGTTAGTGCGTGGTGATATCTCCTCAAAGTTTTTCGGGCGTAACTTTCTCCCAGTCCAGGAGTAGGTTTTTAAATCTTGTCTGATGGGAGTATTTTACCATGTTTTACTGTGGCGTAAACACCACAGCTAGCTTTCATCCCTTGCCTAAAGTACGAAATACGCAACTGAGTTGCTGTTTCTCAAGGGTTTTCAGCATTTTCCATATAATTGCGTCATCAACCACCAATCCTGTTGCCAAAGTTAAACCAAACATGGTCAGGGTGTTGATCGAAAATCCAAAAACCTTGATAAAGGCAAAAGTACCAATCAAGGTTAGGGGAACAACAATCACTGGAATTAGTGTAGTCCGCCAGTCTTGTAAGAAGATATAAATTACTAAGACGACCAAAGCGATCGCTTCTATCAACGTCTTAACTACTTCTGCTAGGGATGCTTCGATAAAAAGTGTCGTATCAAACGCAACTTGATATTCTAGTCCTGGCGGAAAACTTTGCCTCAGTCGAATCATTTCCGCTTTCACTACCTTAGCAACGTCTAAAGCGTTACTCCCCGGACTGGGAAATATCCCTAGACCTACACCTTCATTGCCTTTAAATCGCAGGAAACTACTGTAATTTTCTGCTCCCAACTCCGCCCGACCGACATCTCTGAGCTTGACCAGCGTGCCATTCTCAGATGTGTTGATCACCATGTCGGCAAATTCCTCTGCCCCACTTAGTCTGCCAACAGCTTGCAAATCGATTTGATACATCTGATCTGGTGATGTTGGCTGCTGTCCGATTTGCCCAGCACCCACCTGTAAGTTTTGCTCGTTGAGTGCATCGATCACATCTTGGGCGGTGAGGTTACGGCTAGCAAGGCTGTTGGGGTTGAGCCACAAGCGCATGGCATAGCGGCGTTCACCAAAAATCCGCACCTCACCCACACCCTTGAGTCTTTTCAGGGCATCTGTTATGTAGAGGTCAGCGTAGTTACTTAAAAAAACGTTGTCGTATTCTTTGTTATTTGAGTACAGCCCGATCGCTAAGAGGATGTTGTTAGATTGCTTAGTGACGGTGACTCCAGTTCGCTGCACAACTTCTGGTAATAGCGGTTCGGCGATCGATATCCGATTCTGCACATCTACCGCTGCAATATCTTTGTTGCGCGATGCATCAAATGTGACGGTAATTGTACTATTGCCGTTGTTACTGCTGTTTGAAGTCATGTACTTCATGCCTTCAACGCCATTAATCTGCCGCTCTAAGATAGTTGTAACGGTATTTTCTACGACTTCGGCATTAGCGCCGACATAGTTAGCACTAACGTTAATTTGAGTCGGGGTGATCTCTGGATATTGAGCTGTGGGTAGTGTGGGGATACTGATCGCCCCTACCAACAGAATTATGATGGCGCAGACACTTGTAAATACAGGTCGCTTAATAAAGAAATCAACAAACATGGGGATTGGGGATTGGGGATTGGGTCTTAGAGGATGTTTGAAAAGTCCTCTTCTTGGTAGCAAATACTTTTAAGACATCCTCTTAGGTTTAACACTGTCAATATGAGAACTCGGAACTTCAGGCTCGGAACTCGGAACTTCAGGCTTGGAACTCGGAACTTCAGGCTTGGAACTCGGAACTTCAGGCTTGGAACTCGGAACTTCAGGCTTGGAACTCGGAACTTCAGGCTCGGAACTCGGAACTTCAGGCTCAGAACTCGGAACTTCAGGCTTGGAACTCGGAACTTCAGGCTTGGAACTCGGAACTTCAGGCTCGGAACTCGGAACTTCAGGCTTGGAACTCGGAACTTCAGGCTTGGAACTCGGAACTTTGGTTAAGGCAGGAGACGCGATAAATCGCCGTCTCTACAAAGGACTGATTATTGTAAAGACGGCGATTTATTGCGTCTTTATTTCTAAGATTCTGAAACGATCGCAACACCATCCCTCAGATTGAGCAACCCTGAGATCACAATTTTATCTTTTGGCTGTAATCCTTCGATAACTTGGTAATTATTACCTCTACTTTCGCCTAGCTTGACTTGTTTTTGCCGAGCTACTTGTTGAGATATACCTTGGGGAGATTTTTCTGTTTCAACTACATAAACAAAAGTTTCTCCAGCTACACGAGTCACCGATGTTGTCGGAATTAAGACTCCGGGGCGCTGATTCCAGATCACTCTTGCCCTTACCAATTCATCTGCACGTAGCTGACCTTTAGGATTGTTAAAGAGGGCTTTGATCAATATTCCTGGTGTTTTATTACTGCTATTAGGTGCAATAAAAAATACTCTACTTCTACCCAACTTCTGACCTTGGGCGTTCAAAACCTCCACTAGCATTCCCTTACGCAATTGTGGCGATCGCTGTAATGGTACAAAGATGTTAACTTCTAAAGGTTGATTTTGGGCGATCGTTACTAATTGTGTGGAAGTATTAACCAAGTCACCGACTTTCACCGGGATGTCGCCAATTGTGCCACTAAAGGGAGCAGTAATTTTATCGTCCTGGTTCTGGATTTGTTGGTTTTGAATGTTTAGATTAGTTTGCTGCAAGGTTTTTTCCGCTTGCAATATAGAGGCTCGTTGGGCTTGAATCCTCTTATCAATGGCATCAAGATTAGTTTTAACAGTGGCGAGCCGATTAGCAACCTGATTTCTAGCCTGTCGAGACACGGCTCCTTCCTCAGCTAAAGCGGAATACCTTTCGTAGTCCTGCTGGTATAACTGCACATTAGCAACGTAGGATGGTCGTTCTGCTTCCAGAGATTTGAGTGTAGCGCGGGTATTTTGCAATTGCATTAAAAATACTTGAGGTGCAGTATTGTTAGCGATCGCTCCTGGTTGCACTTTTGCGTCTACTTGGATAATTGCTGCTCCTTCTGCAACTGGATCTCCCGATTTAACAAATATCTGGGTAACTTGACCTGGAATCTTGGGCTGAAGTGTGAGCGATCGCTGGGATTTTAGGTTAGCAATAAAATCTGAACTTTCCTCAATTATGCCGCTTTGTACCGTCGATATTTTAACTCTTACCCCTTGAGATTGGGTGTTAGCAGTTGAAGGTGCTGAATTTTGGGGAGCGAACAAACGCCAAACTATAGTTGCTCCACCCCCTAACAATAATAGTGCTGCTAAAAATAACCACAGCGATCGCCTTTGTCTAGGAGGTGGTTCAAATGAGGTTTGGGGAAGATTATCTTCAAAATCAGTTTTTGGCTCAGGGGGTGTCATGGCTGATAAGGGGGCAAATAAACAAATTAACTGGAAATCAGTCAGAATTGTGTCTATTGATATTGAAATTACTGATTTAGGAATGTGGATTAAATAAAGTGCAAAAGTAGGGTGTGTTAGCGGAGCGTAACGCACCATTCCAAGTTAAATAAGAATTGCACGTTATTAAATTTGCGTTCCTTAGTATGATATTTTGTGGGAAATTATATGTTATGCCATCCAAATATTTTCAAAACCGCACTTTATATAACTGAAATAATTCCCCTGATTTCTGCGCTATTACTTTAGCACCAGTCGCTTTAATTGTTTTTTCCCACTCAGCTAAAGGCTCTAGAAACACCTCAGCACCCAAATAGGTTTCTAAAACAGCCCAATCTTCCGCTAAAGGCTGTTCTGGATTAAGGATGTCAAATACAAAATGTCCACCTGGTTTCAACACCCGCTTGACTTCTATCAGTACAGCATTCCAATATTCAAGGGGAAAATAACAACTAAATCCCGTTGCGATCGCCAGGTCAAACTGCTCTGATGAATAGCTTAACTGATCAGCTGCTCCTAACTGCACACCTTTGAATAGCTTGGAATTCAATTGCGGCCCACGGGAATTAAGAGTATCCCGTGCCACATTACTGATTTCTTGCCCATGAAAAAATGCTTGCCAATCCCGCCAAGGATAAATTAAAAAGCTGATCCCACAGCCAATATCTATACAGTGCTGGTTTTTTTGAGGTTGAGCAATTTCCCAAAAAGGTGAAGCAATTCTTCCTGAGAAACTCCCAGCAATCCACTCGCGGAATATCGGCATCGCCTGTACTTCTGTTGGGAGTTCAAAGGTTTCGCCTTGATATTCTCGGTTAAAGCGATAGGCTATTTGGGCTAATCTTTCGTCCCAATTGGTCGATTTTTGTGAAGAAAAGAGATTTTGTAACTGTGAATCGGACTTTTTAGACATTAGGTTATAAAAAACGGTTTGATATGTAAGATTTGCTAGAGAAAGCGATCGCTTACATCAAATACAATTTTAAAGAATATCCTCATTTGAGAAAACTATCTCTAAATCCCGATAACCACTGATAACACGCACAATTGCCACACCGCCATCAATGGGACGATAAAATATCAAGTAATCTTCTAACGGGAAACTCCGTAAACCGTTACCAAAATTATCGGAACTTTGCCCCATATTAGGAAAATCAGCTAACAGTTTACACTGCCGTCTAATTTTTTCATTGAGTCTTTGAGCCGTACCAGGATTAAAGCGGTTAACATAACGATTAATCTCCTTGAGGTCTTGCTTGGCTGGAATTGTTAAAACATACCGACTCATTATTTAGTAGCCTCTGCTTGTCGCATTTGAGCTTCAGCACGTCGGATATCTTCTTCAATTTCTGCAAACACCTCTTCACCATCGACTACTTCACCTCGGTCTAAAGCTTCAATACCAACTTGGATTTTAGCTTTTAATTCTGCTAGGCGTTGCTCCCGAATGCGATCGCGTTCATCTAGCAATCTCAATGCTTCACCCATCACCTCACTAACTGAGTGATATCGACCACTATTAACCTTATCCTTAACCAACTGCTCAAGTTCTGGAGTCAAAGATATATTCATAACTATTACCTGATTCCATTTACTCTATATGCTAACCGAAACGAGTTAGAGCAAGATGAAAAGTGCTGAGTTAAAAAACTGCCCACAAAAGGCGGGGCATATAGCAGTTCTCGTTTACGTGAGGTACATCCGTAGGGGCACGGCGTGCCGTGCCCCTACACCTTGGGATATAACGTTGTACCGCATCTGAATGGGAACCGCTATATACCAAGTATATTTATGTATTGAGTAGTTTTTAATTCACTCAGCACTCAGCACTCAGCACTCAGCACTGAGTGTGGTTAATTCGCTGCTATTTGGGCTTCTTGATAAATTATTTCTTGAAACTGAATCATATCTTTTTGGGGATCGGCATGACTAACTTTCACCAATATCTCTTCGCCCAAGTTCACAGAACGCTTGAAAACCATTGGTAATTGCAAGCCCAAATCTTCTAACAAAATTAGTGCCAAGTTGCTGTCTTCTCGCAGCCACATCAACACTGTCACATCCCAAGTTTCCTCTGGATGACGGCGTAAATACTCTAGAGCATAATATCTATTAGTTTGCCGTTCCACCATCGTCACCTCTTGGGTGATGCTGGTAACATTTATCATCACTTCTTTAAGTTGTTCTGCGGAAAATGGCAGAACTTCACCCCGCAAATGGGCTTTAAGTTGAAAGTGGGTAAGCAAGTCACTGTAGCGGCGGATGGGAGAGGTTGCTTGGGTATAGGTATCCAAACCCAAACCAGCATGACGTAAAGGCGTAATGCTCATTTCACTCTTGGGCATACAACGACGCATGGCGCAAGCGCGAACGAATCCAGCCGGAAGTAGGAGCAATTCCTCATCTGGAGGTAATTCTGGTTGCGGTTGACCACGAAAAGGCAAAGGTATGTTGTGAGCTTTACCATAACGAGCCGCAACTTCACCGGCAAGAATCATCATTTCTGCTACCACTTGGCGCGACGGGGAATCGTCCAAAATGTCAATGTTGATCTCGTCACCTTTAACTTTGATCGTCGCTTCGGGCATAGTGATGCTAATTGCTCCTTGGGCGTAACGCCAGGCTCTGCGCCGCCGTGCCCAAGTAGCGATCGCTTCAATTTCCGGTTCTGCTTGTACCCTTAATTGCAGCATTTCATCTACATCTTCGTAGGTGAGGCGATAAGTCGGCTTAATTAAGCTGGTATGAATGCTATAATCTTCCACTGCCCCAGTTGTATCTAAAACAATCCCGAAACTGAGGGCGCAACAAACTCGTCCCTGGATCAGACTCATTGGCCCAGTTGCCAATACCTCTGGGAACATGGGAATCATCCCCGTAGGTAGATAGACTGTACTACCCCGCTTTCTAGCTTCCAAATCTAAATCATCTTCCGGGACTAACCATCTAGTGGGATCGGCGATATGCACCCATAGGCGTTCCCGTCCATTGGGCAGTACTTCCCAACTCAGACCATCGTCGATCTCTGTAGTAGTTTCATCATCAATGGTGTACACCTTCAAGTGAATCAGATCTAGGCGGTTTGTATCTGAGTCAATCGGCGGGAAATCCAAACGCTGTTGCGCCACTTCTAATACCTTATTAGGAAACTGAATCGGAATTGAAGAACGACGCAGGAACAAGTTTTCATAAGGACTCCAGCAACCCAAATCCACCAACAGTTGAAAGGCTCCTTGGGGTGTTGTGGGTCGTCCCAGCATGGTCATAGTTTCTAAAACTGAAGCTGGGGGAGGATAAGCACGAGCCAAAGAGTCATGATTGACCCCCGTCCGCACGGTGTCAGCAAGCAGCGCGGCGTATTTTTCTAATCCTTCTATGCGCTGGCGATCGTGCCGCCCCCACTCTACTGCTTCACCTTTGAGCGCTTGCTCTAGGCGAGTTAAAAATTCCTGCTGTCCCTTGGCTTTTTGTGCCTCTACTTCCATCTGGTGCTGGCGTTCTGCAACTTGAGCAGCAGTCCGCGGCTCGTAAGCGTCTCCTTTTTGCTTGAAATAAAGTTTGTCGTCTGATAACAAGCAATAGGCGGCGTAACAATAAGGCGCGGCTAATTCCGAAAATAGCAGATTCGCCATTTGGTCTGGGGTAACTGTTTCCCCATCTTCAATCAGCAATTCCCAAGCTACTTCCAAGCTAGATGGATCTAAATAAGGCTTGACCTGCTCTAAAAAGTTGGCAATCTCAGAGGTTTTGTAAGTCTGTCCGGTAACTGTATAGCTTATTTGTTTAGGCGCGAGGCTGTGGGATTGACCACGTTCGTCTACCACAAACCAGCGGGTTTTACCATCTGGACGTTCTACGATGCCCAGACGGCGATCGCCTTGAACCCTAAATTCAACTAGCGTCCCCTTCTCCACAACTCTCGCACTTTAATTTGGTGAACAGTTTAAATAGTTTGAAGTTAGGAGTTAGGAGTTTTGATTTTTAACTCCTGTACAGACGCGATTAATCGCGTCTCTACTCATAACTCATCACTCTTTTTAGCCTTCTGCATTGATAAATGGCAATAAAGCCACAATCCGCGAACGTTTAATTGCTAATGTCAACTCTCGCTGTTGCTGAGACGTAAGCCCAGTAATCCGACGTGGCAGTATCTTGCCCCGCTCGGTAACAAACTTACGTAACAAATCGACATCTTTATAATCGATTGGATCTCCTGGCTTAATTGGAGAAAGGCGACGACGGAAATAACTCATCTCTACTTAATTTCCTTGTGAACGGTATGTTTATTACAGTGGGTGCAGAACTTTTTCAGTTCTAATCGATTAGTGGTGTTGCGGCGATTTTTAGTACTGGTATAACGTGAAACACCAGGAGATCGCTTGTTTGAATTTGTCCGACACTCGGTACACTCTAGTGTCACAATTATGCGGGCACCTTTACTCTTAGCCATAATCTTATAAACAGTAAAGCTTGAAGAGAGTTAACACAAACGACTATCTTCTCACATTCCGCCGTATATTTTCAACTAATCTTTTAATTTTTATATCCAGCGAGTAGCCACGACGCGACGAAACGATGAAAGTTCCACAATAGCGATCGTGTAAAGCTTGCCGCATCTGGGTATCAGAGAAGGCAGTCGCACAATCAATTGCTAGGGGAAGTACTAGCAGTATAGCAGTGGGATTGGCTCTAATATTGCTCAGGGCAATTGACACTAAAAGGGCACCCAAGCCGACGATCGCCTCTCGCTTCACCAATGAGAGCAAATCTGGAATTCTGCCCATTACTTGCCCATCTTCGACTTCCAACACCTTTAAATCGAACGCCCAACGCCCTAAACTTTGCCCTTGATTGTTGTATACTACCAGTACCCGCAAAACTAGCCAAAATATGACAAAAACTAGGATTTGCACAAATTGAATCCCGATATCGCCGCCTCCGAGTAGGGAACTGACTAACCACACACCAAGGAAATCAAGTCCCAATGCCATACCTCGCCGCTCAATGTCAGCCTTGGGATAGTGTTTTTGGGGAACTCGTTCGATTGTCATACAAAGTAGGTATTTTTATTTAGGAGTTGGGAAATAATTATTGTTCCTGTTTTTAATATTAAGGTGGTGACTTGGGTACTTGCTGCACTTTAAACATAACTTTGATCGCCATTGAAGTATACAGCAACCACCCTAAATCACTGCTAGACTGGCTTTTAGATGATTCGTAGGAAATTTTTGTGCCGAAAGTAAAACCGGATGACATTTGTCAAGTGCGCTGTTTTAATGACGAGTTAGTAGTTCACGTCCTCGACGTAATGCCGATGGACGAAACCTTTGAAGAAGCTAAAACACTCTTTACTGCTCTTGCTGACAAATCTCGGCTGAAGATACTCCATGCCTTAAAGGATCGCCAGGAATTGTGTGTCTGTGATATTGCAGAGGTTCTTGGTGTGCAGGTATCTGTGGCATCACACCATTTGCGGAAGCTCCGTGACCTCAAGGTACTTAAGTATAGGAATGATGGGAAACTCGTCTATTACTCACTGCGAGATCAATTCGTAGGTGAGATTTTGGATCTTGTGTTGCAAAAGATTGTTCAGTAGTCTCTTTCTTTTTATCTGTTCATTATGATATTCTTTTGAATGTAGGAATGAATAAGCAAGTAACTAAGGAATTAGATAATGTCTGACCATTGCTGCCAAAAGAAATCATGTGAACTTGAAAAAATGACCAAGCGCCAGAGCAAGGTTTTGTGGATTGTTCTGGGCGTAAACGCAGTGATGTTCGTTGTAGAACTCCTGTCTGGGATTCAGTCCAAATCCCTTTCTCTAACAGGGGATTCTCTGGATATGCTAGGGGATGCGATCGCCTATGGAAGCAGTCTTTATGTAATCAATAAGGGAGCAAAATCACAGGCAAAATCTGCCATGCTCAAAGGAGCTATTATGTTTTTGTCTGCGGTAGTGGTCTTTGCCAGGGCTACACATCAGGTGTTTTTTAACACAACTCCTGACCTGCAAATCATGAGTACAGTTGGATTTCTTGCCCTTTGTAGCAACTTGTTCTGTCTTTATCTTTTGACAAGGCATAAGGACGATAACATTAATATGTCTTCTGTGTGGCTTTGTTCTCGTAACGACATTATCGCCAACACATCTGTACTTGTGGCGGCTGGATTGGTGTTTCTAACAAAATCATCTTTGCCGGATTTGTTAGCGGGACTTATGCTCACGTTTATTTTTGCAAAGTCAGCAGGATCAGTCCTCTCTAAGTCTTGGAGAGAATTGGAAAGAGCTTAAGTCAATGAGAATGATTTCCAACATGATGTAATCTCTTGATTGAGTGATCAGTGTTAATTTATGAGATAAAGGTAAAAAGTCGGAGGCGATCGCTATGTTATCAGTCAGCGATTCACAAGCAATTATTTTAAATTTAGTACAACCGTTGGATAATCAACGGGATATAGAAGTTGTAGATTTATTGACAGCCGATAGTCGGATTTTGGCAACACCTGTCACCAGTCCCCTAGATTTTCCCCATTGGGATAATTCGGCGATGGATGGTTACGCAGTTCGCTACGAAGATGTGCAGCACTCTAGCGGCGAACAACCAGCCGTTTTAGAAATTGTTGAAGAGATTCCGGCGGGATATCAGCCTAAGTCTACGATTCAACCAGGGCAAGCCACGCGGATTTTCACAGGTGCCCTGATGCCAGCAGGTGCGGATACTATAGTCATGCAAGAGAAGACACGTCGGGAGGAAAAGCGCGTGTTTATCCTGGATGCGCCAAAACCGCAAGAATTTGTTAGACACAAAGCATCTTTTTATCAAGCTGGAACACAACTATTACCAGCAGGAATTAAGTTAAATGCCCCAGAAATTGCTGTATTGGCAGCTGCACAATGTCAGCAATTAAGTGTTTATCGTCGTCCGCGTGTGGCAATTTTTTCTACTGGTGATGAGTTGGTATCAATTGACAAACCGTTGCAACCAGGGCAAATTGTGGATTCTAATCAGTATGCGATCGCAGCTTTGGTGAGACAAAATGGAGCAGAACCGTTAATTTTAGGTATTGTTAAGGATGATCCAGTTGCTCTGGAAAAAGTCATTGCCCACGCCGTTGCGATCGCTGATATAGTTCTCTCTTCTGGTGGTGTCTCAGTGGGAGATTATGATTATGTTGACAAAATTTTAGACTCATTAGGAGCAAAAATCCACATTCGCGCTGTACAGATAAAGCCCGGAAAACCCCTCACCGTCGCTACTTTCCCCAGTACAGACGCGATTAATCGCGTCTCTCCACTCTATTTTGGTTTACCAGGGAACCCTGCGGCTGTGTTGGTGACATTTTGGCGGTTTGTGCTACCAGCAATCAAGAAACTTTCGGGAATTACCGAAGGTTGGGAGCCAGTATTTTTGAAAGTGCGATCGCATGATGAATTGCGATCAGACGGCAAGAATGAAACTTACCTTTGGGGTAAATTGCATTTAATTGATGGTGTTTATGAATTTTACAAAGCTGGTGGTAGTCACAGTTCCGGCAATTTAATTAATTTAGCTCAAACCAATGCCTTAGCTGTTCTACCAGTGGGTAAAACATTAATTTACCCACAAGAAGAGGTGCAAGTTTTGCAGCTTGGTAAGGATTAAAATACTTGCTCAAAAGCCTCAATCAAGCTGTTAACTTCTTTAAGAGTGTTGTAATGTACCATACTCACCCGGACTATTCCACCTTGCGACGCTAACCCCAGGTATTCAATGAGCCGTTTAGCATAAAAGTCACCATAACGAATCCCAATGTAATGTTGGTCAATTTTTGCCGGAATGGTTGAGCTGTTCATTCCATCGACTACAAAGGATATAGTAGGCACACGTAATTGCCGATCAGCCTTTGATTGACCAATTACTCGCACATTAGACTTGTTGTTGAGGTAATTTAGAAGGCGATCGCTAATCTTTTCTTCATGTATGCTAATTAAATCAAACGCTTGCACCATTTGATTTCTCAAATCAGGTGCAGTTTGATTGCCATAGTGCAGCTGTGCTAACTCACTTAAATAATCACATAAACCTAACATTCCATAACTTAATTCAAAATTGGCATTCCCTAACTGAAATTTATAAGGTATATCTGTTTGAGCAATAAAATAATGGTTAAGACCAGGCAATCTTAATAAATGTTCTTCTTTGCCATAAAGTAAAGCATGATGTGGCCCATAGACTTTATAACAACTCAAAGCATAGAAATCAACATTTAAATCTTGGACATCAACTAATCTGTGTGGTGCATAAGCTACACCATCTACACAAATCATCGCATTGCGATCGTGTACAAATGCAGCGATTTCTTTGATCGGGTTGATGGTTCCCAAAACATTAGAAGCGTGAGTCAAAGCTACCAGTTTTGTACGCTGACTCATCAATGGTTCTAAATCTGCTAAATCAAGTTCCAAGCTGTCTGGGCGAATTTGCCATACTTTAATCTTCATCCCTTGTTTTTCAAGAGCAACCCAAGCACCAATATTGGACTCATGATCACAATTAGTAACAATAATTTCATCACCAGGCATGAAAGTTTGAGCCAGACAGATTGAGAGAACTTTCAACATCATTGTAGTAGATGGTCCCATGACCACTTCTTTAGAAGAATTGGCGTTAATGAAAGTAGCCATTCCCTTAGTTGCTAAAGCTAATCGTTCTCCTGCAAGTTGAGAAACCGCATAAGAAGCTCCTAACTGGACATCAGAAGTCAGGAGAAATTCGCTAATTCTATCTGCTACTTTTTTCAGGGTTTGTGACCCGCCAGCATTATCAAAAAAAGTCCATTCACCAGCTAGAGCGGGAAAATATTGGCGAACTTTATCAAGATTTAAGAGCATGGTAGAAGTCCTTTAGAGAATGTTCTTTACCCTAGCCTACCCTTTGGCAACTAGCACAGAGAGCATTTAGTACCGCTTTTCTACAAGACTCTACGCATAGTGTCTTTGAATGGTTGCTCTATTTTTGTCTACAGCTTGCTATCCCGCCCTTCTTACTCTGTAAAAATCTCTCTAAAGAAGGTATATTTGGAAACCTAAAAAGTATCTTACTGGCATATCTAACTTTTAGCAAGCATTAATGTCTTGATTCTTCACAATTTTCGCCAATTTTTTTGATAATTTTAAGGTAGAGTCAAAGCAACTATTGTTTTAGTTCTCAATTCCGTGATTGAGAACAAAGGAACGATTTATGAATACTACGATTAAATACGACATAGAGGTTATCAAGGTAGAAGCACTTCAACTTGTGAAAAAGGGGCTTATTAACCGTCAGCAGCCAATTTACACCCTCTGCAAATATATTCCTCATCGTGACTGGATTAATTTTGAACTGGAGCTAGAAAAAAATGAATTTCTACTCAGAGATAGAATTATCGACCTGCTGAATCACGAATCTTGGGAAGAAGAATGAGGCTGTCTTTAAGGGCTATTTCATTTTAGGCATAAACCGCCCAAAACTAAAGTTTCAGGCTAATAGCTAAAGTCCGTTAAAACGGACTAGACTATAACCTTTTTTCAGTCGTCTTTAGACGACTTTCGCTATTAGACTCAGAATTCATTCTGAGGCGGGCTAGATGAGAATGAAATAGCCCTGCCTTTCAACTAACACTGAAGCCGTTGCTTTCTCATCCCATAGATTTGAAGTTCTAGCAGCTTTTCATACCAGAGCTAGACGCAAAGATTTTTATAGTAATTTAGCATCGTGGGGGGAATGTACCTCACAGAGCCGGAGACAAAAATGAGGTCGTGACCTAGCTAAATTTCTGGAATTCGTCATCATGCATGAACTAGTTCAAGCTGTCTTCAACGGTGATGAAAAAACTGCTCTGCGTCAGTTTATTTATGCGTTGAGTGCTTCAGATAAGCGTTACTTCCTGAGAAATGAGATATTGCAGGGTTTTGTCGACTACTGTCATCAATTCCAAAAGCCAGCCTATTTTTACCACTCTTCTTATGTTGGGAAACTCATACAGTACACCCACGAAATAATTATTGAAGATGAAAGTACTTGGTTCGTGGTTCGACCCAGGATTGCTAATCAAGAAGTTTGGCAACTGACAGCCGACTTTGGGCGGTTCGAGCAGATGACACCTGAAGCGCTGCTAGATGTGAGAGATCGCTTAGTCAACCGCTACCAAAACCACATCCTCGAAATCGACCTCCACCCCTTCTATGAGAGTTCTATAAGAATCGACGACGCTAGAAATATCGGTCAAGGTTTAGCCTTCCTCAACCATTACCTGTGCAATCAGTTTTTGGCTGACCCCGAATATTGGTTAGAAATGTTATTTAAAGCATTACATGGGCTGCAATACGATGGTATTAGTCTATTGTTGAGCGATCGCATTCCCTCCGGTATGCAGTTAGCTAAACAAATTAAGAAAGCGCTGAAATTTTTGAGTGAGCTTGAGCCTGATGAACCTTATGAAAAATTCCGCTCCGACCTCCAAGAACTCGGCTTTGAGCCTGGTTGGGGTAACGCTGCGGCGCGAATCTCCGAAACCCTAGAACTCATCGACCGACTCATTTACTCCCCAGAACCGGGCATCTTAGAAGCATTTGTCGCTCGCGTCCCTGCTGTCTTTCGCGTCGTCCTCGTTTCCGTTCACGGCTGGGTAGGACAACAAGATGTTTTAGGAAGAGATGAAACACTTGGTCAAGTTATCTACGTCCTCGAACAAGCTCGGAGCTTAGAAAACGAACTGCGTGAACAAATCAAACTCGCTGGACTTGATTTGTTGGGCATTAAACCCCACGTAATTATTCTCACTCGACTAATCCCTAATTGTGAAGGGACACTTTGCAACCTGCGTTTAGAAAAAGTTCAAGATACTGAAAATGCTTGGATATTGCGGGTTCCCTTTGGGGAATTTAATCCAGAAATCACCAACAATTGGATTTCTAAATTTGACATTTGGCCTTATTTAGAACAATTTGCACTAGATGCAGAAAGAGAATTACTAGCTCAATTCCACGGCAAACCCGATCTTCTCATTGGTAATTACAGCGACGGGAATTTAGTCGCCTTTCTCCTATCTCGTCGGATGAAAGTTACCCAGTGTAATATTGCCCATTCTTTGGAAAAACCTAAATATCTATTTAGCAATTTATATTGGCAAGATTTAGAAGATAAATATCACTTCTCGGTACAATTCACTGCCGATTTGATTAGCATGAATGCAGCCGAATTCATTATTACATCGTCCTATCAAGAAATTGTCGGCACACCCGACAGCATGGGTCAATACGAGTCGTATAAGTGCTTTACGATGCCGCAGTTGTATCATGTGGTTGATGGGATTGATTTGTTTAGTCCTAAATTCAACTTAGTGCCACCGGGAGTAAATGAAAATATTTTCTTTTCTTATAGCCAAAAAGAAGACCGAGATTATAACCTTTGCACACAAATTCACGACCTACTCTTTAGCCACGAAGATCCCCAAATATTTGGGAATCTAGATCATCCTAAAAAGCGACCAATCTTTGCCGTTGATACCATTACTTCCATCGAAAACCTGACTGGTTTAGCAGAATGCTTCGGTAAAAGTCAGGCGTTGCAAGAGCGTTGTAACCTAATACTTTTAAGTAGTAAGCTGCATCCACATGAAGGTATAAACTCAGAAGAAACGGAAGAAATTCAAAAACTCCACAACATTATTAATCAATATCATCTCTATGGCAAGATTCGCTGGTTGGGGATGCGTATCCCTAGCAAAGACCTCGGCGAAGCTTACCGAGTAGTTGCAGATTCTCAGGGAGTTTATGTTCATTTTGCCTACTTTGAATCCTTCGGGCGGAGTATTTTGGAAGCCATGATTTCTGGCTTGCCTACTTTCACTACTCAATTTGGCGGTTCTTTAGAAATTATCGAGAACCAAGAAAACGAGTTTAATGTTAATCCTACAGACTTGG